>Ga0210044_10011584_pt1 | contig 10254 bp, 9 predicted proteins | sample CryGey13umfilter_2_FD_183959 | JGI IMG/M metagenome (GOLD analysis project Ga0210044, IMG submission 183959) | Groundwater microbial communities from aquifer in Utah, USA - Crystal Geyser 4/9/14 3 um filter (SPAdes) (version 2) | ecosystem: Environmental > Aquatic > Deep subsurface > Groundwater...
ATAACCGGCCGAAGAGGTATCGATATAGAGCTGGTTGAGCTGCCCTGCCGCCAGAGAGGTAAGAATTCGGCTCGGGCAGATCTTGCAGAACGGGTCGCCCAGCTCATGACTGACAAAGCCCATGCCCGAAGCAAGCGGGAAGAGGATGACCAGTAATCCGAGCATCAGCCATTTCGCCGGCCTGATTTTATCCACCAGTTTACTATCCAGCGACTCGGTTCGATTCAGTCGCAACTTCTGACCGATCATGCCGAGCAGTTCCTGGAAGAAGCCGAGCGGACAGAGCCAGCCACAGAATGCTTTATTCAACAGCACAAACAGAATCAGGAATGTGCCCAGCGTGGTCAGGATAGGCAGCAACAGGCTTAAGGTGAATGTACCTGCAGCAATGGCTCGTCCTACACCATGCCCCAGCTGATGCTGTAGTGGAATGAGTACACAATAATCGGCCGTTTTAGCATCGTAAGCGCAAGCCAGTGCAGGGAAGGCACCGGAAATTTTATCGGCCGAATAGAAGCCGACAAACACCGAGCCATAGACCAGAAACAGAAAGGCCAGCAGCTGTACAAGCTTGCGAATCACTGAGAGATTTTTCCAGACCGGCATCTTATTTCTCCTTACGGCGACGCATGCGCCAGGTCATCAAACCACCGAGCAGCATACCGCCGCCGATGACAGCAAGGCCGAGCGGTGTGGATTGCCACTGCTCAGGATTAACGTGATAGTTGTATGAAAAGGTGGTGATATAGCGCTGTTCGCCGTTGCTGTGACTGGCGGTCAACACAAACTCCGCGGGCCGGTTACCCGCACGTCCCGATCTCCCCCGTGTGAAATCTTCAGGTAACGCAACGATCAGCTTGCCGTCGAGATCCGTCTGCAACTGGCGGCTCGTCCCGTTTGCCGTATGCAGCAGCACATCGGCCCGCTCAAGCGGCTTGCCCTGAAAGCGCACGATAAATGCGGCATCCGTATTGGCATAATAACGCCAGTGCTCTCTGGCCAGCGGGGCCGGCTCAATCTCCAACGCCGCTTTTTCATGTTGTATAACAAGTGCTGGCGACGTCCCCAACGGTTTACCGTGCATATAAACATAACGCACAGCGTACTCATGCAGATGATCCAGCTCGCGCACAGCAACCAGAGCGTGGTAGTTCCCCTTACCTGTGGGTTTAAAGGCAACTATTCCGTGCGGACCGGCCACAAGATCCTTCTTCACAAGATCCGGCTGCAACAGGGAGAGTGCTGCACCTGAACCCTCAGTCAGCATAAATTGTATGGGTGCCATGCGATCATGATTCATACCGTCATGCTTTTCAGGTGCAGGCTGCCAGTACATGGCCGCCTGTGCGGTGAAAGAGCAGAGAGCCACGGCTAGCGTGGCTCCCGTTAACATTCCCCTTTTCACTTGTTACCACCCTGTTGATTCCTGCCGCCATGAAGGCTGGACTTCTGCTCATCACTGAGCAGACGTGAGACTGCGACAGATGCCTTCAGATTGGCTGCCAGTCGTACCGCACGCAACTCACCCATACGTGCGGTATAAGCGTTCACATCCTTGTCGCTCACTGTGCCCGCATGCAACTGTGAGCGGAATGCCGCGACCGTAATCTCCGCCTCGGCATGAGCTGTTGCCGCCTGGCTCTCTGCCTGCACCAGCAGCGCACCGACCTGCTGCCGCTGTTTATCGCTCAGGCCGATGGCATCCGCACGCTTGAGAACCTTGCGGATATAGTCCGGCGTTTGCCCGGGAATCGCGGCATGTCCGGATTTTGCATGGTAACTGCCGGATGCATGTGCATCACCGGCCAGACTACTCATCGGCAGCAGCAGCATCGCTGCCACAGCTATTGCTGTTCTACTCAGGTTTTTCATAACACTTTCCTCCCTTTGGATAAATTAAAATGTTGCAGTCACGCCAGCTGTCCAGCGACGCCCCGGATTGACCACAATCGAGAGATCCTCGGCGTTGTAGGTCAGATCACCATTGCTGTCGTTGGTGCCACGTGCAGTGTTGTAATAGGTGCGGTCAAGAACGTTATCGACGCGACCGAAGAGATTGAATTCCACCGCCTTGTTAGCCCCGGCAGAGAAGTCGTAGTTGGCCACCAGATCGAATACTGCATGGCCACCGATCTTCTCCTGATTAATCTCGTCCGCAAAATAGGAGGTCTGGGCATTCATCTCACCGGTCAGCGTGAAACCGTTGAACGGTTTGATGCGGGCGGCCACAAACAGCTTGTGTTTAGGTACGCGTGGCACGGCATTGCCTGTGTTGTTGTAAGGAACGACCGTCTGTCTGCCACGTGGCCCCATCTGCAGGTTAAAATTACTATAGTTAGTGAACTTCGCATCCAGCAGTGTGTAAGCCACATCCATTGAGAAGAGCTGCTCCTGGTCGCTCTTGATCGCCAATTCGACACCGCGGTTACGCATGCCACCGATATTCTGGTACTGATCCGTTATACCAGCCGCAGGGGTGGAGTACTGACCGGCCACATTGAGTATGAAATCCTTGCGATCAATCTGGAAGGCTGCGATATCCCACTCCAGGCCACCGACCAGATCGAGTTTGCCGCGCAGGCCGATCTCGTAGTTAATCGCCTGTTCCGGCTTCAGGTTCGGGTTAGCCGCAACTGCACCATTCAAATTAATCGTGCCTGCAAAAAGCTGCTGTATTGTCGGCGCACGGAAACCGGTCGACACATTGGAGTAGAGGGAGACTGAGTCACTGAAGTCATAGTTGATGCCGCCGCGCCAGGAGCCGACATTGAAACCCTTGGAGAGATTTGGCGCGGTTGCCGTCACCAGATAGTCACTGTAATCCAGCTTGATGTGATCGAAACGTCCATTCACCGTTGCTGTCATCGCATCGGTGAGGCGGAACTTCAGTTCACCGTAACCGGCATACATGCGCTCCTTCGTGTTATTGTCCTCGATCAGGGTGCCTGCGGTCACAACCGGCGCTCTGGGACTGGCACGATAGCTCTGCAGCACATTCACTCTGTTCTTGTAACTGTTGTCGCGAAGGTCGATCGCACCGAGCCAGCCGAGACTCTCGCCACTGCTGCGCCACTCGGCTTTCAGACCGCGCTGCACCTGCTTGTAGTCGTTGTCGTTGCTGTAGGCATTCACGTCCGTAACAGCTGCGCCGGCAGCATCAAAGCGAACAGGTGCGGTCCAGAATTTGGTATGGTCTCCGAACTGGTAAATATTGAGCATCAGGTTGCTGGTTTCGGAGATATCGTTGGCATAGGTGAGATAAAACTTGCCCAGATCGACATTGTAGTGGCGGGCATAATCACGACCAGCCACACTGGTCGGGTCAACTGCTGCCTGCGTCACACCCTGCACTGTGCCGTGACTGTCCTTGAAACGTTTTGCTATTTCCCAGCCGAAGGTGAGGTCGCTCGTGTCGGAGAGGTAACCCTGCAGTTTGCCGTTAAGATAATCCGCCTTGTAGTCGCCCTGGTAATAGTAGCCTTTGGCATCGCGACGACTGACCTGCACATGGCCCGACACCTTGTCGCCGGCAAAACCGGCGCGCGCCATGCCACGCTTGTAACCGAAACTTCCCGCTTCCCCTGAAACGCTGGCACCGGCCATCTTGGCACCGCGTTTGGTGGTAATAATCACGGCTCCGGCCAGTGCATCCTCACCGAACAGGTAAGAAGCGCCGCCCTTGATCACCTTGATCGATTCAATGTCATCCATATTGATATTCACGCGCCCGGTACGCTCGAATACCGGCACACCGTCAATGACCACGGCCACGCCCGGCTTTTCACCCATGAACCGTTGGTTCTCGACACCGCGGATATGGATCTTCAGGGAGTCCTGACTCTGCAACTCTGCAGTCACACCCGGAATAGCATCGAGAATCTGTTTGATATTCTCGGCGTGCGCCTTCTCCACCTTGTCGCCGGAGATCACTGAAATATTGGATGGCTCGCCACGTTTGGATTCGAAGCGGTCGTCAATGGTGGTGGAGTCCACCTGCATCAAGCCCATATCTTCTGCGCCGGAAATATTCGGCATGGCCAACAGAGCCAGCAATGAGGCAGCTCCTGCCACATGTCTCTTCGTCTTCAGGTTCATCATCTCTCCCCGTTTGAAAAATTCGGGCGAAGATTATGAGACGGAGAACATGTGAAAATTAGGCAGATTGTCGCGCGGCAGATTGTCGCGCGGCAGGTTGACGCAATCAGATTTAATTAATTTTCAAGTCAAATCAGGATGATTTCAGATTGAAACGCATGCGAAACTGACATTCGAGCGGACAATCGATCATGGCCGGCGGCTGTGGCATCGGCATGGCCTTCTCTACAGCCTGTCGGGCTGCTGCGACCAATAGAGATGGCCCGTTCTCAACGACCAATTGATAAGTAGTACCATCAGGCAACAGTGTAAAGCTGACGTTCACCTCACCTTCAATGCCTCTGCGCCGGGCTGCTTTCGGATACCATTTATAGTGCTCGATATGGGCCATCACTTCAGCCAGATAGCGCTCGGTCTCACGCTTGATCAACCCCTCATCGAGCTGCGGAACCAAAGCTGATGCACTCGCCATCTCCTGCACTGCCACAGGCTCACTGACCTGCTGCTGTACAACTTCCTTCACCGGTTCAGCCGCCTTTTTATGCACCTTCTGCCTGACCGGTTTTTGTTGCATTTCAGGTTCCGGCTTCACTTCAGGCTGTTCAGGTTTGACTTCAGGTACGATCTCCGGCGCAGCCACAGGCTGCGGGGCCGGTGCCAGAAAACTCAGGCGAGTTACCGATTCAACAGGCTGTTGCAACGCATTGGCCGGCATACCGCCGTACCCGGCGAACAGCAACCCGTGCAACAGCAGCGAAAGCGCAATCGCGCCATAGCGAACGCTGTTGCCTTCAAAGCGGACGGCTGGCGCCAGCGTCAGCGCCGCCATTCAGGGACGCTCCGGCTGTTCGGTGACAATATCCACTCCGGTGGCACCGGCCAGTCTGGCAGCATCAATCACCCGAACCGAATCACCCAGTCCGGCATCCTTGTCGCCACGAATCATAACCCGCTTCTCAGGGCTGCCAGCCAGCAGTGGCGTCAGAATACTGCCCAGCCGCTCAACTGGAACCTGTTGCCCTGCAACTGAAATCAAGCCGTCACCGGAAATTTTTATCTCAATCGGCTTCTGCTCCTCCAGTGACACGGCACTCGCAGCTTCAGGCAGCTCGATCGGCAAGCCTTCATCACGCACGAAATGGGCGGTCAGCATAAAGAAAACCAGAAGCAGAAATACGATATCGATCAGTGGCGTCAGGTTGGGAACCTGTCCGCTCCTGCGCGTGCCCTCAAATTGCATGAACCAGACTGTCCTGATGATTTACCCGGTCTGAAGGATTGCTTTCAGGTGTGTGCGGAAGTTGCTCAATCACCAGTGAGGCAACACGCTGCATGGACTTGGCACGTTTATCCACCAGCCCCTCCAGAAAATGCAGCAGGAATAGTACCGGAATGGCAACGGCCAGGCCTGCTCCTGTCGTGACCATAGCTTCCCAGATGCCACCTGCCAGCACCGTGGCATCCACTTTGCCGCCAGCCGCCTCAATCACCTGAAATGCCTTGATCATGCCTGTAATGGTCCCGAACAGGCCCAACAACGGTGCGGTATTTCCCAACCATGCCAGCGTACGTAAACCGGACTCCATGCGCGCCAGCTGATCGCTGCCGATGCGCGATGCTACCCGCACCAGATCCTGCACGCCCTGAGCTGCGGCCTCCCTGACACCGATAGCGATAGCTGCTTCAGGTGCAATACGCTTTCCCTCAGTCTGATATAGAGAGTTAATATCTCCACTGACTCTGGGCAACAGGTTCAGATGAACCAGTCGTTCCACGACGATCGCCACAGCCACCACAGAGTAACCGAGCAGCACCCACATCACCGGGCCACCTTTATCAATCAGCGAAGCAATCTCCATGTCATCTCCCGTTTGCAAGAATACGGGACGAAGATTATATCATTCAGGATTGGCAGAGGGCGTGTCAAATTGTCGCAGGCTATTTCAGGGAAACTGATGGACGAGATGAGATGCATCGCTTCTTTTCCTCAGAATTCTTGAACGATACAAGGGCATCCGGAGTGCCAAAGCGTCGCATTCCCGGCATGACCATGCTTTGCGATAATAATCATGCGGAGTGTGACCACTGACAACCTCCCCTGTTGATCACGCTCCGGTGTTTTATTCAGGCATCAGCGCAGCAACAGCTCTGCGGGGAGATCGACCGTTCAGGATTTTGTCGGGCGTTTGGCCAGCTTGCGTTGCAAGGTTCTTCTATGCATACCCAGCTTTCTGGCTGTTTCCGAGATATTGCCGTCACTCTCCATCAGCACCTTCTGGATATATTCCCACTCCAGCCGTTTGGTGGACATCGGTTGCTCCGAGATTTCGGCAGCAGTGTCACCGGCCTCCCGGCCAAGGGCTGCCACCACTTCATCGGCATCGGCCGGTTTGGCCAGATAATGCGTAGCGCCGAGCTTGATCGCCTCGACAGCCGTAGCAATCGAGGCATAGCCGGTGAGCACAACAATACGTGTGTGTTCATCCATCTGATGCAGCTTCTCAACCAGCACCAGGCCGGAATCACCGGGCATACTGAGGTCAACAACTGCGAATTCAGGAGCCGCATCACCGACAAGCAGACTTGCATCGGCAACATTATGCGCAACCTGCACAGCAAAACCGCGCTTCTCCAGTGCGCCTGACAGGATACGGCAAAACAGTTCATCGTCATCGACCAGCAACAGGTTGGGAAGATCTCCATTTGCTTCCATCATCTACTCCGCCAACAATTTTTGCAGTGGCAGGCTGATTGAAACACAGGCTCCGCCATCCTTGTGATTGGTGACCTGCACATCACCGCCAAGCCTGCGCACAACTTCCTGCGCCAGATAAAATCCCAGTCCATGTCCATCTTTTTTGGTGGTGAAAAACGGCTTTCCGATCTCTCCCAGTGCCGCCGGGCTCAGCCCTGCACCAAAATCGCGTACTTCAATACCCAGCTCAGCCTGCGTCCAGACCGCATTCAATTCAATCCGTTCCGGCGATGCTTCAGCCGCATTATTCAATACATTGATAATCGCCTGATTCAGCGTTTCATCAACAACGATAACCGGAGGCGGATCAATTCCCTCCAAACTGACTGATATGCTCGTTTTCGGATGCAGCTCATTCCAGCGACTCAAACAGTGTTGCAGATAGTGTTTAACATCTTCGCTATGACCGCTTTCAGCCCGCATCTGACCGGCACTCGCACTGATCTGCCCCAGTATGGTTTTACAGCGATCCACCTGTGAACGCAGAATCTCTATCTGCTCGACCAGTTCCGGCTGCTGTTGATACTCCTGCTCCATCTCCTTGGTCAGCACGGCCATCGTCGCCAGCGGCGTACCCAACTCATGGGCAGCACCGGCAGCCAGTGTACCCAGTGAAACCATATGCTCATCACGCAGGTGTTTCTCACGCGCCTCAGCCAGCTTCTGATTGCGCTGGCGCAGTGCCTCGGCCATCGAAACGACAAAGAAGAGAATCAGTCCGACTGCAAGCAGAAAGCTGAACCACATGCCCAGCACATGCAGACTAAAATCATCCGCCGCAGCTGTTGTAGTATGTCCTGCGTGACCGCCATGGTTATGGCCTGCCATCTCCGGCGTAAGCGGCACATTGATGACCATCAGCAGGGTATAAAAGCCGAGTGTAACTGCAGCCATGCCCCAGACATATCGCTTGGGCAGTGTTGCCGCCACAATCACCAGCGGCAGCAGAAACAGGGAGACAAAGGGGTTGCTCGAACCTCCGGCAAAATAGAGCAGCGCAGCCAGTGCAAGCACATCAATCACCAGTTGCAGAAAAAACTCATTGGCGGAAGCCGACGCATTTTTACGCAGGCGCATCCACACATACAGGTTGAACAGGGCATAAACCCCGATCACCGAGAGCATAAACAGAAGCGGCAATTCCACAGCCAGCCCGTAAACAGCCAGACCGATCGCCGCAAGTTCACTTGCGATCACGGCACTCCTGAAGACGAACAACCGCTTCAGGTTGTAGGTTCCAACCATCTCCTCAACGGAGCCTTGAATAAACATCGCTGCCTCTTTTATCTGCATGACAATCAACCTAAGGCGTTCTCGCCCGTCAAACAAGTCAACTGCCTGCCTTATCTCAGACGACGAAAGTTATAGAAATTACTCAGGATGTGTGTGTGACATATTGTCGCGTTGTAAAGCAGGCTGATTCAACCAGAGGGATCTGCCATCACGCTTCAGCCAGTCTGCCGGGTTGTGCCGTCAGTTGCACTCAGGCGCACCCATAAAAAAAAGGTTCATCGCCTAATTACGGGAATGATCGGTAGAGGCACTGAGATGACGACAAACATAGACCATGTAAGTGAATGAATTCACTGTCCTTTCTTGCCGCCCACCAATCGACAGGAATGTCGATTGGGACGTGCAAAGCACGCCCAAAGGGTTAGGGCTATGGATGGCCCGAATCAAAAAAGGACCAAAGAAGGGCGCCCCCGAGACCAGCCTGCCCTACGGGTTCCCGATCCTGCATATTCAAAATCGGTCACGGCTCCGCCGCTATATCCGATTTTGAATATTGGTCTCGGCAGACTGTCTAACGGGGGATCAAAAACCTGCTATCCAAACGCTATTTCCCGCTAATCCGCGATGAACCAAAAAAAAGGCCCGGCCTGAGTGGGGGCCGGGCCTGATCCGATGCATATTGAGGAGACAAACATCGCATTTGGAGGGTTTGTGCAGGCACAGGATCGTACTTGGCTGTAAGTGATCCTGTGCCCGACTTGGCCGCAACAGTAAGGCTGACAGCAGGACAGGCAAAGATGGCAAATTGTCGCAGTATTAAACGCACAGGCAAAAAAAAACATCAGCACGAGCATGATCTGCGTGTGCCATAAGAACCACGCTTCATTTGCCGGTTGACGGCTGACTTGCTCGGTTCCAGCCTGTGCCTATGCAACGATCTCCGGCCCCGTTCAAATGATCAGATCAGCCCTGATTACCGACATTCCTGCGCTGGTTTCACTCGAGCAGCGCTGCTTCGAAACTGATCGCCTTTCCGAGCGCAGTTTCCGCCACCTGCTTAAACGCGGTAAAGCCTCCCTTTTCGTTTATGACGAAGGCGAAAGGTTACTCGGCTACAGCCTTGTGCTGTTTCACCAGAACACCTCGATGGCCCGTCTCTATTCACTGGCTATTTCGCCTGAAAGTCGTGGTAAGGGCATTGCTGTAAAGCTGATGGCAGCAAGCGAAATGGATGCGCTTGAACGTGGCGTCGTTTCCATGCGGCTGGAAGTGCATGTTAACAACAGCACTGCCATCGCCCTGTATCATAAGCTCGGTTACCGCGACTTTGACATTTTTCCGGACTATTACGAAGACCATGCCGCAGCCATTCGCATGGAGAAAGCGCTGGCGTCCCACCTGTCGCCGGACATCAGTCGAGTGCCGCTATATAATCAGACTCTCGAGTTTACCTGCGGCCCTGCCAGCCTGATGATGGCCATGAAAGCGCTGAGCCCGGAACTGGAACTCAGCCGTCGTCTGGAACTCAGGCTCTGGCGTGAAGCCACCAGCATTTTTATGACCAGCGGCCATGGCGGCTGCTCTCCTTTCGGACTGGCGCTCTCTGCAGCCCATCGAGGTCTGCACGTTGAAGTATTCACCCCCGGCGATGCGGTCATGTTTATCGATTCGGTTCGCAGCGAAGAGAAACGCGAGGTGATCCGGATTGTCGAAGAGGATTTCCTGCAGGAGATCCACCAGCTCGGCCTTCCCCTGCATGAACGTCAGCTGCCACTCGATGAGATGGAACAGCGATTCCGGAATGGTGATATCCCGATCGTCCTGATCAGCGCCTACCGGCTGACCGGCGACAAGTCGCCGCACTGGGTGGTGATCTGCGGTTTTGATGAGCGTTTTGTCTATATCCACGAACCCTTTGTCGATACCGATGAGGGCAAAACAGATACCACCTGCTTCGGTATTCCTGTGCCTCGTCACGAATTCGAACGCATGCGCTTTTACGGCTCCCGGCGTCAGTACGCCACGCTATTGATCTCAAAAGGAGAAAAATAACATGCCTGTTCGCCATACAGTGATTGTCGACCGACTTAAAGACTGGAAATGGACGATTGATGGTCTGGAGGTGATCACCGCCAACGACTATCTCACCCGTGAAGCCGTCGTACAGAAGC
>Ga0210044_10011586_pt1 | contig 10253 bp, 7 predicted proteins | sample CryGey13umfilter_2_FD_183959 | JGI IMG/M metagenome (GOLD analysis project Ga0210044, IMG submission 183959) | Groundwater microbial communities from aquifer in Utah, USA - Crystal Geyser 4/9/14 3 um filter (SPAdes) (version 2) | ecosystem: Environmental > Aquatic > Deep subsurface > Groundwater...
GCCCCGCCATTGCTGGCAATTCAGCCCGGATACGGTTTCCAGACTGCTCGACCGGGCAGGCTTCCGCATCAAAGAAATAAAGCATTTCTCGCTCGAGTATAACCCCTACGGCTGGTGGCAGAGCCTGTTCAACATGATCGGCTGCGAAATCAATTTCGCGTACAAGCACCTTAAGCGCGGCTCGGTGGATAAAAACCATGCGCCCGCGAGAAGGGCGTACACCGTGCTTTGCACGGTCCTGCTCTCCCTGCCGCTGCTCCCGGTGGCCTTTATTTTAAGCCTCCTCGAAAGCGCCCTCGGGCGGGGCGGGGTAATAACGGTAACGGCGGAAAAGAAATGATCGGCAATCCCGCTCACACGGCCAAGAAGAAAGTTTTACTCCTGGCCCCCGCTTACGGCTTCATCTACAAAGGCTCAATGATAAAACCCGGGGCGATGTACTCGCCGCCTCTAGGCCTTGCCACTATCGCCGGGGCCCTGGCAGCTGACGGCCATGAAGTCAGGATAGCCGACCTCAATAAAATAAGCGACCAGGACCTGCTCGCGCAACTGCTGGAATCCAGGCCCGATTACGCCGGCATCAGCTATACGACCGTCCTGGCGGAGGAGTCGTTTCGCCTGGCGAAGCTGGTTAAAGACGCGGCTCCCGGCGTCATAGTAGTAGCCGGCGGCGTCCACCCGACAAGCATGCCTCTCGAAGTTCTGGAATCTTCCGCAACGGACATAGTCTGTATCGGCGAGGGCGACCAGTCAATAGTGGAAATTGTCCGCGGGGTCCCCCTGGAAAATATCCGTGGGATCGCTTTCAGGAAGGACGGGGAATGCCGCGTGGCGGAGCGAAGGGAGCTCATCAGAGACCTGGATACCCTGGCCCGGCCCGCGTGGAATCTGTTCGATCTGAGTAAATATCACACCACAGACCTGCTTACAAGGGCGAACCCGGCAGGGTGGCTTGAAACCAGCCGCGGCTGCCCGTACAGCTGCGTCTACTGCAATAAGAACGTTTTCGGAAAGAATTTCAGAAAAAAATCGGTAATGCGGGTTGTTGACGAGATCAGCTACATGCTCGACTGCGGTTTCAGAGAGATCCATATAGCCGACGACTGCTTTACCGTAGACATGGAGAGAGCCAAGGGCATCTGCCGTGAAATACTGCGCAGAGAGCTCAAGTTCCCCTGGGCGACGGTTACCGGGATCAGGGCCGACAGAGTTGACCAGGAACTTTTGACTCTGATGAAGCAAGCCGGCTGCTACAGGGTTTTCTACGGGATAGAAACTGGCAGCGACGAAATACTTAAACTAATCCGCAAGGGCGAAACCTGCGAAGAAATACGGCAGGCCGTAAAAATGGCCAAAAAAGCCGGCCTCGAAGTATACGGTTTTTTCATGCTGGCGCTGCCCGGCGACACCGAGACAACAATGCGGCAAACCATAGATTTTGCCAAAGAGCTGGACCTGGACATGGCGAAAGCGGCCATCACCATCCCGCTGCCCTCTACCCCGTATTTTGAAGAACTGGATAAAGCCGGCAGGATAAAGGCTAAGGAGTGGTCAAAATACAATCTCTATTTTCCCGCAAAAGAACTGTACGACCATCCCACCCTGGACTGGAAGACCGTTGAGGATTACCAGCGCAAATTTTACAGGGAATTCTATTTCAGGCCGGGCTTTATAGTTAAACGCTTCTTCAGCAGCCTGGCCGCCGGCAGGCTGCTCAGCGACATCAAGTCCTTTCTTCAGATCAAATGGTGAACCAATGAAAAATCACAAACTCCTCCTTTACGCGGTCCACTTTTTTGTTCTCTCCCTTGCCTGCTACCTTCTCCAGCTCGCCGGCCTGGTCTTCCTGCTGTACGGAGCCCGGATTCACTTCTGGCTGCCGGCCCTCAACCTGGCGAACATTTTTTTCATAACCGCCCTCCTGCTTGCGGCCCTGGATTTATCGGCCGGCGTTTTTTTCCCGGGCAGGAAAAAATCCTTAAGGTTCGCGCCGGTCTCGAATCCCGGCATTTCGATAGGCATGACTGCCTACAACGACGAGCTCTCTATAGGCGCGGCCGCGAAGGATTTCATGTCCCAGGAAAACGTCACATCCGTTGTCGTGGCGGACAACAACTCCGCGGACGGGACTACGCGCGAGGGGCTGGCTGCGGGCGCGAAAGTGGTCGCCGAGACGGTACAGGGCTACGGGGCCTGCTGCGTCCGGGCTTTGCGCGAGGCCATGAAATACGGAGAAGTTATCTGTCTTGTGGAAGGCGACTGCACCTTTTCCGGCAGCGATCTTAAAAAATTAATGGCGTATCTTGAAAACGCCGATATGGTTCTGGGCACAAGGACCACGAAAGAACTGAACACCCCCGATTCCCAGCTGAACACCTCTATTCTCTGGGGCAATGTCCTGATGGCAAAATTGCTTCAACTGCGCTTCTCTACGGTGCGCCTGACCGACCTGGGCTGCACGTTCAGGGTCATCAGGAAAAGCGCCCTGGAGAAAATAATAGACCAGCTTGAAGTGAAGGGCAATCATTTTTCCTGCGAAATGATCTTAACCGCGCTGAAAAACAACCTCATGGTCATTGAAATTCCAGTCACGCTTAAAAAACGCGTAGGGGAAAGCAAAGGCGTAGGCGGAAACTTTTTTAAGGCCGCGGTAACCGCCATAAATATGTGGCGCCTGATAATGTTCAAGTAGAAAGCTCTGCCTCCCGGCCGGGAAGCTTTCAACAGCGCGGAAGTATTCAGCGGAAATGGTCCCGCATCATCCGCACCAGGCCTTCGGCGGCTTTTCCGGGGATCTCCTCCCCCTCCCAATTAATCGAGAAATGGGCGTTCTTCTGCGTGGGCTTCACGTAATTCTCGTACATCGGGAGCACCGTGGCCAGTATCTGGTGCTTTATTCCCTGTATATCTCGCCCGCGCTCGCTTATGTCGCGCTGCACGCGGCGCAGCACTGCCGTCACCATCCCGGTGGAAACGAAGATCTTATAATCGCACAGCGCCAGGATCTTAGGAAAATACAGGGTATAGAGCCCCTCCACCACTATCAGCTGGGTGGGCCTGCAGGGCACGGTTTCTTTTTCGCGCGTATGCTGCTTAAAGTCGTAAACCGGCTGCTGTATTGTTTTTCCGGCGCAAAGCTCGTTTAAATGCTTTACGGCCAGCGCAGCGTCTATCGCGTCGGGATGGTCGAAGTTATAGCTCTTCCTTTCCTTGAAATCCAGGTGGTCAAGCGGCTGGTAATAATTGTCCAGGGAGAACAGCTGGCCGTCTATGCCTATTTTCCCGCACTGGTCTATAAGCTTTCCGGCCAGGGTGGTCTTGCCGGACCCGGAGCCGCCTGCTATACCAAGTATAAAGCGCGATTTTTTAGTATTGTCCATTGTTATCCTGCCGGGCACGGAAATATTTTTCCTCAGCGATGTCTTTCAATGATACAAAATATACAAAATCCAAGGCCGGAGGTTTTTCCCCCCTCGTCATAAATTTACGCCCCCTCCCGCATTAACCGCCGGGCCGCGCCTGTTTCTTTCCCCTATCCCGGACCAAAGGATAAGCCTACAGGATAAGTCTAATCCTCCCATAAGGGCCCATAATTTTGTAAAATGACATATACGCATGTGTTAGACACCTTAGGAGATCCCCAATGGAGACTGTAATGGAAAACGAAGAAAATTTCGCTGAAATGTTCGAACGGCACTACAAAGAACCCGAGAAGATGGAACCCGGCCGGAGGGTAGAGGCGCCCATAGTAAAACTTACTCCCGAATGGGCTTTGATAGAGGTGGGCGGCAAAGGAGAAGGCTACATACCCGTAAGCGAGCTGAAAGACGCCGAAGGCAACCTGCTGGTCAAGGAAGGGGACAAAATCCGCGCTTACTTCCTGCATACCGAAGAAGGCGAAATGCGCTTTACCACCAAGATAGGCACCGGGCCGGCGGCCCGCGCCCAGCTGATGGACGCTTTTAATAACCACATTCCCCTTGAAGGAACCGTCGCTAAAGAAATGAAAGGCGGCTTCGAGGTCACCATCTCCGGCGGCATGCGCGCTTTCTGCCCTTTCTCGCAGATGGGCATACGCCGCGAAGAAAGCAAAGAAGCCTATATAGGCGTCTCCATGGTTTTCTACATAATAGAATGCGGCCGCCGGGACGTGGTCCTGTCCCGCCGGGAAATAGTTGAAAAAGAAAGGCAGGAGAAAGTTGCCGCGCTCAAGGAAACCCTGAAGGAAGGGGCGAAGGTGCGCGGCGTAGTGACCTCCATACAGAAGTTCGGCGCTTTCATCGACATCGGCGGAGTGGACGGGCTGCTGCCCGTTTCCGAAATGGCCTGGGGCCGCACGGAGAAAGTCAGCGACCTGCTCGCCGCCGGACAGCCGGTAGAAGTTATAATAAAGAGCCTCGACTGGGAAAACCGCAGGATCTCGCTCAGCCTCAAAGACACCCTGCCCAACCCCTGGGACACGGCGGCCGAGCAGTGGCCTTCAGGCTCTTACCATACCGGAGTAGTGTCTCGCCTGGCGCCCTTCGGAGCCTTTATTACCCTGGGGGCCGGAGTGGACGGGCTCATCCACGTTTCCCGCCTGGGCGGTGAGCGCCGGATAAATCACCCCGAGGATGTTTTAAAGGCCGGCCAGTCGATAGAAGTGCGCGTAGAGACGGTAGACCTTGAAAACAAGCGCATCTCCCTCATCCCCGCCGCGCTCAGCCGCGAGGAAGACGAAAGCACGGCCACCATGCAGAAGTACCAGCAGCAGGAAGTTGCGGACGAGCCCGCGATGGGCTCCTTGGGCGAGCAGCTTAAGCGCCAGCTGGAAAAAAACAGGATAGATGAATAAGCCCTGTCCTGCCCAGAAAAAAGCCCCCCGGGAATCCGGGGGGCTTTTTTAATTTAAGACCCGGCCGCGCCCCGCTTCAGCGCTCAGAAAAGAAAGCTCATCCCGGCCAGGAAGAATACGAAAGAAACTACCAGGTAGGCCGAAGGCAGCTTCCTGTCCGCCAGGCATTCAAAAACAGAAGCGAAAATAGTGCCCGTAATAGCTATGCCGGAAACCGCGGCCAGAGCTCCCGCATAGCGCACCGCTTCAAGGTAGAACATCAAAGACAGGTAGGTCCCTGCCGCCGAGCCCAGGGTTATCCAGAAAAGATTCGCCCGGCTCAGGCCTTTCAGTTTTGAAATAAAATGAAAGGGCTTCACCCGTGACAGGACCGCAAAAAGCAGCAGCGCCCCGACCGCTCGGTAAAAGTTGCCCTCCGTGGTTCCGATCCCCGGGCTGTTATTGAAGGAGTACCTGGTTATCAGCACTCCCAGTCCGTCCAGGACTATCGCACCCAGCGCGAACAGGCTGGCCCGCATGTTCCAATGACCGTGCTTCTTGAATGATTCCAGCGAAAAAATAAAAAGACAGACGATAAAGAACAGGATAGCGTAGACTTTCCTGATATCCACGGCCTGGCCGAAAGCGATATAACTGAGGACGCCTATCACCAGCGGCTGAAAGCCGAAGATCATCATGGTCCTGCCGGGCCCCATAAGCGAAAAAGATTTTATCAGAAAGACGTCCGCCAAACCCAGCCCCAGCATGCCGGAGGCGAAAAAAAGCGCGGCATAACCGTAGCCCACCGGGTGGAAGCCGCCCTGCAGGCAGATGGTCACCCCGAACAGAGCCGCGCCCACGAGCGCCTTGAAACAATTAACCCACAAGCTGGAAATACGGCGGGCGAAATGGGTAAAGAACTGCACGCCGAAGGCGAAACTCAAATTGGCCGCCAGGGCGTAAATATAGACTTTTTCCATAGTAGTCCGGGTTCAGAGCAAAGTACGAAGCGCTTCGCCCCTGCCGCAGGCGGCGCCGCGGAAGCAAAACAAAACCAAGGATATTTTTATCGGTTCAGGGACTATTTCTTTATCCGCTTTGCCTTTGAGGAACCCGCCGCGGCGCCCGCGCAGGCCTTCGCCACTTGCGGGGGAACCAGTTTGGAAACATCGCCCCCGAAATGGGCGATATCGCGCACTATGCTGGAAGAGAGATAAGTATAGCGCTGGCGCGGCATGAAGAAGACGGTCTCGATGCCGGGGTAAAGCGTGCGGTTGGTAGCCGCTATCTGGAACTCGTATTCCAGGTCTGAAATAGCCCGCAGGCCCCTGATCACTATGTCGGTCTTTTTCTTTTTGACATAGTCCACCAGCAGACCTTCAAAACAGTCTACGGTCACGTTCTTTTTATTTTTAAGGGCGGTCTTCAGCATTGAGACGCGCTCCTCCACTGAAAACATGTGCTTTTTTGCGCTGTGCACGAAAACGCTCACCGTGATGTGGTCAAAAATTTTAGCCGCCCTGTCTATAATGTCCAGGTGCCCGAACGTGACCGGGTCGAAACTGCCCGGATAAACCGCTGTTCTTTTTTTCATGATCGTCTCCAGTAGTAATTATTATATACAATCTGTATCAGGGTATTTGCCTGTATGACCGGTATGAGGAAAATTGTTTTAATCCGCGCTTTTACGCTATTGCTGCTTCCGGTGCTGTCATCAGCGCAGGAGCTTATCCCTTTCAACTCGGGCAGCAAATGGGGCTATGCCGCTCCGGGCGGGAAGCTCAGGATCAAGATCCGCTACGACTATGCCGAACCTTTCAGCGAGGGGCTCGCGCTGGTACGCTCCGGGGCCAAATACGGCTTCATAAATAAAAAAGGCAGGAAGGTAATACCGCTTAAATACCAGTCGGCCGGCTCTTTCAGCGAGGGCTGCGCTCCGGTAAAAGCCCGCGGCAACTGGGGCTGCGTGGACAAATCCGGCAAAACCGCCGTTCCTTTTGAATACGAAGAACTGCTCCCGTTCAAAGAAGGCGCCGCTCCCGCGAAAAAAGGCGGCCGCTGGGGCCTGCTTCTTAAACGGACCGGGGAATTCAACGGCGGGGTATACGAGGAAGTCTATCCGGTAAGCGAAGGTCTGGCCCGCGTTAAAATTAACGGCAAGTACGGGTATATAGAGCCTTCCGGAAAGGAAGCCCTTCCGCCTGTTTATGCTGAAGCCTTTCCTTTCAGCGGGGGCTACGCTACGGCCAGGCTTGGGGACAGGTACGGCTTTATCGACCGCGCGACCCTGAGCCTCAAGTTCCGCCGGTATGTTTCTATCGGGCCTTACAGCGAGGGGCTGGCTCACGCCCAGTCCCTCCAGGGCGAGGGCCGCTGCGGCTACATAGACCGGGAAGGCAAAGAAAAAATTCCGGCCTATTTCGCTATGTGCGCCTCTTTTGAAGAAGGCCTCGCCCCGGTCCTGAAAGATTTCAAGGCCGGCTGGGGCTACATAGACAGTACCGGGAAGGTAGTGATAGATTTTATTTACTCCCAGGCCGCCGGTTTCCGGGGCGGGATGGCGAAGGTAAGCCGCAAAGGCCGCACTTTCTACATAGACGCCGCCGGGCTTGAATACAAAAAATAAAAGGTTCAAACCCGCAACCGGTTTTGAACCCTGAAAAGAGAGAGTCCGCAAACACCCGTTTATAAGGGCTGCGGACTCCCTGATATTTTAGCAGACATCTTTACATTGTCAAGACCCATTAAGGTCCCACTCTACATTCGCTTAGAAAGCCTGAATAAAACTGCGGCGGTTTATTTCATCCAGACCGGGAAAAAATACCTGTCGTCCCTGTGGTTGCCTATCGCAAGAGAGCAGGCTTGTTCCAGCATTCTCCTGACCGGGGGCTGAGGTCCCGGCCGCCGGCCCCTCAGGAACTTCTTTACTTCAGGGCTCAGCGCATTAAATCTTCTGCTATCCCGGCCTTATCTCCAGTGCCTCACGGACCGGCGCGCGGTTTATACGCGCCCAGACGCAGCCGGGTGCTGATCCTATAACCAGGTTCAGGTCCTGGCCTCGGCGTCCGTGGGAAAAAGCTCCACTGCCCGGTCCAGGCCGCGCAGAGCCTGCTTTCTCCTGCCCGTGCAGATATATATCTCGGCCATCCTTCCCAGCGAGGTTATCCTGGAAATATGACAGAGCGCCGGGGTCCGGCTCAGATATTAAAATAGACGGCTTTAGGGTTATGAAAGACTATGGCCGAGACCGAAGCCTCGGGATCCATCATAAAACCTTCGGTCAGCCTCAGGCCGGCGTCCGGCTCGGGCTTGAGCAGGTCAAAAAGAACTTTCTGATTGGCCAGGTCGGGACAGACGGGGTAGCCGAAAGAATATCTTTTCCCCCTGTATTTGCTGCGCAGCAGCGGCTTGGCGGGCTCCGGTTCGGCTATCCCCCAGCCGCGGCGTATGCGGTAATGCATAACGTCCGCAAAAGCTTCGGCGAGCGTCAGCGCAAGCGCCTCCACAAGATAGGACCGCACATAGTTCCCGGCCTCGCGCTCGCGCCTGGCCAGCTCCAGCACGCCCTCTCCGCAGGTCACGGCTAGCAGCGCAGCGTAATCTTTCCTGCCGCCGGATACCGGGGCGGCAAAGTCGGAGAGGCAAAGGCGTTCCCCTGCGGGCTGGCGCGGGAAAGAAAAAGAAGCCAGTTTTTCGCCGCTGTCTTTGTAAAAATCAAGTTCGTTCCCGGCGCTGTTCACCGGGAAGAATTTATATACGCCGCGCGCTTTTATCAGCCTTTTTTTTATTATCTCGTCTTTTATTCCCGCAAGCAGTTCTTTAGCTTCGCGGCTTTTTTCTTCCTGGGTTTTTTTCAGTTTGAGGAAGCGCAGGTTAAAAAGTCCCTCATCCAGGTTTTCAAACAGCTCTTCAAGCGCCTGCTCGCCGTAAAAATGCCGCTCAAGGTCCGCGGGCACAGGAATATCCGGAGGCGAGAACGAGACATTAGGACCGGAAGAGGAAACCTGAATATTTTCCGCGGCAACGTGGCCAGAGTCACCGGCAGGCTTGGCGGCTCCGGGCTGCGGCTTGCCGCTCACCCGGTCCAGCACATAGTTCAGGCCCTCCATAGCGTCCTTGGCGTAAAAAACAGGGCCGCCGTAACCCGGAACTATGTTCGAAGCGGTAAACTTTTCCGTAAGGGCGGCGCCGCCCACCAGCAGGGGGGCCTTTATCCCGGCCTTGCTCAGTTCGCGCGCGGTTATGGTCATCTGCTCGCAGGAGCGCACCAGCAGGCCGGACAGGCCTATAAAGTCAGGGTGGGATTTAACGGCGGCGGCGGTTATATCCTCAGGGGCGACCTTGACGCCGAGATCCTCCACCTCGAAACCGTTGCTCTCGAAGATTATCCCGACGAGGTTCTTGCCTATATCGTGAACGTCGCCTTTTACCGTAGCCAGCAGCACGCGGCCGCGCTTAGGCGCTTTCTGCTCCTTAAGCGCGCCTTCCAGAGCGTTAACGGCGGCCTTGGCGGCCTCGGCGCTTTGAAGAACCTCGGTTACTATCAGGTCGCCGGCAGCGAACTGCTTGCCTACCTCGGCCATGGCCTGCATCACCGGCCCGTTGATAATCTCTAGCGGGGTCTGGCTCTTCAGGAGTGCGGCTACGGATTCTTCTATACCGGCCTTGGTTCCGTTCAGCACGGCCAGGCGCAGTTTTTCCCCAGGAGGGGCGTCCTGGGCGGGCGGGACCGACGATGTTTTTTTAGCGTCCCGGTAGCGGGCGGCAAAGGCCTGGGCAGCGTTGGGTTTTCTGGCAAACAGAAGGTCCTCGGCAAGTTCCAGTTCCTCCGGGGAAATAGAAGCGAAGCGCTTCAGCTTTTCCGTGTTTACTATGGCCAGGTCCAGCCCGGCTTTTACCGCGTGGTGGAGGAAGACGGAGTTTAAGACTTCGCGCGAAGCCGGGGGCAGCCCGAAAGAAACATTGCTGACTCCGAGCACTGTTTTCACTCCGGGGAATTCTTTTTTTATCCGCTCTATGGCTATTATGGTCTCATGCGCGGTTTTGGCATGCTCTCCGCCCACGGCCACCGGGAAGACCAAAGTATCGAAAATAATATCACCGGCCTCAAGCCCGCAATCCCCGGTAAGGAAAGCGTATGCGCGGCGGGCTATGGCCACCTTGCGCCCGGCGTCCAGCGGCAGGCCGTTCTTTTTATCCTCGTCAATGCAGCCGAATACCAGCTTGCCCCCGTAGGTCCTCACCAGGCGCGCGGCCGCCCGCGGCTTATCCCGGCCGAACTCAAAATTGACGGAGTTAAGCAGAACCTTGCCGGGCACAATTTTAAGAACCTCTTCCATTACGGCAATATCCGTAGTGTCGGTCATGACAGGCAGCCGCACGGCGCGGGCGAGTTTAGGCACGAAAGTTTTTACATCCTCCAGCTCATTGCGCTCGGGGT
>Ga0210044_10011587_pt1 | contig 10253 bp, 9 predicted proteins | sample CryGey13umfilter_2_FD_183959 | JGI IMG/M metagenome (GOLD analysis project Ga0210044, IMG submission 183959) | Groundwater microbial communities from aquifer in Utah, USA - Crystal Geyser 4/9/14 3 um filter (SPAdes) (version 2) | ecosystem: Environmental > Aquatic > Deep subsurface > Groundwater...
CAAGTAAAAACTAAGTGGTTCTATCTTTCTGAAATGGGGAATGGTTACGAAAAACTCTACAAAGAGCTCGTGAGGCGCATCAAACGAGATAAAACTCATCTTGGATTTAACCCAGGCAACCAACAAATCCGTGAGCTCAAACCTGAACTTTATGACCTCATCAAGGATACGACCGTTCTGTTTGTGAATGTTGAGGAGGGTCAACGAATTATCAAAAATCGTCGGGTGGGCATCAAGACGCTGGCGGAACGCTTGTACAAACTCGGACCAGAAGAAGTCATCATCACCGATGGACGAAACGGGGCCTATGGCTACGACGGAACCAACCTCTATCAGATTCCGATCTTCCCAGGACCACGCATTGAGGCAACAGGTGCGGGAGATTCATTTGCCTCTGCGTATCTTGGAGCAAAGATGCATGGCCTTTCAATGGCAGAAGGTCTGAGGTGGGGAACGGTCAACTCTGCCGAGGTGGTGCTCCACATCGGTCCGACACGTGGTCTTTTGACCCATCGACAAATTGAATTACGATTAAAAAAGAATCCGAAGCACCAAGCCCAGGTAATTTGAAAGCCACCCGCTGCGTGACGGGTGGCTTCGTGGGTGATCTCAGAATCGACGGCGGCGACAGCGCCAGGGATAGCTCCCGCTCCCCTCCCGGACGAACTCGACTGGGATGAAGCAGGAAAACTCACCCTCGTGAGCGCTGAAGAACGCCAGTGCATCCGAGAGAATGCCTCCCGAAGCGACCGAGGTTCGAGCGACATGCAGGAAGCCTTCGACGCGTGGAGCAAAGGGTTCGAGCGTGTCGAAACCACTCTTCACCGGCGCCCCAGGTCCACCCTCCTGCCACCAGGTCGGGTGCGTCAGATGACCACCCTGCCCACCGTAGGTCAGACGGGATGCATCCAAGACCGGCACTCCATCGACCATCACGATCGTGGGGCCACCATAGCCCTCCTGTCGCCAGGTGGGATGCACGCGATCGATCGCGTGCTTGAGCTGTTCGATCGGGTCCATGACCACCTCCAGGTGAAAGAATCGAACCACCCAAACTACATCAAAATCCCTTATTTGTCAACTATTATGCTTGTTTCTTTAAAGAAAGTCCTTGAAAAAGCCAGACGTGAAAACTACGCCGTAGGGTCTTTTAACATCAACAATCTTGAATTCCTGCAAGCGATCATGGAGGCTGCTGAAGCTGAAAAATCTCCCGTTATTATCTCCACCAGCGAAGGAGCGATTGAGTATGCTGGGATGGCCGAGCTTGGCCTCCTCACACACCTCGCGGCCGAGAGATCAAAACACCCGGTCGTCTTTCATCTGGATCACGGGAAAAATTACGACCTTGTTGTTGAGGCGATCAAGTCTGGTCTCTATACCTCTGTGATGTACGACGGCTCTTCCCTTCCGTACAAAGAAAATGTCCGCACAACAAAAAAGATTGTGACCATGGCGCACAAGCAGGGCATCAGCGTGGAGGCAGAACTTGGAGCCATCGCGGGCATTGAGGACTTTGTCTCTGTTGAAGAAAAAAATGCACACCTCACGGACCCTGAGCAAGCGGAAGACTTCGTGCGTCAGACCGGCTGCGACGCACTCGCAATCGCTATCGGTACGAGTCATGGGGCTTATAAATTCACAGAAGATTCAGCACTCGACTTTAAACGCCTTGAAGCGATCAAGCAGCATGTGAAGATTCCACTCGTCCTTCATGGCGCTTCAGGAATCCCTGAGAACATTAAAAAAATCTGCACAAAATACGGATGTAGGATTAGCAAAGCCAAAGGCGTCTCAGATGCGCACATCAAGCGCGCTGTAAAACTAGGGGTGAACAAGGTCAACATCGACTCAGACCTACGCATCGCCTTCGATGCGGGTGTCCGCAGATTCCTCCACGACAACCCTGAAGTTATTGATCCCCGCAAAATTCTCGGCCCAGCCAAAGAACTCATGACTCGGGTCGTCAGACACAAGATGCGACTATTTGGCTCAGCTAAAAAGGGATAGAGACTAAATCGGCTTTCATAAGCCGATTTTAAAATAGTCATTATCTCCACAGAAAGTTATACTACTTCTATATGTACGACGTTATAACCATCGGTGCTGGTCTACGGGATGTTTTTCTCGTCTCCAACGCCTTTATCGCTCTTAAATCAGATCAGTTTCCAACAGGTGTGGGTGAATGCGTGGCACTTGGGTCAAAAATTGAACTTGATCAAATTGTGCTCACAACAGGTGGTGGTGCTACAAATGCGGCCGCAACGTTTGGATCGCTTGGATTCAAAACAGGTGCGATCTGTAAGGTGGGAGACGATTCTCCAGGCCGTGATGTCAAAGAAGACTTAAAACGATTCGGTGTGAGCACTCGTCTTGTTAAAACGGTAAAAGGCCATACAGGTTACTCAACCTTATTGACAATGAAAGACGGGGAACGAACGGTTCTGGTCTATCGTGGTGTGAGCGCTAAATTGACTCCGGCAGATATTGATTTCTCTGCGTTCAAACGAACCAAGTGGGTTTACCTAACCTCACTCGGTGGAAACATGGCACTTACTAAACGCATCATTAAAGAAGCGCACGCTGCTGGTGCCAAGGTGATGTGGAATCCGGGTTCAAATGAACTCAAATCTGGCCTACAGGTCTTTAAACCCCTCTTACCCATGCTCACCGTACTCAACATGAACCGCGAGGAGCTTGAACTTCTAACCAAGGAGACGGATATTTTGAAAGGATGTCAGAAACTCCACGCACCAGGTACGGTCCGAATCATTACGGACGGAACAGAAGGTTCCTACGCCTATCGAGATGAGTGGGCTGTACATGCCGGCACCACAAACGCAAAGGCAATCTCACGTACGGGTGCTGGAGATGGGTTTGGATCTGGGTTCCTGTGTGGACTCATAAAAACAGATGATCTAAAACAAGCCCTACAAATCGCAACGCTTAATGCGGAAGCTGTCATCCAAGAGCACGGTGCGAAAAACGGCATCCTTACGAAGTGGCCTTCTGCTGTAAAAAAACGTCAAATCAAGATTAAAACATTATGAAGTACCACGTCTTTGTTACACGAGAAATTCCATCTGAGGGAATCGAACTTCTAAAAAAGAACAAGAACATCAAGCTAGAAGTCTACGAAGAGGACAAAAAGATCCCCCGTAACACCCTAAAAAAACGGGTGAAGGGGGCTGATATTATTCTCTCCATTCTTACGGAAAACATGGATGCCGAAATCATGGATGCCGCTGGCCCACAACTAAAGATGATCGCAAACTATGCGGTAGGATTTAACAACATTGATCTAAAGGAAGCGGAGAAAAGAAGTATTGTTGTGACGAATACTCCACATGAACAGATTTCTGAATCCGTGGCTGAGCATACAATTGGTCTCATGTTTGCCCTTGCAAAACGCATCGTTGAAACAGATAAATTTACCCGTGCCGGAAAGTACAAGGCGTGGGGCCCACAACTCTTACTCGGCACAGACCTGTTGGGCAAAACGATTGGGATCGTTGGAACGGGCAACATTGGCTCAGGTGTGGTCAAACGACTTCACAATGGCTTCGACATGAAGGTTGTTTACAACGATGTTCAAAAAAATAAGAAACTAGAGAAAGAAACTGGAGCTGTGTATCGATCATTAGCTCAACTTCTAAAAGAGTCAGACTTTGTCTCACTTCATGTCCCCCTGCTTCCTTCGACCAAACATTTGATTGGAATGAAAGAGCTTAAGCTCATGAAAAAAACCGCCTTCTTGATTAACACCTCACGCGGACCAGTTGTAGATGAAAAGGCTCTTGTGAAGGCCCTTGTGCGGGGTGACATAGGAGGAGCTGGTCTTGATGTGTATGAGTGTGAACCCCTTATTGATTGCGATCCGAGCGACACCTTGGAACTGAAAGCTCTCCCAAACGTCGTCTTGACACCTCATACCGCCTCTGCCACCCTAGAGACGCGACAAGCCATGAGTCGCATCGCAGCACAAAACATTCTCGCATTTGTAAACGGTAAAAAACCACCAAATACAGTTAAATAAGTGATTATGAACCAACACGTTTCGGCAGAGGGAGGAGGCACCCACCAAGAAGGAGAAGATCAGGGAGAACACAATCACCGACAGCCGAGCAAACCATATCTCATTGCCATTATTCTGCTCGTTGTTGCCGTCATTATTGTGAATGTCGTTGAAGATCGTTCGCATAGCACAACAACTACAGAATCCTCTACGGATGCTCAAAATGATGTCGTGGTCACCATTGATGATGGAAGTATCAAAGAAAACCTGAGCGTCAATCTCTCGGAAATGACCTATGGATACGGACTTGATCTTTTTGAAGACCAGGATCAAGCAAGCACCATTATCAATTCAACTCAAGGAAAACCCACCGCAGGGGCTGGCTCTGAAAGTATTGTTGCCAGTGTAGTTGAAAGCGCCTCTGAAAACATGGTCTATTTTGCGACCAAGTCCTACGACCCTGGCAGTCGTGAGACCTTTGTCGGCATCTATCACTACAACACCGAATCAAATCGATGGCAGCGTCTTTATAAGAGCACGCTCGAAGCCGAGGACGAACAAAGTCGAGCGTCCTACCTACGCGTACTTGGACGCACAGGAACCTACCTGATTCTGATGCGAGATTTTCAAGACAACTCACCAACCACCTGTGCCAATCTTTGGCTCATGGGTGACAGAAATGAATTTGGACTGATGCTCATGAACCTCGAAGATCCTTACGCGGGCTTCATCGACTTTCCACTTCCAGAGTTACTAAAACAGCAAGCGGAACAGGAGGAAGCGTCGTGCCTAGCAGAACTGAACCAGTAACCAAAAAGACCAACCTCAGGGTTGGTCTTTAAGTTTCACGAGTATTTTATCTCTCCCCTTCCTCCTTGGACACAAGTATTTGTCTCCCGTCCTGACTGACGTTCGCCTCCATCTCTCTGTAGTACCGCTCTAAATCATCTACATAATCCGGATTAATCTCTTTCCAATGCGCTCCATTGTAAAACACAGCAAATGCTTCCTTATGCTCCAAAATAGGAAAAAATCGTTCAGCATGTTCTTTTCTCTCAGCCGTCTTCTCAACAAGGAACGCAAGAAATAATTTCACCGCATTGAACGGGTGGTACACCTGTCCTTCTGTTAAATTCAACGCTCGTCGTGCCTCGAGTCCCGCCCCCTTCATAAGTACATGAAAATAGGAGTAAGAAAAGGCATTCTGGTGAGGCTCATATCGATGAAGGGCATACTGGCCAAGAGGAAGACCTCCCCCCTCTTGTTTAGCAAGTGCCATCATCGTGACCACAAGGTCACGTTTGTTCACGCGTTTTAAGATCCTCTCAACTTCCTGACCATACTGAGCGTCCTTGCTCATCGCATCAATAGCCTCATTGGCATACCCAATAAACTGCTCCTGTGTTAAATGCCGATCTTTTTGATCAATCGGAATCGGGATCCACGTTTCTACACGCAGTCGCTTTTCTGGAATGTTGAAAGCGTTTAACCGGTTGTGTTGATCAGCGAGGTAGTCAAACTCTGGGTAACGAGAAAGTTTTTCACGGATCCCCAAAATCGTGTCGCCTGGCTGTACATAATAAAACGTCACACCTACATCACGGAAAATACGCACACCTTCGCCAAGCTCCTCCTCACGCTGGGCACGTTGTTCCTTGGTCCACTCCCCACGCGCGGGAGTTACAGGTCGTAAGAAGTCTGGGTTCGTATCAAAAAACGCATGTTCAGTTGGCGTCTCATGCTCAAACGTTTCCATGATTTCTGAGTCCTCAGCCTCCTGCCCGTCATCCTGCGCAATGTCTGATGCCCGATCGACGACTTCCTTCCCTAGGGCCCCTGAGACAACCCCAGCCGCAAACAATCCTCCTGCTCTCAAAAATTCACGACGTGAAAAATCCTTCTTGCCTTCCATAAAGCTCGTTAGTAAACAATGACCTTATTGTAGGTTGCTTGGCCTACTTTTTAAAGTCTCCTGACCTAAAAAGTTGGTTGGTTGACAGCCCCAGTGAAGGTTGGTATCCTTTCGCTCGTTCATTGAATCAGCCTTTTAGGGGCCATTAGCTCAGCTGGCTAGAGCACCTGCTTTGCAAGCAGGGGGTCGTGGGTTCGAATCCCACATGGTCCACCAAAAAGATCCCAAAATTTTGGGATCTTTTTAATTGCTTTCTTTGTTTTTTTGATACAATGATACCCTATGAATCGTATTGCCATCGCCATCACAATACTCACGATCATTTCCCCGTCTCATGTTGCATTGAGTTTTCATCGCAACCCCGTCTCGATTCAGTCAACAGACAACACAATCTCAATAGAACTTGCTGTTGGAGATGAAATGGGAGGTGCAAACATTGCGGTTGCTGATCTAGGAAATGACGGGACAGATGAAATCCTGGTAGGTGCCGGCCTTGGCTCAGAACCACGTGTACGCGTCTTAAGACAGGACGGGTCAGAGATCGGAAATTTTCTCGCCTACGCACCAAACATGGGTGTTGGACTCAATGTGGTTGCTTGTGACATCACAGGAGACGGCTTCAAAGAAATCATCACAGCTCCTCAACGAGGGGGCGGGCCACATATTCGTGTTTTCGATCGCTACGGAGAACCTCTCTACGAAGGCTTCTTCGCCTACAGTGAATCCTTTCGAGGGGGAGTCAACTTAGCCTGCGGTGATCTCGTTGGAGACAGTGGAGCAGAACTCGTTACGCTCCCAGCGCCCGGTGGTGGACCCCATGTACGCATCTGGTCATGGGAAAATAAAATGGAACTTCAGGAAGAATTTTTCGCCTTCAATGAAAAAGATCGTGCGGGTGTGATCGGTGTTGTCTCCGACAAAAAACTTTTTCTTGCACAACAACACACACAAACTCCCTCATTGAAAGAAATTGTTATCCACAGCCAAGTCACAACCATAGATGAAGAAGAACTCGACCTTGATGCACTTGGACTCTATGACATCTTCGTTCACAAAGGAGAGGTCTACGTCACAACAACAAACGGAGTCATCTACAACACCAAGACGAACGTCAGTACGTTTCAGGAAACAGCATCGGGTTCAGTCAGTGCTGAAAGCAATGGTGAGACCATCTATACCGTCTCAAGTCGGTTCATGTTTACCCCTAGCACGGACCCAAAAAAGATCATTGTCGATATTTCACAGCAGCGACTCTATGCCTTTGAGTATGGTGTCCTCTCAAATACCTTCCTGATTTCATCAGGCCTTAATGGAGCAACACCATTAGGAAATCATGAAGTTTTAGCGAAAATTCCCGAAGTGCACTATGCCTGGAGTTATGGGCCAGGAAATCCAAACAACTATGACCTCGGTTGGATTCCCTACAACCTCCGTATCTATCCTCACATTTATATTCACTACGCTCCCTGGCACAACAACTTCGGACATACGATGTCACACGGATGCATCAACGTAGCCCTCGCTGACATCATGTGGGTCTATGAGTGGGCAGAGGAAGGCATCCCAGTCATTGTGCAAGAATAAGAATTGCTCGTTCACTTTTTTCAGAAAAAAAATTCTGTTACAAAAAAAATGATCTGCGTCACACAAAGATCTTGTTGCAACACAAAAAATTTTCTACAATAGAGATGTCGTTGTACGTAACGCGTCTTACGTAAACGAAAAACTTTCTTGCACGGAGGAATTCGTTTCAAGGTGCAAGGCTCGATCGAGCACTTAATCAATTCAGGAGGAACAATTTTGTTCCACAACTACTCGACACACTCATGTGTCGTAACAAGAATCTATGCCAGCAAAGAAGCGAAAGCCGGCAGCACGCAAAGCAGCTCCAAAGAAAAAGGCAGCAGCAAAGCGAAAGCCAGCAAAGAAGACCGCAGCTAAGCGAAAGCCAGCAGCAAAGAAGCCAGCAAAGCGAAAGGCAGCTCCTAAGAAGAAAGCAGCAGCAAAGCGAAAGCCAGCAAAGCGCAAGGCAGCTAAGAAGCGCAAATAGTTCATTGGTCCAACAAAAACACTCTCCAGGACGCGCCGGAGAGTGTTTTGATTTATAGGGTCTTTATAGCAATACCTTTTGCGATGGTGCAGGCGGTCCTTGTGTTCCAAAAATACTCACGACCCCGTACACACCATCATAACCAGGCTCGATCTCAAGTTGACCTGCGCGCATGCGACGTATCGCTTCAGCGGTATGTTCATCTGCTGCTGCACGACGTATTTCTTCAATGGGTGTATCGAGTAAAAGGGTGAACTCATTTGCCAGCTCATCTGTCAGGCGGAAATACTCCTCAAGGACACGTTTGGATTGAGGTGATTTCACACCCTTCACCTCCGCGATTATTTCAGCGAGTGGTACGATCGACTTAAACGGAATTTTGCGTTCACGAACGGTTTCTGCCTCACGATCCGCAAGTTCTTCCACACGGTGATGAACGCCAAGTGTGAGCTTTCTTTTGCATTCAGGACACCGACAGTCGAGTTTCATTGATGCTTTAGAGTCACACGAAAAATGGCACTCCGCACAACCATCAGAGTGGTACTTCCCTTCCTCAGGATAAAACTCAATCGTGTACTTAAATTTCGATGTATCCTTTTCTTTAAGGATGCGCACAAACTCGTCATACGTTGGAGGCTTGTCGAACTCAAACACGTTTGCCTCACGACCAAGGTTCTTAGGTGAATGTGCATCAGAATTTGAAACAAGTAACACATCATCCAAACCAGAAAGCTGCCAATTCATCTCAGGATTCGACGAGAGCCCTGTTTCGATCGCATAGATATACTTGCTCATCTCCTCACCAAAACACTCTTGAATGGAATCAAAGCCTGACTTGCTCCCAAAGATGGCATACCAAGGAGTCCAAGCGTGTGCAGGGATGATGATGATTTTCTCATCTATTTCCTTGAGAAGTTTATAAAGATCTTCTGAGTCCATCCCTAGAATCGGCCGTCCGTCTGCCTTCAAGTTAAATCCTCGCTTATTGAATTCCTTGATCACCTTCTCGCACGTTTCAATTGAGGGTGAGAAAACCAAGTTATGAATCCGCCGTGTCTTATCACCTTTCTTATAAATCTGACTCAATTCCTGAACAAGCATGAACTCGGTTGCAGGCTTGATGTTGTGGGTTGTGGGTTTGCATCTAAAAACCCCCTGACGAACCTCTTCAAGATTCTCCTTGATGTGCTGAAACCACTCAGGATGCGTCCAATCCCCCGTCGCCACAATATCAATCCCCTTACGCTTGCACCACTCATCAATCACAGGCAACTCAAGCTGCTTCGAGCACGCCCGAGAGTATTTCGAATGAATATGCCAGTCAACGATGTAGCGCATATATGGTAAGCTTTGAGCCTATGGAGTTATCAGACTATCAAAAAAAGGCCCTAACGACGGCATTATACCCTAACCAGGGGAACAACCCGTATTACCCAGCCCTAGGCCTCGGCGGAGAGGTTGGAGAGGTCCTCAACAAGGTAAAAAAGATCATGCGCGATCACGGAGGCGCGATCACGGATGAATACCGAGAGATTCTCAAAAAGGAACTCGGGGATGTGCTTTGGTACTTAGGAGCACTGGCAACGGAGTTAAACTTGGATCTTGAAGATGTGGCCAAGGCGAACCTAGAAAAACTAGCGTCACGCATGGAGCGCGGAGTGTTGAGTGGAGATGGGGACGAGAGATAGTTTTTACATTCTGTAATCTGACTCAATCGCAACCAAAAAAACGAGCGGGCTAGCCACTCGTTTTTATCTTTTCCATCGCCGCATCAACAAACTGTTTATGCCAGGTTCTCATCTCTTGCTCCCTTTTATCGTTTCCATCTGCCCATTTGCGAATTTTGAAAGCGGCGCGAAGGGAGGCCATGAGGTCCCAATGTGGAAGTCCTCGATAGTCGAGGGTGGGATTTTGTGATTGATACTCTTGGGTGAATGCATCGACCATCTCAGAGCCCAACACCCACAGAAGTTCCATGCGTGTGTTTCCAACATCCTCAAGCGGCTCTCCAACGGCAGAATCGACCCAATCGATCACGGTTGGTCGGTCGCCGTTCCACATGACGTTTCCTGGCCAATAATCGCCATGGAGCAACACGGGATCATTTCTGTATTGAAACGGCCAGTCACGTTTGAGGACATCTCGAATCTCACCTTCCCTAATCGAATCATCCATTTCCTTTTCACGAACAATAGATTCTCGATAGACGTCGTCTGTAATTTGCGGAAGAAACGAAACATCATGCTTTGCTCTATCAATCTGGTGAATCTTAGAAA
>Ga0210044_10011589_pt1 | contig 10251 bp, 9 predicted proteins | sample CryGey13umfilter_2_FD_183959 | JGI IMG/M metagenome (GOLD analysis project Ga0210044, IMG submission 183959) | Groundwater microbial communities from aquifer in Utah, USA - Crystal Geyser 4/9/14 3 um filter (SPAdes) (version 2) | ecosystem: Environmental > Aquatic > Deep subsurface > Groundwater...
CCGCCGCTACCACGGTCTCTTGGTCGCTGCGACGCTCCCACCGGTGGGCCGAATGGTGCTGCTCTCCAGGCTCGACGAGACCTTGCATATCGGCGCTGCGACCCATGAGCTGGGGTGCAACCGCTTCCCCGGCGCTGTCCACCCCCGCGGCTTTGAATTCCTCGCCTCCTTCTGCAAGGATCCGTTTCCCGTCTTCGAGTACGAGGTCGGCCCCATTCGCCTGCGCAAGACCATTGCGGCCATCTGGGGCGAGAACACGACGGTCGTCCTCTACCAGGTCCTCAAGGCCCCGGCCCGATTCACCATGGAGCTGACGCCGCTCGTCGCGGCGCGCGACTTTCACGCGCTCGCCGCCGCCAACGGTGCCATCGGGAGCGATCTCGGGTTTGACGGGGATGTCGTACACACTCGCCCGTACCCCGACGGCCCCGAGCTGTTCATCCGCGCTCCCGGGTCGATGTTTCACCGGCACCCGGACTGGTACTACCGCTTCGAGTACGAGGAGGAACGCAACCGCGGGCTCGACTTTTCCGAGGATCTCTGGACCCCTGGGGTGATCGAGGTCTCTCTGGCTGCGGGCGACCGACTCGGAATCATCGTTTCCACCTCGGACCCGAGCGGCCGCGACGCGGAACTTCTCCTGGGTCGCGAACGAACGCGCCGCCGGCTCATTGTCGAGGTGGCTCGTCCCCATGACCACCTGACAGAGACGCTGCTGCTGGCCGCCGACCAGTTTGTCGTGAGCCGGGGAAGTGAGCTGCGGACCGTGATCGCCGGCTACCACTGGTTTGCGGACTGGGGCCGGGACACGATGATCGCGCTGCCCGGCCTCTGCCTGGTCACGGGACGGCACGACGACGCCCGCCGCGTGCTCGAGGCCTTCGCCGCCAGCGTCAGTGAGGGGATGCTGCCCAACCGCTTCCCTGACCGTGATGAGGCGCCCGAGTACAACACGGTCGATGCCACGCTGTGGTTCTTCATCGCCGCCTACAAATACCTGCTGTCCACCGGCGACGATGCCTTCGTGCGTGACACGCTGCTGCCGGTCCTGAGGGATATCCTGAAGTGGCACGATCGGGGCACGCGATTCGGCATCCATGTCGCCGACGATGGTCTGCTTTCGGCAGGTGAACCCGGGGCGCAACTCACCTGGATGGACGCCAAGGTCGGCGACTGGGTGGTCACTCCACGTCAGGGCAAGGCCGTGGAGGTCAACGCGCTGTGGTGCAACGCCCTGGCGATTATGGCCGTTTTCGAGGAGCGGTTCGGCGCCACACGATCCGCAGCGGAGCTGCGGAAACGAACGACGCGGGTGAAGCGCACCTTCAGCCGCGTGTTCTGGAACGAGGAAAGCGGCTGCCTGTTCGACGTCGTGGCGCCCGACGGGACTGGGGACCCTTCGCTGCGACCCAATCAGATTTTCGCTCTGAGCCTGCCCTTCCCTTTGCTCGGTGGGGCCAGGGCGCGGGCGGTGCTTCACGTGGTCGAGGCCAGGCTCCTCACCCCGGTGGGGCTGCGCTCCCTGGCGACGGACCATCCGGAGTACCGGGGCACGTACGTGGGCGGCCCGCTCGAGCGGGACGGCGCCTACCACCAGGGCACAGTCTGGTCCTGGCTGCTCGGCCCGTTCATCACCGCCGTCGTGCGCTATCGCGGCGACAAGGGCCGAGCGCAGGCGCGAGAACTCCTCGCGGGAATCGAGCCCCATCTCTTTGCGGCCGGCCTGGGTTCGATCTCGGAGATCTTCGACGGCGACTCTCCCCACATGCCTCGGGGCTGCATCGCCCAGGCGTGGAGCGTGGCCGAGGTGCTCCGCTCGTTGATCGAGGACATCGACTCGCCAGGGGAAGGGGCGAAGGGAACGATGGTTGGCGGCGGCGCGAGCGATCCCTTGCGGGCGGGGCTGCCGGCGCGAAGCAGTTCGAGGAGATCGAAGCCTTCTGCAGCGGGACGACCCGGCCGCCCTCGAATGACTCGATAAGCCGGCCCAGACAGAGGTCAAGCGCTGTCATCACAGCCCCGGCGGCCGGAGCCGCCGGGGCTTTGGAATGCGCCACGTTTAGCAGGGAAAGATGGTCGCTTCAGCCTGAGCAAACGGCCGGGTTCACCGGCCGACAACCGCTCAGCTCACAGCCGGGCGGGTCCACCGCTGCGAGGTGAATGCAGAATCCAGGGGAGTGTGGGCCACGTGATTGACGTAGTTGGAGAGCGTCTTTTGGGTCACCCCGAGGATCACCTCGAGCACCTGCTGGTGCGAGAACCCTGCTGCCAGGAACGCCTCGACCTGGGCCTCGGAAACCCGCGCACGATGCCGGGTGAGTGCGGCCGTGAACGAGCGCAGCGCCTCGAGCCTGGGTTCCTCGATGGCAGTGCCCTCGCGCAGCGCCAAGACCAGGTTTTCGGGCACGTTTTGCATGCGTGCAAGTCCGCTGTGTGCGGCCATGCAGTAGTCGCAGCCATTCTCGAAGCTCACCGCGAGCAGCACGACCTGGCGCTCCACGGAAGTGAAAGAACTCGACTCGAACAGCCTCGACAGCGTGAGGTACGCCTCTAGAGCGGCCGGCGCTTCTGCCAGTACTCCCATCAGGTTGGGCACAAAACCAAGAGCCTTGCCGACCCCGGCGAGTAGCTCTTTGGCACCCACGGGCGCCGTCTTCTCCGCGTGAACGGTAAACGATTGCATGAGCAGTCTCCTTTTGCCGTGAGGCGACACTGCAACGCCGCTTCACAATCCTCAAGTCCTGCTCTCGCCGGTTTCGTTACATGCCCAGCCCACACGACCCTGGGCAGCCGTCATTCACGATATGCACGCAGGCTCTTCAAACCACCGGAGGATCGGCGTGGTGGAAGTACCGCCGCATCGAAAAGAGGTCGTAGCGCTCGATCCAGTACGGGAAGAGAAAGAACAGCACGACCATGACCCCGCCGCCGGCCCACCCGACCCAGCGATTGCGCAGCACCAGGTCGCCGACTGAGTTGTACAGGAAGGTCAACGGCAGCATGCCGAGAAACGACGCAACCGCGAACTTCACGGCCGACATCCTGGTGAGACCCGCGCTGTAACTGACGAGGTCGAAGGAGATCACCGGAACCAGCCGGCCAAGGAAGACAATCTTGGACATCAGCCGATTCGAACAGCTCTGGCAGAATAGGATGTGGCCCTTGAGGAAGCGGGCCGCGAAGTCGCGGCCGAACCAGCGGGCGATCTCGAAGCTGGCGAGGGATCCCAAGGTCGCCCCGAATGCTGAATAGAAGGTGCCGAGCAGCGGTCCGAACCAGCGCCCGGCGAGTAGATCGAGCGGCATGGTGGGCAGTGGCGAGACGACCGCCACGGCCATCACCAGCATGAAAAGCGGCCCGGCAAGCGGCCCCGCACCCTCGAGCCAGGCTTCGATTTGCGCCACGTCGATCATGGCCGCAATCGTGGACAGCGCGCCGAATCGCCACTCGGCGCCAGCCAGAAGGATCGCCAACCCAGCGATCATCGCGAGCCGAAGCACCGGCCGGGACGGCCGTGGCCCTTTCGTTTCGGATTGAGAGCCGTCTCTCACGCGGCTGAGCATGTGGCCGGATGACATTTTGGTCAAGTGGAACGCCACCGGCGGGGCTGATCTTGCGTCTCGCGCCGCGTAACGAACCAGTCATTCGCCAGACTCATCGCCGAGGGGCGACGATGAAACGACACTCGATCTCGACGGCGGTTCTGCTCACCATGGTGCTGGCTGTACCGGTTCTTGCCGGTGAACCGCTGGATTTCCAGGACCTCGGTCCCTTGCGCGTTCGCGACCAGTTCCTGCTTGGCATGGGGTTTCTCGCCTTCGATCCGGAGTCGGCCGACGTGCTTGCCAACGGCCACTGGCAAGTCGACCTCATCTCGACGGTGACCAACTCGTTCGCCAAGTCCCAGACCATCACCGACCGTCTCGAAGAGCGTGCCGATCGGCAAGGCGTGACGCGTGATTTCCTCCGCCAGGCGGCGGCGGCCAACCCCGGCAAAGGAACCTTCTATCTCGATGGCGAAACCTATCGCACGGCGGTGGCCATCCGGCGGGGCTTCGGCCACCGCTTCCAGTTCGGCATCACGCTGCAGGGATTGCAGCTTACCGGCGGAGTCCTCGATTCGACGATCGAGGGGTTCCACCGCGCCTTCGGGCTCGGCCAGGCCGGGCGACTGGGCGCGAGTCGCAACCGCTACGCCGTCTTTGTCAGCTCGAAGGGTCATGATTTCTACAGCGATTCCAGGCCCTCCTTCGGGCTCGCAGACACGGTGCTGAGCGCGAAGTTCGCGCTGCAGTCGCAACCCGGTCACGCCTACCTGTCGGTGGAAGGACTCGTCAAGATTCCGACCGGCCAACAGGTCGACTTGTACAGCTCCGGTTCGAGCGACGTCGGGGTCCAGGCGCTCTACAGTCGATTCTGGGCGAAGTCCTGCCTGCACGCCTCGGCCGGGGTCCTGCGCCTGGGTCCCAGTGATGTGCTTCACACGCCGGCCCAGACGGTGTTCTCCGGCATGGCGGCGTACGAGCACGGGATCTTCAACACGCGCACTTCGGCGATCGCTCAGGCAACCTTCTCCCAGACGCCGTTTCGCGATCTCGACATCGCCGAGCTGGGCCAGCTTTCGATCCAGGCGAGCCTGGGCATCAAGTGCGCGTTCGGACCAAGCCGCGTGCTCTTCGTGGCGGTCACCGAGAACCTCGTGCACTTCGACAACACGGCCGACGTGGGCTTTCATCTCGGTTGGACGCAACGCTTCTGATCCGATCTCGCGGCGCCGCCGAGGGACAAACCCGGGAGCCTGTCGGGGAAAGCGGACGCCTTGCGGCCGGGTGTGGCACTCACGACCGGTGTAACGAAATGATGGATTCTGAGACTGAAGCTCGAAAGCACATCGCTGCGGCCCCGGGCGAGAATCGACCGGGATCGAACGAAAGTCTTCATGCCGACTCACGGCAGAAAGGAATGAATCATGAGCCAATTGAGAGGTTTGGCAACGATTTTGGTTGGTTGTCTGGCGATCGCCGGCACCGTGCAGGCCCAGGGCAGCGGCACCAAGGCGGCAGGCGCCGAAACGCAGCTTGCCGGCGTCCAAGTCCAGAACCTCAACGGCCAGACGCAGGGCCTCGCCGAACTGGTCCACGGCAAGCCGACGCTGCTGATCTTCTGGGCGACCTGGTGCCCCTCGTGCCGGGAGTTGACACCCCGCTTCCAGGAAGCATTCGACCGCTTCGGCAGCAAGGGCCTCAACGTCATCGCCGTCAACATCGGCGTCAAGGACACGCTCGCGACCGTGAAGCAGTACGCGGCCGACAAGAAGCTGTCGCTGCCGATCTTCTTCGACGCCGCCCACGGCGCGACAAACGCCTACAAGGTGGCGGCCACGCCGGGAGTCCTGCTGCTCGACCCCAGCGGCGCCGTGGTTTCGCGAGCCAACACCATCGACTTTGCCGCCATCGAAGCGCTGCTCGCGGGCAAGCCAATCCCGGCCAGCCAACCCGCACCCATGCGGCGCGGCAGCGGCTCGATGTAGGTCGATGCCGGTGACGGGCGGGGCGGGTGCCAGCATCCGACCCGCCCCGTTCACTCCCATCTGTCACGCGCGCCGTCTCATCTGCGACCGGGAAGCTCAACGTCCAGGGAACGCAGAGCCGAAACACCCTGCACCCGAAGGGAGCCCTGGGTGATGTCCTCAGTCCGCACCTTCTTGAGCTTGCGGCGAATCACGCCCCCTGCCGCCGTCGAATTGGCGATCGCGGGCGGCGTGCTCATCGGGCTGCAACTCGCGATCACGCTGCTCTCCGGATCGTTTCAGCCCGACTCATCGCTGTCAGGCCAACCGATCTTCGCGTTCGTCGGACTGCACGTCGCAGCGGGACTGGTGTACCTCGCGGTGATCCTGGTTCTGCAGCGCGACTCCGGGCAGCCACGCCCTCCTGCACCGAGTCTGACACCGCATCGCGACAACCGCTGGGCAGTCGTTGCGCCAGCGATCCTGGCGCCACATCGCGACTCCAGGGGACCGGGGGTCCTCGCGGTAATCGCAGTCTGCGGGCTGCTGCTGCGCGCCGCCGCCTGGCCTTCGCAGCCGATCCTCGAGGACGACTTCCATCGCTACCTGTGGGACGGTGCGACCGTGTCCGCCGCCGTGAGCCCGTACCGCTTCGCGCCGAGTGAGGTTCTGGCAGGCGCAGATGGCGTCCCCGAGCGCCTCCGCCTCGAAGCCCTGTCCGGCGGGGACACGGTGGCGCGGATCAATCACCCCGGCCTCACGACGATCTATCCGCCGGTCGCTCAGGCGGCCTTCCTGCTTGCGCATGTCGTCGCACCGTTCAGTCTCGGCGCGTTCAAGGCGGTACTGCTGAGCGCCGATCTCATCGCCGTCTGGCTCGTGCTGCGACTGCTTGCGGTCCTCGGCCTGCCGCACTGGCTGGTCGCCGCCTACTGGTGGAACCCCCTGCTCGTCACGGCAACCTACACCTCGGCCCACATGGACGTGCTGCTGCTTCCCTTCGTGCTCGGCGCCCTGCTGGCACGCATTCGGCGGCGGCCCTATGCCACCGCGGTGCTGCTCGCCCTGGCAACCGGTGTGAAATTGTGGCCCGTGCTGCTGGCACCGCTGCTGCTGGCGCCGTGGCTGCGGCGGTCTCACCGCAGACTCCTCGTTCCCCTGGTCTATGTCGCACTGGCCGGAGTGCTGCTGCTGCCGATGGCGCTCCGGCTCTGGGCACACTCGGGCGTGGTCAGCTTCGCAGGGCGCTGGGAGATGAACGACGCGCTGTTCGCCTCGCTGTCATGGCTGCTCAGCCTGCCGGGCGCCCTTGGCGACGCGGGTCCAGCGGTGCTGCGAGTCGCGCTCGCCGCGGGGCTGGTCGTCGTGGCGGGAGTTTTGGCGTGGCGCGACTCGCTTTCGCCGTCGGCGCTGACCCGCGGCGCACTGGTCGTCACCGCTGCCCTGCTGCTCGCGAGCCCCGCGCAGTTCCCCTGGTACTTCATCTGGGCGGTGCCCCTGCTTGCCCTGGTTCCGTTTGCCCCGCTGCTGGCGCTCACGGCGGTCCTGCCCCTGTACTACCTGCGCTTTCACTTTGAGGCCGTCGGCGATGTCGCGAGCTTCGACAACGGCGTGGTGTTCCTCGAGTGGGTGCCGATCTGGGGCTGGCTGCTGTGGGCACTGCTACGGCGAAGACGGCTCGACGTCCCGCCACGCCCCACCGAGGAAGGGTGATGCGCGAGGGAATGCGCGTCGGATTGGTGATTCCCGCCCTCGACGAAGCTGCGGCCATCGGCATCGTGGTGCAGTCGGCGCCAGGATGGCTTGATCGCATCGTCGTCGCCGACAACGGCTCCAGCGACGCCACCGCCGAAATTGCCCTCGCCGCCGGAGCCGTCGTGGTCCGCGAGCGGCGCCGCGGCTACGGCAGCGCCTGCCTCGCGGGACTCGCGGCGGTTCGCGACTGCGATGTGGTCGTGTTTGCCGACGCGGACGCCAGCGATGACCTCACCGAAATGGAACGACTCCTCGCGCCGATCCTCGCCGGTCAGGCCGATCTCGTCATCGGCTCGCGGGTGCTCGGCCGGGCGGAGAGGGGCGCGCTCTCACCCCAGCAACGCTTCGGAAACGCGCTCGCATGTCGTTTGATTCGCCTTTGGTGGGGGGCGCGCTTCACGGACCTGGGCCCGTTCCGCGCCGTGACGCGGGGGGCACTCGAACGCCTCGCCATGGCCGACCCAGACTACGGCTGGACCGTGGAGATGCAGGTGAAAGCGGCCCGGCTTGGGCTGACGGTGGCGGAAGTGCCGGTCTCGTACCGCCGGCGGATCGGCCGTTCCAAGATTTCCGGCACGCTGCGCGGCGTGCTCGCCGCCGGCAGCAAGATTCTCTGGGTCATCGCCGCCAGCGCCATGCGGAGGCCTCGGGTGGGCCCTGGACCAACGACCGGTTTGCCGGTCACTCGGCAACCGCCGTATTTGGATAAAAGGCGCTCCAGGCAAACCAGTACGCGGTCGTGACCGGGATGCTCGCCAGCGCGCGCCCCGCGAGTGGCCCCGCTACGCATTTTCCCCGTTCGAGGTTCCAGGTCGAACCGGTCGCCCGATCCTTCAGCGTCTCAAACGACTGGGGTATCAGTGCAACAGGCTTGCCGTCGAGTTCGGCGAGCCAGGCGCGCACGCCGCCGTCGGTCCCTCGCCAGAGCACAGCCCGCGCCTCTCCGAGCGTGGCCGTGACGAGACCCTTGAGGTTGGCATCGGCCACCGCAAACGCATGCGGCCCGCGCGTGATCCCGTGCACCAGAGTCTTGCCTGGCATCTTTTCGACCAGCCATCGACCGCGAAACAGGCCCGTCTTCTCGGGGTCCTTGAAGTAGCTTTCGTAGTGAGAACTGGTGATTTCCCGCTCCTTTTTCAGCAGTTTGGTGTCAGGATGCTGGCGAAACCAGTCGGCCCAGTGTGTCTGGACCGAAGGGACGGACTCGAGCTGCTGCCCCTTCGCCGGGCCGTGCAGCCCCTCGCCGGTGATGTGACTCCACAGCGACCCGGTTTCGACGTCCTGCATGATCATACTGTTGCGCCAGAGCTTGCCGGAGACGATGAAGGTGTAGGTGCGCGTGTCCTTCGTGCGGGCGTAGACCACGCCCGTATGGCAGAGCGGTCACCAGGTCGCGGCGATCGCCGCGCCTCCAATTTGGTCGTTGACGATCTCGTGCGCGTCGAGCTGCCACGTGGAGTAGGCGTGTGCCTCGCCATTGATGACCACTCCGATGACCGGTTCCGCCGCCGTCATCTGCGCGGCCGCTGCCGTCCCGGTCACAAACTCCGGCTCCCGGATCGCGGGGATCGAGTCCGGCGGCAACACCGTGTACATCGGCTCGCCAGCGAACTCGCCGAAGATCGTCGGCGTCGGCCGCTGGGCCAGCGCCGGTGCACCCCCTGTCACGCCGAGCAGCGCCGCGGCAACAACGAGAACGCCCCGTCGCCCGGCACGGCCGTTGCCGGCGTGCGTGATCATCCTGTGTCTTGTCTCGCCCATCGAATCCCCCAGTTGCCTCGGCCGTGCACCGTCCACGGGCCCTTCGGCAGCACCGCTCAGCGCTGCCGCACCTCGGCGTCGCCGGCATTCGCCGGTTGTTGCTCCAGCATCGCGCCGACGCTCGACGCGGTCGAAACACAGTACGGCACCAGCACCGTGAGCGCCATCTTGACCACCCTCGCCGCATCGACGGTGCCGGCGAGGATCGCGTCGCCGTGATTGATCGCGATCAGGATCGCGCCGACGCCGAGGGCGTAGCCCAGCGCCCGGCGCACCACCGCGCCAGTCGTCGCGGTCTGGAACCAGAGTGCGGCCCGGCCCTGCAACGGGCGCCCGCAATCTTGAGATTCGCGTTCCGTCATCAGTTTTCCCGTCGATCCACCTGCTCGCCCGCCGGATGGTCGGTCAACCGAGCACCCAGGCGAGTGTCTTGATTATGGCAATACCCAGTATGACGCACACGGGCAGGGTGACAACCCAGGCCAGCACGATATTTCGCACGACCCGCCACGAAATCCCGCCGGTTGCTTCCGAGAGGCCGACCCCGGCAATCGCACCCGTCGTCACGTGGGTGGTGGAGACCGGCATCCCGAAACGCGAGGCGACGAAAATCAGCATCGCACTGGTGAGGTTCGCGGTCACGCCTCCTTCGGCGTCCAGTCGGGAGACGTTGTCGCCGAGCACGCGGGCGATCTTGTGGCCGCCGATGAGAGCACCGATCGTCATGGCCACAGCCACCACCACGAACACGACGACGCGCAGGGCAGGCTGAGCGCCCGTGGCGAGGAGCAGCGGCACCGCAAGCGCCGCAATTTTCGGTGCATCGTTGAGTCCGCGAGCCAGCGAGGTGGCGCCCGCCGAGGCCCAGTGGAGCAAGTCACCATCGAAGGTCACGGCCACCCCGCGTCCCGCCGGGCATGCCTGTCCGGATCGACTCACGCCGGCAACCAGCCCCATGGGCAGCACCGGGCCTGCCCCCACCTGGCCGGAGAAGCTCACGGTCGCAGGCCGTCCTTCGAGTACGCCGACGCACAGGCAACGCCCGCGCCAGCCTGCCATGGTGCGCCGCGCCAGCGGGAAAGCCAGCCACGCGATGCCCGCCGCGACCAGGGGCGAAATGAGGAGCGGCAGGAACACCTTCGGCCACAGCGCCGCCCACGCGACCATTGCCACCCCGCCCGAGCCCAGACCCGCGCCGACGAGCCCGCCGGCGATGGCGTGGGTGG
>Ga0210044_10011592_pt1 | contig 10249 bp, 8 predicted proteins | sample CryGey13umfilter_2_FD_183959 | JGI IMG/M metagenome (GOLD analysis project Ga0210044, IMG submission 183959) | Groundwater microbial communities from aquifer in Utah, USA - Crystal Geyser 4/9/14 3 um filter (SPAdes) (version 2) | ecosystem: Environmental > Aquatic > Deep subsurface > Groundwater...
ACTGCGATAGGTTCGTACCGCGTGGAAGATGCACAGGAGCTTGAACTTCCTCCGCGTGAAGATGTTCCGCAAAAGCCCGACGTCGCGGTATAATCCTCTTTACTATGACCTTTTCCCTTCTTGTCCCGCCTTTGATCTCCGCTATCGCAACACTTGTTCTTATAAAGTGTGCTCAGTGGCTCTTCCCACGTATCGGACTGATGGACCGTCCGGCGGACTATGGCCTCTCCAGAAGGCCCATTCCTTATAGTGCCGGATTAATCTTCTTTTTCGTTACCGTTGTGGCAACCTTTCTCTGGGTCGACGTCACGCGGATTATCGCCGGTGTTCTTATCGCAGCGACGTTGGTTGTCTCTATAAGTTTTCTGGATGACCGTTTTCGTCTTCCGGCCTGGATTCGGCTGCTCACCCAGATTGTGGCGGCGGCTATCCTGATTTACGGTGGGGTTGAGATCCAGCAGCTTTCTAATCCCTTCGGCGATCCGCTACTTTTCGATCGCTTTAAGTTCTTCTTCCTTGGTCATGAGATCTGGGTGATCTCCGCCGCAGCTATCACTGTCTGGCTGGTACTGATGATGAACGTTATGAACTGGCTCGATGGGATCCCCGGCCTCTCTTCGGGCATCTCCACAATTGCCCAGCTCGCCATCTTTTTTCTCTCCTTTCAGCAGTTCCATATTGTCGACCAAGGGGCTGTGATAACTCTTGCAAGCGTCCTTGCTGCCTCAACCGCCGTCTTCCTCTTTTTTGATTTTTACCCGCCCAAACTGCTCATGGGAGATACGGGCAGTATGTTTCTGGGATTCATGCTCGGCGCTCTCTCTATTATCGCGGGAGGGAAGTTTGCCACGGCTCTTCTTATTATGGCCTTTCCCGTTCTGGATGCTCTCTGGGTAATTATCGCTCGTATAAGTCGCGGTCAGTCCCCGTTCAAGGGTGACTACACTCATCTTCACCACAAGCTCCTCTATGCCGGTTTTTCCGAGCGAGGAGCCCTAATCTTTAACTACTTCTTCGCCGCCGTTTTTGCGGGAATAGCTCTGCTGCTCCCCACCACGCTGAGTAAGTTTATCGCCTTTGCTCTCTTTTTTGCCATTCTGGTTGCCGTTGGTATCTGGGTTACTCTCCGTAACCGCGATGAGCCTTCTATGCGTCAGAATGACCGCCCGCCGGAGTGATGTTGTAGATCTTTATGGTTTTGTTCGCAACTCTGTCTGGGGCAGGCGCTGGGCGGGTGGGCATTTGCTCAGTATAATAAAACTCCATGGAGCCCATCGCAGAGATCAAAACCCGCCTCTCAATAGAGGACCTCGTCGGCCAGTATGTTCAGCTCAAGAAGGTCGGACGTAACTACAGGGGCCTCTGTCCCTTTCATAACGAGAAAACGCCCAGTTTTTATGTAAGTCCCGACAAGGAGCTCGCCTACTGTTTTGGCTGTCGTAAGGGAGGCGACCAGTTTGCCTTTATACAAGAGGTTGAGGGGCTCGACTTTCGTGAGGCGCTTCAGTTTTTGGCAGAGAAGGCGCACGTGGAACTCCCCCAGCGCACGCCGATCCAGAAGAAGCAGGCTTCGCGCCGTGAGCGGCTACTGGAACTTCACGACGATGCCACCTCATTTTTTGAGAAGCAGCTCTGGGAAACAAAAGACGGAGCTAAGGTTTTGGACTACCTCAAGAAGCGCGGCCTCACCGAAGAGATTATAAAAAAATTCCGCCTGGGGTTTGCCCCGGATGAGCGCAACCTCCTCTACAAATACCTTCTTAAGACGGAGTACACCAAGTCCGAGCTGCTCGAGGCCGGTGTTGTTATTGCCAAAGATACGACAGACCAGTCTGAGTGCTTTGATCGCTTCCGTCTGCGCCTCATCTTTCCGATCATGACCGCCAGCGGAAAGGTCTGCGCTTTTGGTGGGCGTGCCGTTAAGGAAGGGGAGCAGCCCAAGTACCTTAACTCGCCCGAGACGCCGGTCTACCACAAAAGTGAGCTCCTCTTTGGCTTTTTTCAGGCGCGCGATGCCATTAGACACGAACGAGCGGTTATCTGTGTTGAAGGGTATATGGATATGCTTGCCGCCTTTCAGGCTGGCACGAGGCAGGTTGTAGCAACGGGTGGAACCGCCCTCACCGAACAACATCTCACCCTCCTCAAGCGCTTTGTCGACACTTTGATCTTTGCTTTCGACCAAGATAATGCTGGCCGCGATGCGACACGTCGTGCCATTGAGCTGGCTATACCTCAAGACTTTACTCTCAAAGTCGCTCGCTGGGCCGAGGGGAAGGATCCTGCTGAGTTATGCCAGAAAGGTGGAGGAGAGGCTTTTAATAAGATAATCTCCGAAGCTTTGCCGGTTATGCCGTACCTCCTGGCTACCAGCGCCGAACGCCACATGCATGACGGGCAGATCGACAAAAAACAGGCCGTTGCCGAACTCATCCCCTTCATCCTCCTGAGTCCCAGTCCTATCGAACGTGATGAGTGGCTTAAAGAAGCCAGTTCGCGTCTGGGCATCTCCGTGAATGTTTTATATGAAGAAATTAAGCTTGGGCAGAGACAGCAGCGCTCACCCGCTCGTCGCACTCTTGCCGGCAGGGGAGAGGCTGGTTCGCACGAGCAAGGGAGGGAGCGTAAAATCACCGAGAAACAAGAGTATCTGCTCGGGCTTCTATTGACGTATCCTTCATCTTACGGTCTGGTTTACCATATGAAGCCCGAAGATTTATTCGATGATTTCGAGTTGCGAAATATTTACATACACCTTGTAAATCAGTATAATCAGATCTCGGAAGGCACCGACTTTTCTCTCTCACTGGAGGGGGTCGAGCCGTCCATGCAGAATCGAGTCCAGCTCGTATCTCTCTATGCCGAGAGCCTCCTCAAAGAGCTCACGGAAAAGGCGGCCGCAGCTGAGGTTCAGGAGGCGGCCCTCTCACTTCTGAGAATACGCTTCGACTCTAGGAAACAGCAACTACTCAGCGAGTTACGACAGGCTCAAGGAGATGAGCAGGAGCGCCTACTTATCAACTACCAAGCGCTTCTACAGGAAGAACAAAGTCTGACCTATGGCCAAAAAAGTTAAGAAATTTATCGCCCATCCAACAGACGAGCAGCTGGCCAAGTATCCTAAGGCCGTGCAGGATCTTATTAAGAAGGGACGCCAGCAGAAGTTTGTTACGCAGCAAGAGCTCCTGAAAGCTATGCCTAACATCGAAGAGGATGTAGTCCTTCTCGATGACATCTATACGCTCTTCATGGACCTCGGTATTGAGGTTATTGATGTTAAGGACGCGCTCATATGGAAAGACGATAAGGACCAGGCCGATGATGATGTTGTAGAGGAGCCCGCAAAGACGACAGAGCTCTCCGAAATCGCAAATGACTCGATCCGCATGTACCTGTGTGAGATCGGTAAGGTTAAGTTGCTCACCGCACGTGAGGAGATTGATCTTGCCAAGCGCATCCGAAAGGGTGACCAGACTGCCAAGCAGAAGCTGGCCGAGGCTAACCTCCGTCTGGTTGTCTCTATCGCAAAGAAGTACATCGGCCGTGGCCTCTCCTTCCTCGACCTTATTCAGGAGGGAAACATCGGTCTGTTTAGGGCCGTTGAGAAGTTCGATCCGGATCGCGGTTTTAAATTCTCAACCTACGCAACCTGGTGGATTCGTCAGGCGATCACCCGTGCTATCGCCGATCAAGCTCGTACCATCCGCATTCCGGTGCATATGGTCGAGACGATCAACAAGCTTACCCATGCCCAGCGTCGACTTGTTCAGGAACTTGGTCGTGAGCCTCTCGTTGAGGAGCTCGCAGCCGAGATGGATATGGAGGTGAAGAAGGTCCGTCATATTCTCAAAATCTCACAAGATATCGTCTCCCTTGAAGCCCCAGTGGGTACCGAGGAGGACTCCAAGCTCGGAGACTTCATTGAGGATGATGATGCTCTCTCACCCGCTGAGGCTACCAATCGCCAGCTCATTAAGGAATACATCCACGAGATGCTTCAGTACCTCTCTCCTCGAGAGAAGAAGATTATCGAGATGCGTTTCGGTCTTAAAGATGGAGTCGGTCACACGCTCGAGGAGGTGGGGCAGGAGTTCCGTGTTACTCGTGAACGTATCCGTCAGATCGAGGCAAAGGTACTTCAAAAGTTGAAAGAACATCCAAAGAGTGTCAAAATACGCCCGCTCACACTCTAACTAACTTATAACGCCGCACTAATGCACGACTCTTCAATCAAAGACGACAAGGTTACACTTATTACAAAAGAGGGTCTCGAAAAACTTAAAGAGGAGCTCGTCTTTTTGAAAGATGTTAAGCGTAAAGAAGTTGCTGAGCGTCTTAAAGAGGCCATAAGCTATGGTGATCTTTCTGAAAATGCCGAGTATGAGGAGTCCAAGAACGAGCAGGCCTTTGTAGAGGGTCGTATCCTCGAGCTTGAGGAGAAGATCAAGTACGCCAAGATTATCACAGGCGCTGCCAAAGGAAGTGTTCAGGTCCAGCTTGGAGCCACAGTCGTTATCCGCAATCTGACTAAGAGGGGGCCCGACGAGGAGTACATCATCGTTGGTTCTACCGAGGCTGATCCGATCAACCACAAAATCTCAAACGTCTCGCCTGTTGGTAAGGCTCTCTTAGATAAGCAGCAGGGAGCTACCGTCGAGGTCATCGCCCCTTCTGGAACCATCAAGTACGAGATCATTAAGGTAAAATAAGTCATGAGAGAGTCTCTGATTTCCCCTTTACTGCGCATCGGCAGTACCATTATTTTTAGTGTTACGCTCATCGTCTCTCTGCTTTTTGTCTATGGCTACCAGTACGACACGGATGAGCAGCAGCTCATAAAGAAGAGCGTAGTTTATTTTGATGATATGACTACGACTGCCGGGCGTCCTGATGTTGCCATAGATGGCCTCGAGGTCGAGCCGTTTCTTAATAAGAATGAGTTCCGCCTCTCTCCCGGGGAGCACAGTTTTGAGGTCCACAAAAGTGGTTTTGTCTCTTGGAAGAAGCGGGTAAGCCTTGATGAAAATATGATAATACACTTCAAGGCACTGCGTCTGCTTCCGGCTGACTTCTTTCCCGAACGTACCGTATTTGGCCCTGACTGGCGCCTGCTTAACCTTAATGCTCATGGACTCTACCTCTATAATGAGAATCTTCATGCGGTTCGACTGGTGGAGGCTGAGGTGGCGGGACACTTAAAGTTGTATGATGTTCTTTTTACCGCTGAGCCTGAAGAGTACGCTCTAACTGAGGAGCTGGGCCTTATTGTCCGAACTAAGCAGGGGGCTGTTGAGTATTTTGATCCGAAAGAAGCAGAGGTGCGTATTATTGCTGACTCCACAGGGGGACTTTTTCAGACGAAGAGTGAGCTTCTGGTCCTGAGCTCGGAGGGGAAGCTCTTACATCTCATTGAGGATGAGCCCGCATTCGCGATCTATAACGATCTGGCGGATAGGTCTTTTGAGAAGGTGCTCATGGTTGAGGAGTCTACTGATGGTCGCTACCTCGTCATCCATGGACTGCCCCTGGCCGAGAAGTCTAGCCCGTCCGTACTACAGGAACCCCAACTCCTGATTCTCGATCGCAACAAACAGACAACTCGCGAACTCTCCGGTGCCGTACGTTTCTTTTTAGATGATAAGCTTCTCCATCTCATTGCTGCAGATGGCTCTCTCTCAACAGTTTCTCTGGATCCTGAAAGACTTACGGGTGAGCCACTCCCGGCTTTACGTCTTCCTGCCAAGGTGAGCTGGGTCAGTCGCGTTGGAGGAACTCTCCACCTCTTAATGCGAACTATTGAGGGTGATCTTCTTTACTGTGATGAGGGGGCTGAAAACTGTCACGTACTCGCCTCAGAGCTTACGGGTGAGCGGCTGGTTGCCTCAAGTGATTTCGAGCAGTTTATTGGGGTTGCCGGACAAAGTCTTGTACTTGTTGATCTTTCGGCTGGGGCCTCTCCTCGTTTTTTTGATCGATTTGTCTCGGCTTTTTAAGATGGATTCTCCTGAGGAAGTTATCAATAACTTCTCTAAAATCCCCCTCTGAGTCAGTCATGTTTTTATTCTTGTATCTGCGATAAAGGAGGAGGCAGCCGCCCACGAAGGCGGTGGCCGCCAGTATCTGAGAAAGTCGTACTTCGCCGATCGTGAGGAGATCGTCACCACGTACAAACTCCTCCAGAAAACGCAGGAGGCCGTAGCCTGTCAGTGTCAGCTCGCTTATGAGGCCTAGCATACTCTTGCCTCGCAGCTTTTTGAGTAGCCAGAAACCTAAAAGGGCCAGTGCACCGGAATAGACGAGGCCATAGAGCTGGGTCGGGTGAATTTCGGAAATGTATTTTACGTTTGCGCTTCTAAAGGCGACGCCCCATGGAAGTTCTGTTGGCACGCCGTAGTTGGCGCCGTCAAGAAAAGCCCCAAATGAGGTTATGCTTATTGCGAGCATTAGTGGAGGAGCAAGATGATCTGCAAGGCTGAGCAGTTGTTCTCGTGCCCCACGTGCTTTCCAGACGAGGACGGCGGCAAATCCCACCAGACCTCCCCAGAATGAGAGTCCCTTATCCCAAATTTCAAAAAGTTTTAGGGAGCTGTCCACGGAGAACTCGTAAAAATAGTTCTGCCAGTTCAAGGCTATGAAGAAGAGGCGAGCCGTAATGAGGGATACCAAAAACAGTGAGAGTGCATTGTCGGTTATCAAATCAATTCTTAGTCGATTTTTCTTGCTGAAGTGTGTGAAAAGAAAAACGCCGGCAACAAAGCTCAAGGTCACGAAGAACCAGAGTGAGTAGACTGTCAGGAATCCTATCTCAAAAAGAATTGGTTTCATCTGTTGACTATCCTACATGAAATCAGGCTCTTAAGAAATCTTCAAAAGAGATTTATAGCCACGAGAATGAGCCCGAAACCACCAAGGCTATAAAGAGCGAACCTCTGCCCCTGTCGCTCGGGCGGGAGGAAGAGTCTGCTCCCGGCTCGCAGGGCGTAGAAAATAAAGAGAAAGAGCGTTAGGCCCTTCACCAGCGTTGACTCGTAAAAAAAGAAGTTTTGAGGGAGTTCCAGGGTAGTTTGTGCTTTTAGCGTAAAGGGATATGCGATTATGTATGCAGTCAGATAAAGTGCAAGAAGCCAGCCCATTATGCCACTCTCGAGAGATTCCGCACCTGTGAGTGCGTGTGCTTCTTTGTTCTGTCTCAGCTCACTTTTTATCGAGGTGAGTTCATTTTTGAGTCGACGTTTTTCTTGCCTGAGGGTCTTAATGCTCTCCCATGCTTCCAGCTTGAGCGCCTTTGAGCCTCCGGTTAAGAGAATCTTGTAGTAAGAGCGAAGATGTCCATTTATTGCCGTAATCTTTGTCTTTAGTGCAATAACCTCCGGTGTGGGGTTCGGAAATGCCTGCCGTATGAAGCGTGAGAGGGGAGCAAGGAGGAAGCTGTGTTGCCATTTCTCAAGGATATCTTGAACATTAATATCTTTTTGCAGGCCCGTCTGATTGAGCTGGTCCAGTAGGTTCCGAGTTTCCAGCTTGAGTTGGGCACTTTCTTTGAGTTTTGTCTGTTCGTTAATGAAAAGCTCCTGTTCCTGTATATGTTTGAGCATGCGGCCACAGGTGCGCCGTACATGGTCGAGGTTTGCAGAGCTCTTGATCCTACTGATCTGGTTGAGATAGCTCTGTATCGTGTCGCGCTCTTCGGGCTTGAGCTCACTTGGATACTTTTGTAGGAAGGTAGCAATCCGACTCAGCGTTGTATCTATCAGCTGATCGAGTTCCGCGCGTTCTTTAATCTCGGCTTCAGACTGCTGTTGAGCTGCCGCGGCCTCCTCTACTACGGGTTTCGTCGTTTTGGCCTTTTCGGCCTCATAGAGAGCCTGCAGAGTTTTGATGCCCTCAGCTCGAGCCTGCTCCTTTTCTTCCGGGGTTGCTTTTGTGGATGCCAGGTAGACAAGGTTGAGCTGGTACTCTTCAAAAAGGCGTTTGTAAGCCTTATTGATCTCATCCGCACCAATGGTTCCCACGACTTTTTTCCCGTTTTTATCGAAGGCCTCAAACTCGAAAATCTCTTTTCCCGTTGTGACGTGGGCCTCGCCTTCCTGTTGAGCCTCGATTCCTTCAAGCGTTATAACCGAAATGCCCAGCTCGTTGAGCTTTTCTCTTGCTGCCATCTCATCAGGTGCCTCGATAACACCTGAGAGCTCAGCACGTTCCGTATTGAGTGCACGGTAGTGAAAGGAGGGCATTGTGGGCGCTTTTACTTATGAGTCGTGGCTGCCTTGATGAAGTTGAGGAAGAGCGGGTGCGGCCTATTGGGCCGAGAGAGGAACTCTGGGTGGAACTGTGTTCCGATCATGAAAGGATGACCTTTGAGCTCTGCTATCTCAACCAGATCCGTCTTCTTGTTTATTCCCGCTGCTATCCAGCCTTTCGCCTCGAGTCGCTCGCGGAAGGCGTTGTTGAACTCATAGCGGTGGCGATGACGTTCGGAAACTTTTGCGCTCTTGTAGTAACGGCGCGTTTCGCTACCTTCTTTGAGACTACAGTCGTAGGCACCAAGTCGGAGTGTTCCGCCTTTGTCTTTTCTCCACGACTGATCGGGGAGGAAGTTAATGACATACTTTTCCCGATCGAGGTTTTTCTTGGGATCAAACTCCTCTGAGGTGAGCGTTTCGTCCTTGCAGGCGAAGCGGGCAAACTCGATCGTCATAACTTGCATGCCAAGGCAAAGTCCAAAGTAGGGAACATTATTTTCACGTGCATAACGAGCTGCCATTATCTTGCCTTCCGTACCGCGAATCCCAAATCCCCCGGGCACGATAATCCCGTCGGCCTGTTTGAGCTGTTTCCACGTCTCAGTATCTTTTTCTTCGAGCTTTTCCGAGTTGAGCCAGATGAGTTTGAGCGCGCGCTCATTATGGAAGCTCGCGATCTTGAGTGACTCGATAACCGAGAGGTAGGCGTCATCTAGGCCGGTGTACTTTCCAACGAGCGCGATCTTAACTTCTTTGGTGCTCTTCTTGATCTTCGTATTGAGCTGCTTCCAAGCGCTGAGCTTTGGAGCCCCACTCCTGAGCTTGAGCTTCTTGCAGATAATCTCGCTCATGTGGTACTTCTCCAGCAGGAGTGGTACCTCGTAGATCGACTTTGCTGTGACCGAGGGGATGACGGCTTCTTCTTGTACGTCGCAGAAGAGCGCGATCTTTCTGAGGAGGTCTTTTGTAACCGGATAGTCGGCGCGTGGAATGATGATGTCCGGCTGAATTCCGATTGAGCGCAGCTCACGAACCGAGGCCTGAGTCGGCTTGGTCTTGAGCTCACCCGAGCCCATCAAGTAGGGAAGGAGGGTCAGATGTACGAAGAGGGTGTTCTCGGCACCGAGCTCCCAGCGGAGCTGACGGATAGCCTCAAGGTAGGGGAGTCCCTCGATATCGCCCACGGTTCCGCCGATCTCCACAATGACGATGTCGGCTTTTGAGTGCTCGCCGAGGCCCAGTACTTTCTGCTTAATGGCGTTTGTGATGTGGGGGATTATCTGGATTGTGCCGCCGAGGAAGTCTCCGCGTCGCTCCTTGGCGATGATCTCGCTGTAGATCTTTCCGGTGGTAACACTCGAGAGTGCAGTGAGCGGAACATCCATAAAGCGCTCGTAGTGACCAAGGTCCAGGTCGGTCTCGGAGCCGTCATCAGTAACAAAGACCTCTCCGTGCTGAAAAGGGTTCATAGTGCCCGGATCGACGTTCAGGTAGGGGTCGAGTTTCTGGGGCATAACGGAAAAACCGCTCGCATTCATCAGCGCTCCAATGGAGGCGACGGCGATACCTTTACCCAGCGAAGAACAGACTCCGCCAGTCACGAAGATGTACTTTGTCTTATGTTGAGTTGGCATAATTAGTAACTACAGGAAGTTAGGAGTGCGGTCAAGATAGTCCCACCTTTGTGCGTACCTCATCAAGTTTCGCCTGGGCAATCAGTCGTGCTTTCTCTCCACCTTTTTTAAGAACCTCGCGAACGTAGTCAGGCTGCTTCTCAAGCTCAAGGCGTCGCGCCCTCGCCTCTGCAAAGAAGTCGAGGAGCTCTTCGAAGAGCTGCGTCTTGATTGTACCGTAGCCTAAGCCGCCCTCGCGAAGGCCACTCTCCATCTCGGCGGTTTTTTCTTTGGAGGCAAACTGCCTGTAAAGCTGGAAAGGGATGCACTCTGCTGGATCTTTCGACTCTCTAATATCTGCCGAGTCGGTCTTTACCGAGAAGACCTGCTTTT
>Ga0210044_10011593_pt1 | contig 10248 bp, 10 predicted proteins | sample CryGey13umfilter_2_FD_183959 | JGI IMG/M metagenome (GOLD analysis project Ga0210044, IMG submission 183959) | Groundwater microbial communities from aquifer in Utah, USA - Crystal Geyser 4/9/14 3 um filter (SPAdes) (version 2) | ecosystem: Environmental > Aquatic > Deep subsurface >...
AGATTAGATAAAGATTCGCAAGGATTAATTATTATGACCAATGACGGTAGAATTACAGACAAGCTATTCAATCCGAAATATGAGCACGAAAAAGAATATTTGGTGCATGTAAACAAAAAAATTAATAATTTTTTTGTGCGGCATATGGGCGAGGGGATTGATCTGGAGGATTTTAGAACCAATCCGGCTATTGTTGAAAAATTAGATGAATTTGTTTTTCGCATTGTTTTAACAGAAGGGAAGCGGCATCAAATTCGTAGAATGTGCACCGCCTTGGGCTATGAAGTGACGGATTTGAAGCGCATGCGAGTGATGAATGTTAAGGTGGGCAGCTTAAAACAAAATCAAAAAAGAGAAATCAAGGACGAAGAATTGAAAATATTTTTAAGTAGTTTAGAAATTATATAATATGTTAACTGATGAAATAAAAATAAAAGTGATTGCCGGCCGTGGAGGGGATGGCGTCGTAGCTTTTAATAAGACAATGATGAGTCTTGGTCCGACCGGTGGAACCGGCGGTAAGGGAGGAAATGTCTATTTTCAAGCTGTCTCAAATTTGAGCGCGCTAAATAAATACAAAAACAAGCCGAAACATTATGCTGGTAATGGTAAAAATGGAAAATCTGACAATTCTGACGGACACACCGGGGACGACATTGTTTTGACAGTGCCAATTGGTTCGGTCTTGCATAATTTGACAACCGGCGAAGATATTGATGTGACTGAAATTGACAAACCAATTTTGGTGGCTAGGGGTGGCATTGGCGGCCGAGGAAATTTTTGTTTTCGCTCGCCCAGTAACACAACGCCGGAAGAATGCGAGGAGGGATCTGTTGGGGAAGAATTTGATTTTTTGTTGGAACTTCGGCTGATTGCTGACATTGGCCTGGTTGGTTTGCCAAATATCGGGAAATCGAGCCTGCTCAATGAATTAACCAAGGCGGATGTGAAAGTAGCCAATTATGAATTTACAACCCTGGAGCCCAATTTGGGAGCTCTGGATGGCATCATAATCGCGGATATCCCGGGACTCATTGAAGGGGCATCAAAAGGCAAGGGCTTGGGTATAAAATTTCTGAAACACATCAAAAGAACCAAAGCATTGGTGCATTGTATTTCTTTGGAGTCAGAAAATCCAGCCGAAGACTATGCGATTATTCGCAAGGAATTGGGGGATTATGATCCGGAACTTCTTGAGAAAAAAGAAATCATTCTTCTGACTAAATCAGATTTGGTGGATAAAAAAATAATTACGAAAAAAATTCAAGAATTCAGCAAGATTAATCCGGTCATTGAAGTTGTTTCCATTCACGATTGGGACAGCTTGCAAAATATCCGAAAAGTATTTTTGAAATTAGCTGAAAAAGTCCCTGCTGCCAATCAGGGAAATGCCAATCGGGGGAATGTGTAAAAATTGCATTAGTATGTTAATATTTATGTAACTGTTAATTTAAAATACAGATGGAAAATAATTTACTGTATGTTCTAATCGCGCTGGTTGTCTGGTCTGTGCCATGGAAGGGTTTTGCGCTTTGGAAGTCCGCCAGAAGAGGCGAAAGCATTTGGTTTATCATATTATTGCTGGTTAACACCGCCGGCATATTAGAGATATTGTATTTGTTCTTTTTTTCTAATAAACGCAGAGTTAATTTTAATCAAGAATAAAAATATGTATTGGCTCTATTTGATAATCTTCATAATAGCAGTTATGATTCCGGATATTATTCAAAATGAAGACAGTCTTGGCTTGCCTCAGGAGCAAATTGAGGAATTAGCTATTTTTTTACTGGGTATGTTTGGTTTCTTGGCTTTTATATTTAAAGAGTGGCAATTAAAAATTCAACAACGGGAAAGAGAGAAGGGTCAGCAAAGACTGCAACAAACAGCCAAGGACTTGATTGAATCCTATAATTATATCGGTGAAATAAATCGCAAGATGGATATACTGATGCAAATTGGAATCGGTTTGTCAGAGCGCACTGGCCTAAGCAAAAAAAGAGAAAGAGAAATATATATGTCCATTATAGAGGCGGCGACTTTCCTTCTGAAAGGCAAATGCGCGACTATTATATTTTTCAATACGAAGGTTAATAAAATAATAAAAGACTGCTGTCTGGATGAAAAATGCAACAACCCTGATAGAAGCGACAGTTTTTTCGCAATGGATGATAATGTGACTATAAAATTCGTTCAAGATTTTGTTGTTTTTTGTTCGAATAAAACCATTAATGATACGAGAGTGTATTTAGTCGTAAAATCATTTGATGAATTTCAAAGTCGAGATAATAATAATCAGGAAATTTTGAAATATTTAGCTTCCCAGGCCTTGTTTCTCTATTCTTATCTTGCGAAAAGTTCTGCGGATAACAAGGGATAAGACTAAATTAAGGAAATTATTACCATCTTCAGGAGGTTGAGCCTCCATTATGGAGGCTCAACCTCCAACAGCGATACAAGACATCTATTTTACAATTTCGTAATTTTTCTTCTTCCAATTATCCAGTCCATTCGCAAGCGTGAGGGCATTAAAAAATCCCATATCGAACAATCTGACTCCAGCTTGAAATGCCTCCATTCCATAATTATCGTAAAGAATTATTTTTTTACCCATCGATATGTCTTTTTTCTTTTTTTCAATATCGTCTAAAGGAATATTTATAGCTCCAGCAAGGTGTCCCTCAATAAATCCGGCATTTTTTCGGACATCAATTATAGTTAGATTTTTTTCAGTTTCCATTAATTTTTTCAGATCGTCGGTTTGAATGTAGGTGATCTTAGATTGATCCGTAAAAGAATTTGGATCTCCAATGGAGATGGTTTGATTATAATTTTTCCCCCAAGCATAAAATCCACCATCCAAATAATACAAATCATCAAAGCCCGCATTGGACATAAGTTGCACAACCAGCCCTATTGTGTCGGGTGATGCTTCGGAGTCGATTATGACATATGATTCGTATTTATCTAACATAGACAAATCTTCGTTTAAATTGGAAAAAGGTATGTTTTGTGAATTAAAAATATGCTCCTGCGCATATTCAGCCTCACTTCGAATATCCAGCAATATTAGCGCGTCTTTATTTTGAATTTTTTTTGCTAAATCAGCATCGGAAATCTTGGTAGCGCTTTTCAAATTATTCATATCAATATTTTGATTATCAATGTTTTGCTGGTTTGAGTTATTTTTTGAAGTTGAAGCTCTAAAAAATGTCACAGTTGCAATCAACATAATCAAAAAAAATCCAACAACTAGGGCAATTATATTATTATTTGAGTTTTTTTGCATAATATTTTTTTAAATCAATTTGCTGCCGACAAAATTTTTATGGCCATTTACAAAAGAAAATATTTTTGTGCTAGGCTTGCCTTCCAGTTGTATTTCAATGAGTTCAATCCAGCCAGCTTCCGCTTGCACATAGATTATATCATCAATTCTGAAAACTTCGCCAATCGCATAAACGCTTGAATTGTCAGAAATAAAATTTATTTTATTTAATTTTAAGCGCTTGCCATTCCAGATTGTAAATATTCCCGGCCAATTGAAAAAAGCCCGATATTTATTATAAATATTTTCCGCTGAATCGTGCCAATTAATTTGCCCGTCTGTTTTTTTAATTATTTGGCAATAGGAAGTTTGCACATCATCTTGTTTTTGCGGAACAATTTTCCCAGCTAAAAAATCAGGCAATGTTTCCAGCAGGAGTTGCGAGGAAAGAGTGTCCAGTTTTTGCGCTAATTCAAGATAGGTTTCATTCTGCGCAATTACAATTTCTTTTTGTCGCAAAATATCGCCCGTATCGACACCGGCGTCCATCAACATAATGGTTGTGCCAGTTATTTTATTGCCGGCCAATAGGGCATTTTGAATGGGGGATGGACCGCGAAATTTGGGCAAAAGCGATGGATGAATATTAATAGCACCCAGCCTAGGCGCGCTTAAAACAGTCTGGGGAAGTATTTTTCCGTAAGCCACTAGAATAATCAAATCTGCTTTCAGATTTTGAATTTCTATCAAGGCGGCTTCATCCAGTTTTTTGGGAGTAAAAACGGGCAAATTATTTTTTTCAGCCACCAGTCTTACGGGTGATTTTTCAATCGTTTGTTTTCGACCAACCTTTTTATCTGCTTGGGTGAAAACACCCACGATATTATATTCAGCCTCAAGCAGAGAAGTTAGAATATCAGCTGAAAATTCGGGTGTTCCCATAAAAATAACTTGCAGCTTTTTTTTGTTTTCTGACATAATTTTTTAATAACCAAGAAACAAATATCAAACAATATTCAATTATCAAATTTAAATAAACAAAATTTGGTACTTGAAACAGGCAGGCAGGGTTATTGTGGCTTATTTTTTCCGACTTTTACTTCTTTTTCAATAAAGAGATTGCCATCCAGATGGTCAATTTCATGTTGCAAAGCGCGCGAAAGAAGTCCTTCGGCCTTGATGATGATTTCTGCGCCATCACAATCTTGCGCTTTCACGCGAACTTTTTTATGCCGCTTGATCGGTATGAATTTTCCAGGAAAAGAAAGGCAACCTTCATCCGCAATTTCTTTCAAATAGGATTTGTAAGTGATTCTTGGATTAATAAGCGCATATGTCGCGTCATCAACTCTAATCACGCACAAGCGAATTGATTTGCCGACTTGCGGGGCAGCCAAGCCAACTCCGTTGTTTTTTTCCATAGTTTCCAACATATCCGAAACAAGTTTTTTAATGGAATCTTTTTTGGCATCCAAAACAGGCATCGCTTTTTTCAGCAGAATCGGATTGGGATATTCAACTATTTTCAGTTCAGCCATTTTTTTTAAATTATACTTATCGGATCTACATCAATCAGCCAGCCGGCTGGCAAAGCAGATAGGATATTTTTAATTTCTGGAGAAATTAATTTATTTTTTAATTTAAGGATGATTTGTTTTCGATGCCGACCGCGGACATTGGCAATAAATGAATTCTGCGGTTCCGCGATAGCCACATCTTTGTCCGACAGTTCTTCCAAGGCCTTATATAGGCGCTCGGCTTCCAGCGAAACTTTTTTTGCATCATAATCTTGAAAAATAAGTTTTATCAATTTTCCAAACGGAGGCAAAAATAAATCTTTTCTTTCCTTGATTTCTCTGGCAAAAAATTTCTCAAAATCCCGCTCGGCGGCAAATTGAAATATTTTTTGGTTCGGATTGAATGTTTGAATAATCACAAACCCGCGCCATTTGGAGTGCGGTCGATTTGACCGGCCGGCCACCTGCACAATATTTTGAAAAGCCCTGGAATTAACAGAAAAATCAGGAATAGTCAGCATATTATCCGCGTCAATTATACCAATTAGCGCCACATTTGGCAAATCCCAACCCTTGGTCAACATCTGTGTCCCGATCAGGATATCAATTTCGCCAGAAGCAAAAGCGTGATATGTTTTTTCCTGAGCATTAGCGTCTTTCATAGTCTGCGAATCAACCCGCGCAATTCTGGCGCTGGCAAACATGTCGGCAATTTCCTTTTCAATTTTTTGCGTGCCGAGGCCGATATTTTGAAAAGTGATGCCATGGCATTTGGAACATTCCGGAACAATTGAGGTTTTGTAGGTGCACCCGATACATTTATACAGTCCACTATTATCATAAATGAGTGCGCGGTCGCATTTTGGACATTTCAAAACTGTTTTGCATCCACTGCATATTGAAAAATTACTCATGCCTTGGCGATTGATAAACAGAATTATTTGCAATTTATTTTTCAAAGCATAGGCAATTTCTGAACGCAGTTTTCGCGAGATTGGGGAATGGTTTCCTAGCCTACCGGCAGGCAGGTTCTCCCACTTCTCTTTTTTCAAATCCACGATCGCAACTTCCGGTCCATCATAATCTTTCTTGGGTGCGCCGGGAATTTTCAAATGGGGAATTTCAACCAAGAAAAATTCTTTGGTTATTGTTTTTTGATAGGATTCAATGCTGGGTGTAGCTGAGCCAAAAATTATTTTAGCGTTGTGAATCTCGGCTAATTTTTCCGCCACCGTGCGTGCATCATAACGCGGACTCATATCCCATTGTTTGTAGGACATATCTTGTTCTTCATCCACTACAATCAAACCCAGTTTTTTAAAAGGTGCAAAAACCGCCATGCGCGTGCCGATGATTATTTTTGTCTCGCCGGATTTTATTTTCTGCCACTGTCGATAAAATTCACCTTTGGAAATATTGCTTGTTAACACAGCGATATTATCTTGGCCAAAATGTTCGCCATATCTTTCAATAGCTTGTGGAGTGAGCGTGAGTTCTGGCAGAAGGATGAGCGCCTGCTGATCTTTTTTTAATTTTTTTATGGACTCAATATAGATTTCGGTTTTGCCGGAGCCGGCGGGACCGAAGAGTAGATATCGCGTATCGCGTATCGCGTATCGCGCAGCTATTTTTTCGATGGCCTGGACTTGTTCTTTAGTGAGTTGAATTTTTTTAGAACCACTCAAAGGTCCGACCTTGGAGATTGCTATAGCGGTTTTAAGGTCGGACCTTTTGATCCGTGCCTTGACTCTTTTGGGAATAAAAGATTTGAAAACAATACCCAGTGGTGAAAAATAATAATCAGAGATAAACTGTGCCAGTTCAATTTGTTTTTTGTCCAAAAATTTTTCTTCAATTACTGTTGAAATTTTTTTCAACTCAATGTTTCCCATTCTCTCAAAATCCGGTCTGTGACCTGTCACAATGCCTTCAGTTTGTCTTCTGAAAAGGGGAATGGAAACAAGCGTACCCGGAGACAGCTCAGTGTCAGACAAATAGGAAAAAGATTGATTCCTAGAAAGGGGAATCCTCGCAATCGGCACGATATCAGCAATGATTTTACCTGTCTTTTTCATACCTCTATTCTACCAAGTTTGCAGATAGTCCGCCAATACAAGCACGGGAATGTTTTCGAACGGCTAAATCGCGTTCTGGCCGTTGTCTATTTTATATATAAAGCTTACCTTTAGACTATTAGAAGGAATTTGTAATATAAAAAACATCGCCAGCCCGAAAGCAAGCGACGCCGAAGTGATATTCAGGACCGTTATAGTTACGGCCGCCGTTTGACACCGAAGTGCCACCGGGCATGCGGACTAGGTTCATCCGCAATAAGTAGTATCATTCTTCGCATAAGTATATTACTAAGGGGGACAGTTAATGTCAGCGCTAGACTTAAAAATTTCGCATAACAATTCGCATATACTTAAATATAAATCTTGCTTTTAGGCTAGCAATGGGCTAGAATTTAGCTATGAAGAGAAAGATATTTATTAGCATTAATTTGCCGGATCGGACAAAAAAACGCCTTGTTAGAGCCACGGAAAATTGGCAGGATTTGCCGGTGAAGTGGAGCAAGGAGAAGAATTTGCATATTACGCTGTTTTTTTTGGGCTTTGTGGATGATGATTCCACACTAGATGTGTGTCAAAAAGTGGCCAAAATTGCCCAGACGGCGGATATTTTTGATGTAGAATTTGAGGCGATTAAATTTGGTCCAACCATGGAAGATCCGAGAATGATTTGGGTGGCCGGAAAGGTGAGCGAGAATCTCCGGGATTTGGTGGAAAAAATTGAAAAAGAGCTGGGCATATTTTCCAGTTCAAAAAAAGAATTTCGCCCACACATTACACTGGGGAAGATTCGGAAAAACAAATGGAACGAGTTGCCGGAGAAGCCTGTGATAAACAAAGATTTTCCTTTGCTGGTCACGGTAGAAAGCATTGATGTGATGGCTAGTGATTTTGAAGGGGATGATATGGAATATACCGTCATTGAAAGTTGTGGACTGAATTAGAATGAAAATTTTAGATATAAAAGTTGATAATATGCCCAAAAAAGAGATACTTCAAAGAGTGGTGGATTTTTTATCAGAAAATAAATTTCATCAAATTGCCACGGTCAATCCGGAATTTATCTTGCAAGCGCAAAAGGATGAGAAATTTAAAAACATCTTAAATAGTTGCGATTTAAACATTGCCGATGGAACTGGCATTTGGTTTGCACTTTTACGCTATGGAAAATTTCTGAAGGCCAGAATGGCAGGGGCGGATCTAATGGAAGAAATATTAAGTCTGGCCAGTAGTAATAATCACCCAATATTTTTAGTTACCAACAATAAAAGTTTAAGCACCTGGGAAGAAACCCGCGCTGCAATTTTAAAAAAATATCCAAGACTGACAATAGGCGGATCTAATATAAATAATAATTCTAGTTACCTGCCTACCGGACAGGCAGGCGAGTTACTAGTTACTAGTTACAATATCGTCTTCTGCTCCTTCGGCGCCCCTGACCAAGAAATTTTTATAGATTCGCTAAAAACACTGAAAGATAGTAAAATAAAACTAGCGATGGGAGTGGGTGGCAGTTTTGATTTTCTGACTGGCAAAATAAAAAGAGCACCTGGATGTATTAGAAAAGCAGGCTTGGAATGGTTGTGGCGGTTTCTGCAAGAGCCAACTTACCGCGCCAAAAGGATTTTCAATGCAACTATAGTTTTTCCAATAAAAATAATTTTTAATAAATAAAATTATGACAAGCAAAACAAAGTTAATCCGCACAATCTATTTATACATTGCGGCGCTTGTAAGTCTGATTTTTGTCGCAGTTGGAACGGGCAATATTATAAATACCGCTCTAAAATATTATGTTTTCCCTAAAGCGGAAAAGGGTGGATACAATCAATGCAATCAACAGCCTCCAGTGTATGCTTTGGACAAAAATAGTTTCGCCGGAGTTGCCACTGAAGATCAAAAAGTTCAACTGGCCAATTTGTTGCGCGACTATGATGAGTGGAAAAAGAACAACACCGGTGAAGAATGTTATAGCGCGCAAAGACAATCAAGCGTAGTTGACGCGATTACAATGATAATTATCGCTCTACCAATATTATTAATACATTGGAAGATTATTAAAAAGGATAAGAAAAATGAAAATGAATAAGGTTCGAGTTAGATTTGCCCCATCACCAACGGGATATATGCATGTGGGAAATTTCCGCACAGCTTTATATACCTATTTTTTTGCCAAAAAAAATGGTGGGGAATTTTTATTGCGCATAGAGGACACCGATCAAAAAAGATATGTACAGGATGCCCTTGAGAAACTTCTGAAAATTATTGATTGGGCAGGCTTCAATTATTCCGAAGGGGTTTATTTAGAAGATGGTAAGATTATTCAAAAAGGCGATTTTGGATCATACATACAATCAGAAAGACTGGATATTTATAAAAAATATATTCAGCAACTTATTGAAAATGGAACGGCCTACTATTGTTTTTGCAGTACGGAAAAATTGGATGAGATGCGACAAAAACAAACAGCCGCCAAACAAGCTCCGATGTATGACCGAACTTGTTTAAAATTGACCAAAGAAGAAATTCAACAAAAAATTGAGGCTGGCGAGCCATATGTAATCCGTCAAAAAATAAATGCCAAGGGTGTTACAAAATATAATGATTTGGTTCGAGGTGAAATTGAATTCAAAAATGAATTATTAGATGATCAGATATTGATGAAATCTGATGGTTATCCGACATATAATTTTGCTAATGTGGTAGATGATCATTTAATGGAAATTTCACATGTCTTGCGTGGAGAAGAATATGTATCAAGTACACCAAAATATATTCAATTATATCAAAATTTTGGTTGGGCTGTCCCCGAATTTGCGCACTTACCACTCCTGCTGAATCCTGACAAAACCAAACTCTCTAAAAGACAAGGTGACGTGGCGGTCGAGGATTATATTAAAAATGGCTATCTTAAAGAAGCCATCATAAATTTTGTGGTGCTTTTGGGCTGGAATCTTGGTGAGGGGAGCACGCAGGAGATTTTTTCGATGGAAGAATTGGAAAAGGCTTTTGACATCAAACGCGTACACAAGGCGGGTGCGGTTTTCGATTTGAAAAAACTCGATTGGTTAAACGCGCGATACATAAAGAAATTATCCATCGACGAATTATATAAAAAATCTTTGGAATTTTTCGCGCAAAAAGATTTCTACAAATCGTGGAGCGTGAATCATGAATCGTGGAGCGCAATAGATAAAGAAAATTATGTGAAAAAAGTTTTGACCGTTGAACAGGATCGATTAAATAAATTATCTGAGGTAGGGGAGAGCAACCAATTCTTTTTTACGGATATTGAATATGACAAAAGCATGCTGCGCTGGAAAGATATGACCGACGAGATATTAAAAGAGTCATTGGAAAAATCCAGAAGTGTTTTGGAAAGTATTGATGAAAA
>Ga0210044_10011595_pt1 | contig 10247 bp, 10 predicted proteins | sample CryGey13umfilter_2_FD_183959 | JGI IMG/M metagenome (GOLD analysis project Ga0210044, IMG submission 183959) | Groundwater microbial communities from aquifer in Utah, USA - Crystal Geyser 4/9/14 3 um filter (SPAdes) (version 2) | ecosystem: Environmental > Aquatic > Deep subsurface >...
CACAAGGAAGATTCATTGAAAAAGAGGTTAGTTGTAAAACAAAAGACATCGTGTTCCCACGGTGTTTTTTGTTATTGTATCAATTTTTTAATATTTAGGCTTTATGAGGACTTTCGTAATTCAAAGCTCCATGGGGGCGTAACTATATTGAAAATATTTTTATTAGAGGAAAGCCAGTCAAAATAGAATAATTTTTTATTAGATCGAAAAACCAGCCTCATTTGTTTGGCTGGTTTTTTTAAGACGAATGGCTCGATTTTTTCGGCGTTTGGCTTCATCGATTTTGCGTTGTGCCTTCCATTTCGTGCGGACTTTTTTTCGTATACCCATAAAATATTTGATTCAAAATTTATGTGAATTCTAAACAAGATTTAAACAAATGTCAAAAATAAATCTTGGCATAAATTCTTTTTTTTGATACGTTAACTTATTATTCTCTTTTAATTTTTTATTTTTATCTGTATGAAATTCTCCGTACGTAAAGGGGATCTTTCAAAAGAACCTTGTGATTTGCTTGTTTTAAATGCATTTGAGGGATTTAAAACGTTTGGTGGAGCCACAGCCTCGGTTGATAAAGCCATGGGTGGTCTTTTATTAACCCTCGCTCAAGAAGAATCATTCCGCGCAAAAGCAGAAACTAGTTTTATGCTCTATACACACGGTATGATTCCTGCTAAGCGCATTTTATTGGTCGGACTTGGAAAAGAAAAAGATTTTTCTGAAGAATCTGTTCGATCAGCTGCGGCTCTTTCTTTACAAAAAGCACGATCTATTGGAGCAAAAAAGGTTGTAAGTGTGGTTCATGGTGCTGGCCATGGAGGTCTTCATCCAAAGCAAACTGCAAAAGCAATTATTGAAGGAATGATGCTTGGTGTTTATGAATTTTTGCGTCATAAATCTTCTAAGATTTCGAAAAAAAATCCAGATGAAATTATTCTTCTTACACATAATGGACAAATTACCACTCAAGTTTTAAATGGAATAAAGTTAGGAGAAATTTTTGCCAATGCAACTATTATTGCTCGAGATTTAGTCAACGAACCAGCTCAAACATTACGACCAATTGATCTTGTTAATCGCACTAAAGCAATGGTAAAAGCAACAGAAGGAAAAATACAGATGCGTATATATAATAAAACACAGCTTGAAAAAATGGGCGCAGGTGGTTTGCTTGGAATTGCTCAAGGAAGTGATCATGAACCATTTTTAGTCCACATGATTTATAAACCAAGTAAGGCCAAGAAAAAATATGCCTTTGTTGGAAAGGCTATTACGTTTGATTCAGGTGGACTTTCGCTTAAGCCAGCAGAATTTATGGAAAATATGAAAGAAGATATGGCTGGAGCTGCTTCTGTTATAGGAGCTATGTCTGCTTTGCCTCTACTTGCTCCATCTATAGAAGTGCATGGAATTTATGGAGTCTGCGAAAACATGGTTTCTGGTCGATCAATTCGTCCAGGTGATGTGGTTGTAGCTATGAATAAAAAAACAATAGAAGTTACTAATACCGATGCTGAGGGTCGCGTAACACTTGCAGATACACTTAGTTACGCAGTCAAACAAAAACCAGATATGATTATTGATCTAGCAACTTTAACCGGAGCTTGTATGGTTGCCTTAGGAGATGAAATAATAGGCATGTTTTCAAATGATGATAAAGTCGCCCAAAATATCTTAGAAGCAGCTAAACTTGCTGGAGAATCGTGTTGGCGTTTACCACTTGTTCCTCAATATCGTAAAACACTTGAATCAAAGATCGCTGATTTAAATAATGTATCTGGATTAAAACGTAAAGGTGGAGCAATTACAGCAGCTCTGTTTTTAGAAGAATTTGTTGCTCAAACCCCTTGGGCTCATCTTGATATTGCTGGTCCTGCTTTTGCTGAACGCCCTCTTAATACTTACACGCCTTATGGAGCGTCTGGATTTGGTGTGCGTACATTACTTGAACTTGTTCGAAATGCTTCATAAATTTAATGAAATTATGAAAATCACGATCTATACCACTGCTTATTGTCCGTTTTGTAAAAAAGCAAAAACCTTTCTTGAAAAACAAGCTTTTGACTATCAAGAAAAAGATGTAGAAATAGATCACCAAGCCGCACAAGAAATGATGGAAAAATCACAACAAACTGGTGTTCCGGTTTTAGATATTGCAGGTAAAATAGTGGTTGGATTTAATCCAAAAAAAATAGAAGAACTTCTTAAAGAAGTTTAAAAAAATAAAAAAACAGAGTCTTTTTAAAAGACTCTGTTTTTGTATTATTTATCCAGTGGCTCCAAGAGTTTTTTGACCAGGTCGCCAAGAAGCTGGACAAAGTTCTCCTGTTTGAAGAGCATGCAGTACACGCACCACTTCATCAACCGAACGACCAACACTTAAATCATGATAAAGTGCATAACGTAAAATTCCATCTGGATCAATCACGAATGTTCCACGAAGAGCAATACCACGTTCTGGAATAAGCACTCCAAAATCACGAGAAATATCATGACTCATATCAGCCAAAAGGGGATATTTAAGTTCTCCTAAATCTTTAAGCCAAGCTTTGTGCGAATGAACGGAATCTGTAGACATTCCCAAAATAACCGCATCAAGCTGTTTAAATTCATCTATTCTATCAGAAAATTCTGTAATTTCTGTTGGGCAAACAAATGTAAAATCAAGCGGATAGAAAAAAAGAACCACCCATTTATTTTTAAAATCACGTAAAGAATAGGTATGAAATTCTCCTTTTCCATCAACACCTTCTGCAGTGAAATCAGGAGCCGCACGTCCAACATAGGCAAGCTGTGGGGCTCGTTCTTCTTCTTGTGTAAATGCCATAAAAAAATATGAATAGTTAATTATGTATCATATTTTAGAAAATCCTTTCCTCTTGGTCAAACCAAAAATGTTTGTTAGGCTAAAGAAAATATGAAATGGATTTTTCGTTTTATTTTAGGCACGATCATTTTTGCAACAATTGGATACACCTATTGGTTATTTTGTATTCCTCTTTTGCAAACACCACTTGCTTCTCAGGATCAACTATTAGAACGTAAAAATATTCAAGATCAGAGATTTGTTTCTCTTGATCAACCTATATTTGATTCTGTTTTTGAAGCAGATGCTTTTTTTGATAATGATGAGCCTGGTATTATTATTTCTTCTTCAAATATTTCTCGTTTTTATCCTTTAATGATTCTGCGCGTTCATAAAATCATTAATGATGATTTTATGAACGAACCACTTGCAATTACTTATAATCCACTTTCTCACACAACCCTTGTTTTTAAGCGTCCTTTAAGTCAATCATCAGATCCATTTCTATTTCACCCTTATTCGATCAGTAACCATAATCAATTGTATTTTTATGATCAGCAAACCCAATCTGTGTGGTCTCAAATAGAAGCCAGGGTAATTCAAGGTATATTATCCAGTCAAACACTCGAACTTTATCCATCTGAGTTAATGACTTGGAAACAATTTAAAGCTCATCATCCAAATGGCCAAGTACTTTCCTATCATACTGGATTTGAATACGATTATACTCAAAATCCTTATCGAGAATATATAAGCAATAATGATATTTATTTTCCTTTAACAAATTTTGATAATCGTCTTTTTCCTAAAGCGCTTATTTATGGAGTAAACATTAATGGAAAAACAAAAGCCTATACACTTGAAATCATTCAAAAACAAAAAACCATTGAAGAAACATTTGAAAATGAACAGATACTAATTTCATTTGATGAAGAAAAACAAACAGTTACCTCAAACCAAGTACTTATTCCAAGTTTTTGGTTTGTTTGGGTAGATGTCTATCCACAAACACTAGTCTATGATTGAAGATATAAATCAAGCGAGTCATTGTATTATTCACTATGGAGAAATTGCTTTAAAAGGTAAAAATCGATCTGATTTTGAGTATAAACTTATTCAAATGATTAAAGAAAAAACAGCTTTACCTGTCAGACGTATTTCTGGACGGCTTTTGCTTTCATTAACATCTATTGAACCCAAATCATCTGTTATTAAGATACTTAAAAAACTTACCACTATTTTTGGAATTACTTCTATTTTGCCGGTTATTCAAACACAGATAAATAACGAAGAAATTGGAAAGGTAGTAATTAAAATTCTAAGATCACAACAAACTGCCTGGCATTCATTTAGGATAAAAGTCAAACGATCAAATAAATCACTTCCTTTTTATTCAATTGATCTTGAACGATCAATAGGATCTGTTTGCCTTGATTATTTTAAAGATGTCCAAGTCGATTTAGATAATCCAGATGTAACGGTTTTTATTGAACTCGTTGAAGAGTGGGCTTTTATTGGGACTGAAAAAAAATCTGGGCCAGGTGGACTACCTGTGGGAACGGCTGGCAAAGTGCTTTGTTTGCTTTCTGGTGGAATTGATTCACCTGTAGCTGCTTACCAAATGATGCGGCGTGGATGTGAAGTTGTATTCATTCATTTTCATAGCTATCCTTATACAGACGAAGCTTCGATCACAAAAGTAAGAGATGTAGCAAAAATTTTATCACAACGGCAAATTAAAACAGATTTATTTCTAGTTCCGTTTATTGAAACACAAAAAAAAATCATGATTGAAACCCGAGCTGATTATCGGGTGATTCTTTATCGTCGTTTTATGGTTCGTTTAGCACAGCGCCTTGCACGAAAAATAAAAGCTCAAGCACTTGTAACTGGTGAATGTCTTGGACAAGTTGCTTCTCAAACTATTGAAAATATAAGTAACATTCAAGAAGCTGTATACTTGCCAATTTTTCGTCCGTTAATTGGTTTTGATAAAAATCAAATTATTGATGAAGCAAAACAGATTGGGACATATACAATTTCGATTTTACCTCATGACGATTGTTGTACTTTATTTACTCCTCGACATCCTGTTACTCGTTCCTCTAAACTTATTTTAGAAGCAGAAGAAAAAAAATTGTCTGTTGACGATTTGCTTTCTCAAATGGAAAAAAAAATTGAATATGTCTCAATTATCTAAATTATTCATTGTTGCCACTCCGATTGGAAATCTTAAAGATATATCTGCTCGAGCTCTTACTACTTTACAAGAAGTAGATTTGATTTTATGTGAAGATACTCGTGTTACGAAAAAATTATTAGATCATTATCAGATTAAAAAACCAAGTTTAAGCTTTCATGAACATTCAGATGAGAAACGCGTTAGAGAAATTTTTAATTTTTTTAAAGAAGGTAAAAATCTAGCGCTTGTTACTGACGCTGGAACCCCTGGAATAAGTGATCCTGGTGGAAAACTAATTGAGCAAATAGTGCAAGCAGATATTCCTGTAATTATTTATCCGATTCCAGGCTCTTGTGCGGCTATAGCTGCTTTGTCTATTTGTGGATTTCCTACAGATGAATTTATTTTTCTTGGTTTTCCACCTAATAAAAAAGGACGTAAAACATTTTTTGAACGCCTTGCCATCATGCAGTCAACAATAGTTTTTTATGAATCTCCGTATCGGATTTTAAAGACAATGCAGTCACTTGAAGAAATTATCCCGAGTCGACCACTGGTGGTCTGTAAAGAACTGACAAAATTACATGAAACTATTTATCGAGGCTGTGCAAAACAAGTGACAACAAAGATAAAAATTGGTAGTATTCGTGGCGAATGGGTAGTGGTTGTAGGGAAAAAGAACTTAAAGAACTAAATGAACTTGAAGAACTTTTTTGAATAAAAATTCTTAACCATATGTCTAATATCCAATCCCCAATGTCAAACCGTAATTTCTACATAACCACTCCAATCTACTATATCAATGCCAAACCTCATGTTGGTAGTGCCTACACAACTATAGCTGCCGATGTGCTTGCGCGTTATCATCGACTTTTAGGTGATGAAGTTTTTTTTCTTACTGGAACAGATGAAAATAGTCAAAAAAATATTGAAGCAGCTCAAAAAGCTGGCAAAGGAGATTGTATTCAAACCTATTTAGATGAAATGGCTGATATTTGGCAAAACACATTTAAACAATTAGATATCACGTATACAAGGTTTATCAGAACCACAGAAGCAGATCATCATAAAGCTGTGGAAATATTTTGGAAAAGAGTTCAAGAAAAAGGTGATATTTATCTTGCTGACTATGAAGGGTTATACTGTCCATCTTGCGAGGCATTTTTAACGCCGTCTGACCTTGAAAATGGGCTTTGTCCATATCACAAAAAAGAACCACAAAAACTTATTGAAAAAAATTATTTTTTCCGTGCTACTAAATATAGAGATGAACTTCTTGAGTATATCGAACAGCACCCAGATTTTATTCAGCCTATAAGTCGCAAAAATGAAGTTATAAACTATATAAAAGATTTCATGGTCGATATTTCCATTTCAAGATCAACCCTTGAGTGGGGTATTCCTGTACCAGGTGATTCTACACAGCGTATCTATGTCTGGTTCGATGCTTTAATTAATTATCTTTCTGGTATTGGATTTGGAAAAGATGATGCAAATTTTGAAAAGTGGTGGGGAAGTGTTCAACATCTAGTTGGAAAAGACATAATTAAATTTCATTGTGCTCTTTGGCCAGCCATGCTTTTATCCGCTGGGCTTCCTCTGCCACAACAAGTATTTGCTCATGGATTTTTTACGGTTAACGGAGAGAAAATGAGTAAATCACTTGATAATGTGATTGATCCTAATTCAATCGTAGAGATGTATAATAATGACACTTTGCGTTTTTTTCTTCTTACAGAAATTCATTTTGGCGAAGATGGAGATTTTTCAGAGGAACGTCTTAAGGGACGCTATGAAAAAGCATTAGCAAACGAACTTGGAAATCTTGTAAGTCGCACACTTGCCATGACAGAAAATTATCTTAGTGGTCTTGTTCCAGAAAAGATAGATGGTTTTGTAAATCAGAATAATTGGCAAACCTATCATAATTATATAAAACATTTTAGTTTTCATGAGGCATTAGATCTTGTTTGGGAAATAATCCGTAAAGCTAACCAATTTGTGGAAGAACAAAAACCATGGGTGCAAGCAAAAGAAGATAAAGAAGCTTTAAAAAAGACATTATATATTCTTTTAGAAACCATTCGACATATCGGACTTTTTCTTATTCCATTTATGCCAAATACTTCTTTAAAAATTTTTGACCAACTTGGATTTGAATCAAGTTATTTATCTAAGCCCTTAGATGAACTTTCTAGATGGGGTGGGCTTGAACCTGGTCAAAAAGTGATTAAAAAAGAAATTTTGTTTCCTAAAAAATAAATATGCCTCTTTTTGACCTTGGTCTTTTAATTATAATTTCCGGTTTTGCTTTTTTTGGTTTATTTTTCGGCCTTATTCATACTCTTGGAAGTTTGCTTGGTACAATTTTAGGTTTATGGATTGCTAGTCAATATACAGATGAAGTCTTAGATTTTATTAATCTTGAAAATCTTGGAGCAGGTGGAAGAGTGATTGCTTTTATTGTGCTTTTTCTTTTTTCTTCACGTCTTGTTGGACTCATTTTTTGGCTTTTAGAAAAATTATTTGGCTTTCTAAAATTTATTCCATTTGCAAAAACCTTTAATCGTTTACTGGGTCTTATTTTTGGATTATTAGAAGGAATTATTGTTATGACTGTAATTGTTTACTTTATTAAAATTTATATTCCAAATAGTCTTGTAATTAACGATTGGATCAATAAATCTCAAGTGGTGCCGTATTTATTTTCAGTTATGGATCAAATAAAAAAGTTTTTGCCATTTATAGCAGGGTATAAAATATAGAAATCTGTCCCACTCTTATGACTACTTTCATCGATACCCACTGTCACATTCACTTTCATGGTTATAAACAAGACATGCAAGAAGTGATCAAACGCTCTTTAAAAGATAATATTTTTTTAATTACAGTTGGTACACAATCTGATACTAGCAAAAAAGCTGTGGAAGTAGCAGAAAAATATGATGGTATATGGGCAACTATTGGTCTTCATCCAAGTCATACTTATCATCAAGAATTTATGGATGAGGAAGAATTGGAGCCAGAAGAACGCGGGCTTTCACAAGTGATTAAAACTCGTGAAGAAAATTTTGATCCTAATTTTTATAAAGATTTAGCTAAATCAAAAAAAGTCGTTGCAATCGGTGAATGCGGGCTTGATTTTTATCGTTTACGAGAAACAGAAGAAAGGGAAGAGATTATTCAAAAGCAAATAAATGTTTTAAAAGCTCAACTTGATCTTGCTAGTGAATTAAATTTACCAGTAGTCATTCATTGTCGAGATGCTTTTGAAAAACAGTATCAAATTTTAAAAACATATATTGATCAAAACAAACTTTTACGTCGTGGAGTGATTCATTGTTTTACTGGATCAAAAGAAGAAGCAGAAGCTTATATTCAATTGGGTTTTTTAATTTCGTTTACTGGAATCATTACTTTTCCTGCCAGAAAGAATGAGAATGATAACGGTCTTTCACCTCTGCAAAGACTTGTTAAAGATTTATCACTTGAATCAATAATGATTGAGACTGATGCTCCGTATTTAGCCCCTGTGCCACATCGAGGTAAGCGCAATGAGCCAATATACGTACGCCATGTAGCTGAAAAAATAGCAGAGCTTAAAAATATTTCCCTTGAAGAAGTGGCAAAAGTGACTTTTGAAAATGCAAAAAAATTATTTGATTTGATGTAGGGAACGGTTTTAAACCGTTCCCTACATTTTTAATTTCATTTTTTAAAAAAACAAACACGCCCTGGAGTACCAAGGCGGTTCGTGTCGCTTACCAAAGAACGTTTTTGATTTTTTTGCGGCAGAACCGCCGCGGAATGAACAGGAGGGGGGGATCTAGCTGGTCGGCGTTTCGGTCGCCGGCGGGGTGGTGGGGGTGGTCTCTGCCTGGATCTCGGTCGCCGGAGCAGTCTCCGTGGCTTCGGCCGGTTTTTCAGCTTCCGCCTTTGCCGCCTCCGCTTCCCGGTGCTCGGCCTGTTCCTTCTGTTTCTTCTCGACCGCGAGATCTGTGGCCATCTTGATGATTTTCACGCGGTGAGCCAGATAGGCCGGAATGGACCAGGTCGACTTGTCAGCCGGGTGGCCGACAGCCTTGATCCACGCGGCCTCGAACCCGGAACTGGCCATGAAGTCCAGAACCGGATCAACTTTCGCGCTCTCAGCATCGAAACTGCTTCTGTTAGCCAGTTTCTCCGCCTGCCGCCGGATGCCATTCGAGCCGATTTTGTCCCAGTTGCCGATCCCGAGAACTGTGGCCGGATCGCTGATCTGAGGGTATTCGACCTTGACCGAAATCTGAACCGTCAACCCGCCACCTTTGTCTTCGGAATCACGCCGTTTGTTGACCACGGCCATGATTTTTCGTGCCTCGTCCCCGAACTTACCCGTATAGCTCACGAAGATCCGGCCGAGCGTCCGTTGCCTGAGAACGCACAGGGTCGGAATCTTCCGACCTTGTTTGTCCCTGCCGATCGCTTCTTCGGGGACGGGTGCACTACCTTCGGCCGGCCGAACCTGCTGTCCTCCGAGGAAGCCACGGATACCCTTGTTGTCCTTTTCCCAGTAGACAATCACATCGGTCTCTGCACCGATCCGAACAAGTTCTTCATCGCTTAGTTTTTTGATCGAGAAACCGGGGAGAGCGCGGGCAGGGTTGAGAACTTTCGACAGGTTGAGGTTCAGGAGAACCGCAACCGGAAACGCCCACCCCTTGTAGGTCTTGTCCCGATTCAGATAGAGCTGACCGGAGCGGTTGTCTTTGACCAAGAAAACGAGGCAAAGATACTCCTGACCGTCCGTCGGACGAAACTCCATCGGGTTGCCCGGCTGGATCGTCAACTGTTTTCCGTCGACGTAGACCACTGATCCTGTGCGAACTCCACTGTTCCTGTCGTACGTGAACCTAACCCATTCTACGAACCACGTCGACTCCGCCAGATACGTGGTTGGATCGCTGGCCTTAGGATCGAGTGGAGCAATCTCCCTCTCGACCAAGGCAGAAAGTGCACCACTTTCCTGAAGAGCTTTGACCACTTGCACATTTGCCATTGAGAAATCTCCTTGAAAAGCCGTGTGCCGTAGCGCGTTTAGCACGGCCATGAAAAAAATAGAGAAAATTAAACAAAAGATCCCAAATGGAAAAGTAACCGTTCACTTTTGGGGGCCTGGATTCCAAGTTTTGGGAGGTGAAAGATCGAGAATTTTTGGCCAAGGAAGGTTTGGACTAATGGTCATTTGAAGAGAACAAAAACCATTAAGATGTTTGAAAG
>Ga0210044_10011597_pt1 | contig 10247 bp, 12 predicted proteins | sample CryGey13umfilter_2_FD_183959 | JGI IMG/M metagenome (GOLD analysis project Ga0210044, IMG submission 183959) | Groundwater microbial communities from aquifer in Utah, USA - Crystal Geyser 4/9/14 3 um filter (SPAdes) (version 2) | ecosystem: Environmental > Aquatic > Deep subsurface >...
TGATTCTTTTGAACGATAAAATATTTTTTATTGATTTCGGATTAGGAGAAAAAAACAGTGAGATTGAAGCAAAAGGCGTTGACCTGCACGTCATGATGGAGGGTTTTGAGGGCGCACATTCTGAGGTAGACGCATTTGGCTATGTGCTTGATTCCTATAAACTGTATGATAAAAAAGGCATGGCTGTGAAAAGGATGCATGAGATAAGTGAAAGAGGCAGATATGCATAAAAAAATATTTTTTGTAACATCGAACAAGGGAAAGTTTTATGAGGCGAAAAAGAAAATAGAAAATATTGAGCAGAAGATTTTTGATTATCCTGAAATAAGATCTGAGAACCTGGGTGAGATTGTTGTTTATGGTATAGAATTTCTGAAAGAAAAAATCAGTCAACCTTTTTTCATAGAGGACTCAGGGCTGTTCATAGACGTCTTGAACAACTTTCCAGGACCATTCTCAAAATATGTGTTCAATAAAGTTGGATGTGAAGGAATACTGAAACTAATGAAAAACGAAAAAAACAGAAACGCAGTTTTTAAATCAGTAATCGGCTACTATGATGGGGAAACAAAGGTGTTTGAAGGAATATGCGAGGGAAGGATATCAACCCGGATGAGAGGAAAAAAGGGGTTTGGTTATGACCCGGTATTCATACCAAAAAACAGTGATAAAACATTTGCTCAAATGAGCATAGACGAGAAGAACACCTATTCACATAGAGGAAAGGCATTAACAAAACTTGTTAATTTCATGGAAATTTCACGGAAAAATGCAGATTTTTCCTGAAATGTTAGGAATTTGCGGAGCAAATTCCGTAACAAGCCAAAGGCTTTTCCTGAAATCTTACGGAATTTGCAGAGCAAATTCCTAAGATTTTACGGAATTCACAGAGTGAATTCCTAAAATGCTAGGAAAACCGTTTTACGGTTTTCCGTAGCATGCTAGGAAAAGTGCTTTGCACTTTTCCGTCGCATATTAGGAAAACGCCTTCGGCGTTTTCCGTAATAACATATTCAGAAAAGTTAATTACTATGTAATATCATACTAATTTTAATGGAGCAGAAACACATAAAAAAACCGTTTTGGCCATGGTTCATACCGATTATTGCAATAGTATATACTGCATGGGTTGTTCTTCTGGCTCTTGACAAAACCTTCGGCTTCGTAAAGGCATATGAGTATTTTGGTTTTGATACCTGGCTCTACTTTGGCTCTGCAATATTCATTACTTTTATCGTGATAATGATACTGTTCACGCCTGCAGGAAAAAAGGAATATGAGGAGGACAAGGAGCAAGAGGAAAAAGCCCCTGTTACTGTTGAGGCTGTTGAATCAACAATAGAATCAGGAGTCCCTGTTGCTGAAGGAGCAGGTGTTAAGCCTATGGAAATAATACCTGTAGAGGCCGAGTCGGTTGAATCTCCCATAGAATCAGAAATACCTGTCTTTGAAGGGGCAGATACTGAGTCGCCAGAACAAGAAATTATTCCTGATTACAACATTATCCCATACCCAAAAGAGGTGTCTGGCGCAATATACGCAGACACATTCATACCCCTGAATGAAACAGATGTTTTGAATATGAGGAGTTTTATAGGCAGGAGCTGCCTGCTTTGCGACAAGAAAGATGAATGCTGGGAAAATTATAAGAACACCATGACCCATGATGGGTTTCTGTCAAACATAGACTGCTTGAAGGTGAAAAAACATGGCGAGAATGCATGCTAGAAGAAAAGGGAAGTCGGGCTCAAGGAAACCGCTAACGAAAGAAAAACCTGCGTGGGTTACTATGTCAGAAAAGGAGATAACTGAAACCGTTGTCAGACTTGCAAAGGCTGGAAATTTCCAGGCTGTTATAGGCACAATACTCAGGGACCAGTACGCTGTTCCTGACGTGAAACTTATAACAGGGAAAAGTATAACAAAAATACTAAAAGAAAACAATATAAAATCTGATATTCCAACCGATCTGAGAGACCTTATAAAGAAAGCTGTTCATCTTTCAGAGCATACAGCATTAAACCCAAAGGATTTGTCAAACAAAAGGGGGATGCATCTTATTGAATCAAAAATCAGGCGTCTTATAAGATACTACAAAAAAACCGATGTTCTACCGGATGACTGGGATTATTCCTTGGAAAATGCAAGATTGCTGCTGAGCAGGTAAAAATGTCACTGCATCAGAGAATAAAAAAGGCATCAGACCTTATTTTGAATGCCGAAGATGTTAGGATTATTTCCCATTATGATGCAGATGGCATTGCCGCTGCAGGCATCCTGTGTAATGCGTTTTTTAGAAAAAAAATAAAATTTCATGCATCATTTGTTAAAAGTCTTGGTTCTAAAACAATTGACAGAATAAAAAATGAGAAAAACCCTCTTGTTTTGTTCCTTGATATGGGCAGCGGTCAGATTGATGACATAGAAGACGTAAAATCAACAGTTATAATACTTGACCATCATGCCCAGTTCAGGGAATCAAAAATAGTCCAGATTAATCCACATTTTTTTGGAATAAGCGGGACAGATGAGGCGTGTGCCTCAACATTGTCGTTCCTCCTTGCAAAAACAATGGATGAAAAAAACAGTGACCTTGTTGGCTTATGCGTTGCTGGAATAGTTGGAGACAAGCAAATCCCTTTTAAAGGATTGAACAAGGAAATAGTTGAGGAAGGAATCAAAAACAATTTCATCAGAAAAGAAAAAGGTTTAAGTCTGGGCTTAGAACCATTTTTCAAAAACGATTTCAATGCAACAGGAAACAAAAGGTTTGATGATAGCATGATAATCATGCTCCTTCTGAAACAAAACGTGAAATACGATGTTATTGAAAAATTCTTTGGAACCTACTATATTTCAGAATATGAAACAGATGCGTTAACATTTTCAGATGTTTTGAATGCATGCGGGAGAACGGACGATGAAGGACTTGGTCTTGAGATTTGTTTAAATAAAAAGATGCTTAAGGAAGGATTAAGAATAAAAGATGAATATGAAAAAGAGGTGAAAAGATATGCTTCAAACCTGAATGATGAGGTAAAAACAATGAATCATATCCAGTATTTTTACTGTGAAAAACCAAACCTTTCAGGCACTCTTGCAGGCATGGGGATGGCATATCTTTTTGACCAGGAAAAACCAACACTGGCGCTCTCAAAAGTAAACAATCTACTCAAGGTTTCATCCAGGGGAACAGGCTACCTTGTTGACAAAGGACTGGACCTGGCAGATGCATTGAAAGCGTCTGCTGAATCATTAGGCGGCCATGGAGGCGGACATAACATTGCTGCTGGCGCAACCATCTCAAAGGACAAGGATGAGGAATTCCTTAACATGGTGGATAACATCGTTGGGGAGCAACTAAAGTAGTTTCCCAAAAAGTTTATATATTTTGGGAATAATATCCATTTTGTGGTAAAATGGCTTATGTATCTATAGATAAAAGTTGGAAGATTTATCTGCCGAAATTTGTCAGAGAGAGAATAGACAAAAAAGCAAAATATCTGGTTCTGATACTGCCTGATGGGGATGTCATATTGCACAGGGTTAAAAAATCAAAAGACCCTTTAAAAGATTTCCAGAAAACATGGAAGATTACGAAAAGTATATCAACGGTCAGAGAAGAAATTTTGAAGGAAGCAATGAAGTCAGCAGGTGAGTAAATTGTATGCTGATACAGATTTTTTTCTGGCATTGTTAAAGAAAAATGATTGGCTGAAGAGAAACGCTGAAAGGATTTATAAAAACTACAAAAATGAAATGTGGACCTCCGGACTAACACTAAATGAGTTGATACTTATTTCCTATAGAGAAGGAAATGACCCAATAGAAATTGTAGAAAAAGCCTCAAGATTAATAGAAATCAGAGAGCCTATTATAGGTACAGAGGGGTATTTATCTGCGTGCTACCTTATGAAAAAATATGATATGACACCGTTTGATGCATTGCATGCTGTTTACTGCGGGAAAGATGCCATAATAAGCTCAGATAAAAAGTATGACGAAATAGGATTAAAGAGGATTAAACTAGAGGAAAAATGAAAATTCATTGCAAAATGGTGTTTGAGTACAAAAACAAAAAAAATGCGGAAAGCATAGCAAAATCCATAAAGGTTGACAACTACATTTTTGTGAAAACAAAAACAAAGGATAATAAGATAATGTCAGAAATAGAATCAGACTCCATCCCAAGCATGCTGCATACTATTGATGATTACCTTTCGTGTGTTGGTGTTGCTGAGAATATCGTAGATAATAAAACATAAATCAGATAATTCTGCCTCAAAGTTCAGTCTGAGGTGCTTTTTTTCCCAGATCCTCCATCTCATCCTCCCTGACATCCTTAGTCCCTTTACTCTCAAAAATATCCTTCAGTCTCCTGTAATCCTCTCCTCTTATTCCTTTTCTGTGAAAATAAACAAAATCTGGTTTTGATTTTTCTATGACCTCCTCAACCATTTTTTCATCAATGTTCCCTATCTGGTGTTTTGGGAGCATGTGCGCAAACGAAACCTTTTTTGAAAGTGCAAGCTCAGTGAATCTTGGCGCATAATGTCCTCCACCAACACCTATCAAAACAGGATATTTTTCAGGGTTTTTTACTGTTTCAATTATTGTTTCAGCAATAACCTTTCCTGCTTTTTCGTCCTTCCAAGCGTTCTCATCGCTTCCTATTTCAATAAAAAAAGCCGGTGTTTTCAGGTACGGTCCATGGTGCGTGACCTCAAAGCATACATGATAATCTGCTTTGTTTTTTTCTTTCATTATCCTCAGGGCTGTTGTCATGAGATGAGGGGAAGCATTTACAAGTGTTTTTTCCCTCCCACCAAAATCCGGTTTATTGTAGTTTCCAACAGGATGGACGCTCAGAGTTTTCATCCCAGACTCGCTTTTGTGTTTTGATGCAAAAACCACAACATCAAATTTAGCATCAAGTTTTTTCTCAAGTTCTGAATCAATGTTATCATGATAAAGATGGTAATCATCAATGCCTCTCATAATGATATCTTTATGTCTCCATATTTTATTTCCTAAATCCTCCCATTCCATCATTTTCATGATATGGTCTCTGATGTTAGTACCTGCCTCATCCTTATCTGATGTAACTATTAGTATCATGCAAAACATTGAATAGTTTACATTCTTATGTATATTTTGTGTACGTAGAGCATCCCCTGATAAAAACCGACAGTATTGAAAAAAGGGATTATCAGATAAACATTGCGAAATCCTGCATGGAAAAATCCACATTAGTTGTGCTGCCCACAGGAATGGGAAAAACAATCGTAGCATTACTCGTTATAGCAGAAAAAATAAAAGAAGGTAAAGTTTTGTTTCTCGCACCAACAAAACCACTTGTTGAGCAGCACTACAATTTTCTAAAAAATTTTCTTTTAGAAGATAGTATCACAATTTTTACAGGTGAGGTGCCTCCAAGAAAAAGACTTGAAATGTGGAAAAACAACAAAATAATTGTTTCAACACCGCAGGTTATACAGAATGATATCATATCAGGCAAAATCTGTTTGGATGATGTTGCCCTGATTGTTTTTGATGAAGCGCACAGGGCTACCGGTGAATATGCCTATGTTTTTATAACAGAGAAATACAATGGCTTGGTACTTGGTATGACCGCCTCACCAGGAAGCAGTGCGAATGCAATACTTGAGGTGTGCAACAACTTGAAAATAGAAAATGTTGAGATTAGAAGTAAATACGATCCTGATGTCATAGCATATGTGCATGACATCGAGATAAACTGGGTTAAGGTGGATTTACCAGATGAAGTAAAAAAATTAGTTATTTTGCTCAACGGTGTTTTGGAAGAAAAAATAGAGAGGTTACGCTCTTTTGGTTTGATAAAACCCAGAGGAAACGTTTCAACAAAGGAGTTGCTGGATGTCCAGAAAAGGATTCAGTCAAGGATAAAGGCAAAGATGCCAAGGCCTCCTCCGTCACTGTTTTTTGCAGCCACTGTTCAGGCTGAGGCCATGAAAATAAATCATGGGATTGAGCTTGCACAGAGCCAGTGCATCAGCGCTTTAAGAAACTATTTTGACAGACTGGGCCATGATAAATCAAAAGCCGCAAAATCCTTGATGCATAACCCTAACGTTGAAAAAGCAATTTCACTCGCCCATTCAATAGGATATGAGCACCCAAAACTTGCGAAGACGATGGAGGTTGTTGGCAAACAGATTGATGTTAAAAAGGATTCAAGGATTATTGTTTTCACACATTATAGGGACACGTCCGAGCTTGTTGCAGGCAGGCTGAACAGTATGAATGGTGTGAGGGCTGTGAGATTCATAGGGCAGGCTGATAAAAAGGGGGATAAAGGATTGCGCCAGAAGGAGCAGGCAGAAATTATACAGAAATTCAAAAACAATGAATACAACGTGCTTGTTGCAACATCAGTTGGTGAGGAAGGATTGGACATTCCTGAAACAGACCTTGTTGTTTTTTATGAACCCATACCGTCTGAGATACGAACAATTCAAAGAAGAGGGAGGACTGGAAGGAAAAGACCTGGAAAGGTCATGATGCTTATTACAAGGAAAACAAGGGATGAAGCATACTACTGGTCGGCTATAAGAAAGGAAAAAAATATGAGGTATGAATTACAGCATTTAAGGGCAGAGCTTAACAGAAAAATTGGTGGGGTATCATCAACAAAGATTGAAACAGAATTGTCAAAACAGGTAGAAATAAGACATGATGACGGATTAATCCATCCTGCAAAATCCATAACGGAATCCTCAGAACATGTAGAAATAAGGTGTGGAATAACTTATCATCCGAAAAATTTACTTTCCAGGAATATGAGGGGGCAACTGAAATTGTTTGATTTCAAGGAAGACAAAAAAATTCCAAAGAAATTTTTTTATGAATGTGACGGAAAAATGCAAAGCATTTTTCCTAACAGCTTAGGAATTCGCGAAGCAAATTCTGTAAGACAGGAAAGTAATGCTTTCCTGTGTAATAAAATAAGTATTGTTGTTGATGCCAGAGAGTTTAACTCAAATGTTGTCAAAGAACTCTCCAGGATGGATGTCGTAGTTGTGCCCAGGCAGCTTGAGACAGGGGACTATGTCCTCTCAGACAGGGTTGGTGTGGAAAGGAAAGAGGTAAATGATTTTCTCAGTTCAATGATTGATGGCAGACTCTTCCAGCAGCTAAAAAATCTGAAAAACAAGTATATCAGACCCATGCTTGTTTTGGAGGGGGAAGGTTTGTTCACAATCAGAAAAATCAGTCAGAACGCAATATTTGGTGCACTTGCATGTATTGTCGCAGATTACGGCATACCAATCATTCAGACAAAAGATGAAAAGGAAACTGCAAGTCTCATGTTTTCTATAGCCAGAAGGGAGTTCAAGGAAGGAAGAACAGTTGGTGTAAGGGGTGAGAAAGGCAGCATGTCATTGAGTGAAAGGCAGCAGTTTATAATAGAGGGGCTACCAAATATTTCAGGCGTGCTCGCTCAGCGGCTTCTCTCACATTTCGGCTCAATAAAAGGTGTAGCAGATGCAGGGGCGGAAGAACTCATGAAGGTAAAGGGTGTTGGCAAAAAGAAAGCGGAGGACATTGTGAAAACGTTAAGGGCGAAATATCTGCGGTAATCTTTATTTCCCATAAGCATATTACCTGTTTAGGTGATAATCATGGTCGTTGAAGAAAAAATAAAGCAGATTACAGATGCAATGGATCAACTTGCAGAAGATACATCCGTACCGAGAAACATTAGAAGGGGCGCTCAGGAATCGAAAAGTATGCTGTTGAAAAATGATGATCCGTTGGATGTGAGAATATCATCTGCGAACTCTAAACTTGACGACCTTGCAAACGACCCAAACATCCCGATGCATGCAAGAACCCTTATCTGGAGCATTATGAGCCAGCTGGAAAGTGTAAAAACATAGTTTTTTATATCCAAAAATTAATATTAAATAATAGCGGAATATAGGCGGGGATAGCCCAGCCTGGTAAGGCGACAGATTGCTAACAGTTCTTTTCTTTTTCTAAAGAAAAAGAAAAGTCATAGGAGTTTCACTCCTATTCTTCTCCGAATGAAATGAGGAGATATGAGGAATGAAATTCCGAAATACTACAAATTTGCAAAGCAAATTTGTAGAATGTCTGGCGAAAAAGAAGGAGGGATTGCTAACGCAATCCCTTAATTTTTCTTTTTCTGTGGAATGTTTACATTCCACACAAACATCTGTTGGTCTTCGGACCTCGGGAGTTCAAATGGTTCGGACTGCGTTCTCCCATACTACGGAATTCCACAGGAATTCCGTACGTTCATAGGAAGTTCCTTCCTATTCTCAACAGAACTTCCTATAAGAGACAGAACGAAGTTCTGTTGATTCCTAGGAGTTGTGTAACAACTCCGTCGGATTTCAATGCAGTCCTGCCTTGAAAATCTCCCTCCCCGCGCTTTTTGCGAGCTACGAAGTAGCGAGCAAAAATATGAGGAACATAATTTTAAATACAATAAAAAACAAGGATATATCCATGTATGAAGAAAAAAGGAAGGCGCTGGTCAGGCATCTTGTCAGAAGCGGTTACATATCAAAACCTGATGTGGTAAAGGCAATGGAAAACATACCTCGCCATTTTTTTGTTCCTCAGAACATGCAGAAATATGCTTATGAGGACTGCCCGTTGGAAATAGGGGTTGGTCAGACGATTTCCGCACCTCATATGGTTGGCATAATGGTTGAGTCTCTTGATATTAGGGAAGGACAAAAAATACTGGAGATCGGCACCGGTCTTGGATACCATTCCGCGGTCATATCATCCATTCTCGGTGAATCTGGTCACGTCTATACGGTTGAACGCCATTCTGAGCTTGCTGAAAAAGCAAGAGAAAAACTAAAAAATTATCAAAATATAACAGTGATAGTTGGTGATGGTTCAAAAGGACTGAAGGAATACGCGCAGTATGACAGAATATTTGTTACCTGTGCAGCACCTGACATCCCGGAGCCGTTGATTGAGCAGTTGAAGGAAAACGGGAAACTCCTCATACCTGTTGGTGAAAGATTTATGCAGGACCTTATACTTGTGGAGAAGAAAAACAATAAAATATCAAAAAGAAACCTTGGAGGATGCATGTTTGTACCGCTGGTTGGGGAATACGGGTTCAGATAAGTAGTTAGGGACAAGTAGCCAGGGAATAGGGGACTGTTTCCCTAATCCCTAATTATCACTCAAAAGGTTTTAATCATAGGAAGATAATATCCGCATGGTGATAGTATGGATAAAAAGATTGTAATGATTATTGCGCACAAAAATTTTAGGGATGAGGAGCTGCTGGAAACAAAAAAGGTTTTTGAGGATGCAGGATGTACTGTGAAAATTGCATCCACTGATACAGTACCTGCGCGAGGGATGTTTGGTGCTTTTGTCAAGCCTGATATGACTTTGGACAGGGTTGTTGTTAATAATTATGAGGCAGTAATTTTTGTCGGCGGCTCAGGCAGTGAGGTTTACTTCAACAACCCGACCGCGCATCTTCTGGCAAGGGAAGGATATGAGAAAAAAAAGGTTTTAGGAGCAATATGTATAGCGCCCTGTATTCTGGCAAACGCAGGTATACTCAAGGGTAAAAATGTAACCGTCTGGAACGGCAAGTACATGCTCCTCTTGGAAAAGAAGGGTGCAAAATATACTGGTAGAAATGTCGAGGTTGATGGTAAAATTGTTACAGCAAACGGTCCTGAGGCTGCAGAGGAGTTTGGAAAAGCGATACTGAAACTTTTAGAATGATTTTTCAGAATTTTAATTCTTTTCCGTTGAAGAGAAAGCATAACGTTTCTATTACCTGAAGCTTATTTCAAAAATTTCCTCAGTGCGGGAGGCAGGATTTGAACCTGCGAATCCCTGCGGAACAAGACTCTGAATCTTGCGCCGTTGACCAGGCTTGGCTACCCCCGCAGATGCGAATGAAATGAGCAACTGAGGGTAAAGGGGAATATGTCTAACTTCCCCGCTACCCGCGTTAGAGAGTATATAATATAACAATAAAATAATACTTGTGATTATACCAGAAGTTCACCAGAAGTTATATATTAGGATAGAGGGATTTATGTTACTATGAAAGCACTAATTCTCGCAGCAGGTGAAAGCACCAGGATGATGCCTCTTACAGCGAACAGACCTAAACCTTTACTTTTTGTTGGTGGTAAACCATTTTTGGAGCATAGTCTACTGGCATTAAGGAATGCCGGGATAAAAGACAT
>Ga0210044_10011605_pt1 | contig 10236 bp, 6 predicted proteins | sample CryGey13umfilter_2_FD_183959 | JGI IMG/M metagenome (GOLD analysis project Ga0210044, IMG submission 183959) | Groundwater microbial communities from aquifer in Utah, USA - Crystal Geyser 4/9/14 3 um filter (SPAdes) (version 2) | ecosystem: Environmental > Aquatic > Deep subsurface > Groundwater...
ATCGTTCCCGATACCGATATGTTGGATACATGGGCAACCTCGTCCTTAAGTCCAGAAATAAATGCGCATTGGGGAGAATCTGATGACATGTCCGAAACTTTACTTCCAATGAGTTTAAGACCCCAAGCGCATGATATTATTCGTACATGGGCATTCTATACAATTGTAAAAAGCTTTCTGCATCATCAAAATATACCTTGGAAAGATATAATGATATCAGGTCATGTGCAGGCTAAAAAAGGTCAAAAAATAAGTAAGTCAAAACAAAATACTGGTCAAACCCCAGATGAGATGATTGATAAATTTTCTGCCGACGCAATCAGATATTGGGCATGTGGATCATCTCTAGGAAGGGATACAATGCTTGAAGAACAAGAAATCCAAACTGGAAAAAGATTGATAACAAAATTATGGAATGCTGCAAATTTTGCGTTTATGAACTTGGAAGACTTCGATCAGTCAGAGGAAGTTGACGTAGAGACCTTGGATACAGTAGACCAATGGATACTGGCTAAAACAGAGGAGACAACAACAAAAATGCATCGACATATAGATGACTATCAGGTTGGATTGGCATTAAAAGAATTTGAAAGATTTTTTTGGGACGACTTTTGTAGCTTCTACTTGGAGATTGTGAAAGGAAGAATATATGAACCCGATAAATTTGAAAATGGCGCTGTTAGAAGAAAGGCGGCTCAACACACTTTATATAGAACAATAAACGCAATATTAAAGTTGATTGCGCCATATCTGCCATTTGTAACTGAAGAAATATTTCAAACGCATATACGTCCTCACCAGAAATCAAAAAGTATACACAGTACAACCCATGATAGGAAATTTTTAGAACAAACCGACAGTGACAGAGAAATTGCGGAAAAAGTTATCTCAGATGTTAAACAAGTGGTATACGAAGCAAGAAAATATAAATCAGAAAGAGGAATAAGATTAGCAGCTGACATATCGGAAATAACTGTGACTGGACAAAAAGAAAGAATCAAAAAACTGGAGAGCAATGTGGATAGCATCCAAAGTGTTACAAAAGCGAAAGCCTTGAGAGTAATTGAAGGAGATAACGAAGAACTTTCCATCGAAATTCAAGAATAAATTACAATTTTATAAAAATGAGAACTTCTACTGATGTTGGGCAACACAACGAAATTCAGAATCATTATAGGGAGATTGAAGTAGCAAATGATTTACTCCGAAATGTTTGTATTAGAACTGATATTAGACAATTGGCGTGGCTATTTCGTATAGCTGGGGTTGACGCTGTTGGGAAATTTGAAAATCAACAAATAACAGGATCATTCAAATTCAGAGGAGCATACAATAGACTTTCTCACCAAAAAGAAGGGAAACCTATTATAGCGGCATCAGCGGGCAATCACGCTTTAGCTGTGGCGGAAGCAGCAAAACGACTTAAGATTCCAACAACATTATGTGTTCCCACAAATGCAAGTCAGCTAAAAAGAAATCGATTATCTGCATATTCGCACTCTATTGTCCCTCACGGAGCTTCTTTAGAGGAAGCTACAGCTTATGCAATGGAACTGGCCAGAAGGCAAGGATGGGATTTTGTTTCACCTTACAATGACCCAAAAATTATCCAGGGACAAGGAACGCTTGGAATTGAATTTCTCGAGCAAGTACCAGATTTAGACACAATAATTATACCAGTTGGTGGTGGAGGATTAATTTCAGGCGTTGGGATAGCGGCAAAAACAATAAAACCAGGTATCAAAGTTATTGGAGTTGAGCCAGAAACATATGCGTCTGTAGGAAAATCATTAGAACAAGGAACAGTTACAAGAGTTGTGAATTACCCAACTTTTGCCGATGGATTAGCTGTAAATCTTGAAGAAAACAGCGTAACTCTGGATTTAATTAGATCAGTTGTTGATAAAGTGATATCGGTATCCGAAGAAGAATTAGCAGCTGCTGTATTGGCATTGCTTTTTCACGAGAGTCAAATGATAGAAGCTTCCGGAGCTGCGGGATTGGCGGCGATTTTAGCAGGAAAAGTTGACAGTAAACAATATGGAAAAATAGGACTTGTTTTTAGTGGGGGGAATATTACTACAGCAAATCTATCACGTATAATGCATTACCCTTTCCGAAACAAAGCTTTAGTACCATTTTTAAATGTTTATGGAGAAAGATTGCAGGATGCGGCGGTTACACGAGGTGTCGATTATGGAGAAAGAGTAAAAGGCGATGAGCAAATGAGTACAGAGCAATCGACAGACATAAAAGAAGACATTAAATACATCGAAGGCAGATTTGATCACGTCCGACAGGTAATGAGTGATATAAGAAAAAAACTTGCGGAATATTTAAGTTACTGTGAATTGGAAGGTCTTCAAACAGACGAGTCGGCAACAGATACGTTTAAATCGCTGGACGAAGTCGCTCGAAAAATGTCAGGAGAAGAGAGGATAGACTTGAGTGAACAAATGACTCCATCAGAATATAATCGCAAAGTGACAGAATATATCCAAAAATACAGAGCATTGCTTCACATAGTGATGGGTGCTTCTATGGTTTTGGATTGGAGATCGGCTTCATACGGACAAAGCTGGGATACAATGTTTTTTAATTTGGATGCACAGGGCAATCCAGGAGTTAATTACAATAGATACGAAAGCAATCAACTAAAAAATGTCGAAACGCAAATGGCTGAGGTTCTTGGAATAGACCAAAGGGAAACTGGCTTGTTGATGACTTCATCTGGAATGGCCGCCTATACAATGATAGAAAGTTACTTGACTCGATATATATTGGAACCAGGAGATACAGTATTGATCCCACAGTATATATATTTTGAAACAGATGAGCAGATAAGCAAATTAAGAGGAATAAATATTCAAAGAGATGATACGCACGACAATGAAGAAATACTAAGATTGATATCAGAAAGGAAGCCGAGAGTTGTCTATCTGGATCCATTAACAAACACTCAAGAATTACAGATGACTGACGTAGATGGCATAATCGCAGAAGTAGCCAAAATGGAACTAGATGAAGATATCTATTTTGTAATTGACGGTAGTCTAATGTCTGGAGAATTAGATCCATTTACTCCCGCAAAAACAAATCCTCATGTAAAAATATTATATTACGATAGTTGTAGCAAATATCTACAACTGGGTCTGGACATCGCAATGGGAGGATTGGTGGCTATTCCTGTAGAACTAACAAAAACTTTTGATAGATTAAGAAGGAATACAGGAACAATTATGTACGATTCAGCCGCTAATATTTTTCCAAAATATGATAGAGAAACACACAAAAAAAGAATGAGAAGGTTTGCTCGCAACTCTCTTCTAGTAGGAGACGTGATAGAAAATGATCAAGAACTTGAAGGGCAAGTAAGCGTATCGTATCCGATGAGAGAATCACATCCAGATCACGAACTTGCCAGAAGATTCAATTCCACTGGAGGTCTTATGACATTTGAATTCAAAGACGAAGCACTGAAACAAAGAGATTCGTTAAATAGCTTTATAGAAACAGCTTTAAGAGTAGCAAAAGAGATGGAAGTTTCATTAACAAAAGGGGTAAGTTTTGGTTTTTCTCTCCCTCGCATTTCAGCAGCCGCAGCAATGGCAGAGAACTCCCCACCATTCCTGCGCTTATCAGTGGGAGATAGATCTTATAATGAAACTAAATTACTCGCAGACGCACTAAGAAAGGCATTTAAAGAATATATTCAAGCACATAAACAATTAACATGATTGATCAAGTACCAGGAATGTCAGAAATACATTTTGTTCCCCCCGAAGATGTTTATGGGGAGAGAGAAAAGTATGCAATATTAATTTCCAGAGTATTGGACGGTTGCTATGGAGAAGACTATCCTGGGACTTCATTAAAACCTGATAAAAACTTAAAAGCTCTATTGGAAAGAACACAACGTTCTGCATTTTGGGCTATAACCAAGGAAGAACTTAAGAATGAACAATTCGGAACGTCCTCAATGGTTGACGCCTCAGCCGAATTTGGAGAAGGATTCGCCGAAATGGGGAAAAGTGGATCTCTGGGGGGAAAGGGGGCAAAACTTGGATATATGAGATTTTTTGCAGAATGGGAACAGTCAAACCCATTTTTGGACGGATTTGACTCACTTGTAACAACCGTTCGAAACTGTCCGGAACGAGCAGGAAAAGAACATCCTGTAAAATCAGGAATTGGTATAAGAATTATTTTTCTAAAGTATCTACAATTCCAGCAATGGGGAATCGCGCCATGGCTACTAATGCCGGACGACTCGGAAGGAACATACGAAGTGTTGGATCTCTTATTTCAATTTAGGGATAAAAGTGATCTTATTAGATATATTCAAGAAAACAGAATTCTCCTTAATTCTGTGAGAAATAGAGAACTATTGAACAAATTTCTTCAGTACAATTTAGGGATTGAAGCCCAGTTTGAGGACCAAACAGAAACAACAAACGACATAAGAGGATGGAATATCCTTATACCATCGGAAAAAATTGACAAAAACCCCGTCAAGTTAGTACGAGCTGAGAATGATAGAACCTTTGAAGATGCTTATAGAGAACTTGAAGAACAACAGGGGGCAATGTATGCTATATACTTACCTCTAACGGCAGAAACAAATAAAATCCAACAACAACTTGAAAAAGACGGATGGGTATTGACAGGATTTATCCCAGGGAAAACGCAAAATGGAAAAACATCACCAATACAAGGCATGTGGTCAAAATTAAGAACAACGCAACCTTTAGTTGCTCCAGATTATTTTGAACATCCCGATGATCTATCACCAAACTGGTACTATGAATTCGTAAAAGATACGATGACAAGATTATCGCAAATGTAATAAATATTTAACCCAAATTTATATGTCAACAAACAACGTAGTGGATATGAGAAGATATCCAAGCCAAATCGATTTCTCTCCAACTCAGGACATCGATAGGGCAAAAAAAACGGGACTCCCTTTCTCGGCCGTAGAGAAAGAAGGTGACGAAACGTTAGTAACGAGAGATCCTCTGGGTCAAATGCCTCTGCATCTAGCAGTGAAGGATGGTAGAGCATACGTCGCCAATAGTATCAAAGACCTTCAATTGGTCGAAGGAGTAGGCTACGAAGATGCCCAAGTTGTGCCGCACGCGGGTACTGCAAGAATAGATGAGGATGGAAATGTTTCTACAGAAAGATATTTAGATTTTCATAATCATCTTCCATTGGATTTTGACCCGAACAAACTGGGAGATGTCGAATACTCCGCAGAATATGTAAGAAGAAAATTTGATGAGGTAATCGACGAGATCCTTGCGGGGAAAACAGAAATAGCTTGTCTACTTTCTGGGGGAGTGGATAGCATGATTGCAGCTTTCCTGTCATCACAAAGATTACCAAATTCCCAAAGTTACACCATGGGAATAGCTTCAAGCAATCCCGATGACCTCTCTTTGGCTACAGAATACTCCAAGGCATTTGGAATGAAACAAAACGTCATAGGGGTTTCAAGAGAAGAAATAATTGATTCACTACGTGAATCAATCTGGAGATCGGAAATATATCACTTATATAATGTTTACTGCGCTGTTGGCATGGTTTTGATTGGCAGACACTTAACAAACCTTGGAATTCACCACGCTATGACAGGAGAAGGAGCAAATGAAGCCTTCGGCGATTATCATAACTGGGATGTGACCCTAGCTGATGGAAGGACTCAAAGAATTCAGAGAACCGATATAGCCGCATTCAATTCGCCTGAAGGCAGACATGCTTATGTATGGGGTAATCCAAGTGCAGAAAAAAAAGGATTTTATAATCGACAACTTGGAAGCGGTTTAGCAAAACATGGAGTAAGCAGAATGTATAAACCCATGCATGAATATGGGACCCAACTTTACAGCCCATTCATGCAAACTGACATCCTGAAAGTTATAGCAAGCATTCCAGAAGACAAATTAGCGGAAGTTGGAGGTAAGCCAGGATTTATGGGACTTGTATTTCAAAGTGATATAAAAGACGGCAGAATTCCAGCGGATTTCTTTACAAACAAGAAAAAAACAAGATTGCAAGACGCAAATCCTGACGGACAAGGAGGAATAACTGAAACATTATTACGAGCTGGATTCGATCAAGAAAGAATAATTCAAATTTTCAATGAATTATTCAAGTCAAACTTGGTAAATGAAGCAAGATTCACAGATACTCGCCTAAAATAAAATAACTATGTGCGGAATATGCGGAACAAACAACATGAAAGCGGACATAGAGTCTACTCTGGACACTATGCAACGTGGGAAAGATGAAAGAACCATTATTTCTAATAATGGTGTAATATTTGGCTTTCAGAGACACGCTATTGTTGCGCCACATGAATCGCAAACACAACCATGTCAAACAGAAGATCAGATACTTGTTGCAAATGGAGAATTATTTAATTTTCAGCAAATAGCACAAAGAATACCAGGCTACAAGTTGTCAGCAAGTTCGGTTGATATAGATGTTCTTCATCGCATATTACTTGAAGAAGGCATGGGTACAGTCGAATCGCTCAATATGATGATGGCCGCGGCAGTATACGACACTCGGAAACGAGCCTTGCATTTATTTAGAGATTGGATTGGTGAAAATCCACTGCATTACACATATGACCTCCAAAGTAAGGAATGGTTTTTTGCCAGCAGTATTGCCGCAGTCATAAAAGGAACCAAAAAATCAGTTTCAGAGGTTATGGAAGTTCCACCTGGGCATATAGTAACAATAGACTCAGAAGGCATTAAAACTCATAAATATTACGACGTACAGGAGACACCTGATATCGAAGATGTAGATCGCCAAACTGCAACTAAAAATGTTAGAGCGATGCTTGAAAAATCCGCGGCAGAACGTACATGGACAGAGGTTCCAACCTGTTCCTTGATATCTGGTGGCATTGATAGCCTAATTACAACATATTTATTGCTTAAATATGGCAATTTTAAAGGACCATTACCAGTTTATACTTTTCATTGTAGTGATTTTGAAGAGACTGAAGAGACTGAACGTACCGATATTTACCACGCTAGAAAAGTTGCGGCTTGGTTTGGAGATAAAGTTGATCACAGAATTATCACAGCTTCAAAAGATGAGATTATAGCGGCAATCCCTGAAGTTGTAAGAAGTCTGGAAGACACAAGGGGAAGAGATTTTAATATTTTCACAGCTATGTATAACCGATTTTTAGCAGAGGCCATATCAAAAGATGGAATAAAACTAGTATACGAAGGTGAAGGGCCGGATGAAGCACTTGGGTCATATTCATCATGGAGAGAGTTCACATTTTCAGATGAAGAAATTGGACAACAAAAATTTAGGAAGAAGATGCTAACAAATTTACACAAAGGTGTTTTATTGAGAACATCAAAAGTTATGATGGAATTTGGACCGTTGGAGTGTAGGAGTTTCTTTTTAGACAGAGAACTGCTTACATATTTAGCCTCTTTGCCTGCAAGTGTAGTAAGGGATGCTAGGACAAAAAAAGCAATACTACTAGAAGCTTTCAAGAATGACATCCCGGAAGAATTGCTTGCCAGACCAAAAGCGAGACCACAGGATTCAACCGGAATAACAGATGTACTTAGTGAACATATCAAAAAAACAGGAGTAAACTTCAGGCAAATGTTACTAGAACACTTCGAGAAAATCAGAACTGCGTAATTGAAATAACAAATTCATAGCCAAATTTAAGAGCAAAATAAGCCAACAATATTGATGTGAATATTTCGACAGCTCTAAGGAAATAACTATTAATGTATTTTTTAAAAGCTAAAATTAATAGTCCCTCAAGCAGTATCCAAACTAGACCCACTATAAGAATTGTTGAAGTTAATACAAAAAAAGAACTTTGGATTTTGGAACTGGAAAATAATGTCGCCCACATAATTAACGCAAAAGGATTTGGTAAAGTCATAACGACACCTGTCAAAAAAGGAGAAACAATAATCTTATTGTCCTTTTTAGACGTTTCAGATTTTAAAAAAAATGCTCTTATCTGAGAATAAGCTAAAAAAGCAAACACAGATGCCCCGATAGGAAGTGCTATTAACTTGAAAATAGAATAACCGCCAAATGTTGAAAAGCCAAAAAGAGCCAAACTGGCATATAAAGCATCTACAACGATACCACCAAATAAAACTCCAAAAAGTGACAAAAATCCATTTTTCAACCCTTCCCTAATCGCCAACATATGAGTTGGGCCGATTGAAGCTACTGAAATAAATGCAACTAAAGCTATTTTCAACAATCCAAAAAAATTTAAAAAATACACATAGAATGATACTACCCACAAAGTGTTTTACGAAATGATAAATTATTTAACAATTGTAAGCCAATCGCCATACCTAGGATTACTAATCTCTTCACCAGCCAATATACGATTAAATTTATCATAAATTATTCTCGAAATTCTCCCCATACCTCCACGGGAAACATCCAGTTTATAAGTTGAGCCAGAGTCATCAATTGATTCAATTCCGTTCATTGTAACTCCTGTGCCACAAGAAAAACCTTCAACCATTTTTGCTAATTCTTCTCTTCCCACAGTCCTTTCTTCAATCCCTTTAATTAGCCCTTGTTCAACAAATTCTTTAGCTATGTTAAGAATTGAATCACGAGTAATTCCAGGTAAAATTTCACCACTCAAGCTTGGTGTAACAAGCACGTCATCTGCTGTAACAAAAAATAGATTTGAAGATGACAGCTCTCTTATCTCCTTATTTCTCTCGTCCAAAAAGACAATATCGTCATAACCAGCCTCATGAGCCTCCTTTTTTACACCAAATGTGGGAGAATAATTTCCGCTATGTTTTACATCACCAAATCCACCACTTGCTGCCCGATGAAATTTTGTTTCTGTTCTTAACGTTGCAGGCGTTGAGAAAATTTTACCCGCAGGAACTCCGAAACAAGTAAATAAATATTCTGAATTAGGCTTAACGCCAAGTTGATTTCTAGTGGCACGCAAACCAGGAGCCAAATATAAACTTTGTTCACCAGGTTTTCCAATATACGCCATGTTTGCTCGAACAACCTCCATATATACATCAACCAACTGATCATCTGTTAAATGAGGCATGCACTCCCTTTCCGCATTTGCATTGAATCTTTTGGCATGGTCGGCCGGTCTAAAAAGAGCGACACTGCCATCCGCTAATCTTAATGCTCTGCTTCCCCCAAAAATGGATTGTCCATATCTATCTGACAAAGGACCTATTTCTATAGATCCGGAAGGGATGAATTGGGATTCCCCCCAACTACCATCTTTAAATTGAGCCATAGCCATTGTTTTTGATGGAGTGTATTCAAATTTAAGTTCCCCTCTGTCTGTCCTTGCGCTTACCTCATTCGGATCAACGGGTGTTTCGGGAATACTAACGGCAGGTATTCTTTTAACCAATATTCTTGCATCCTTTTGAACATCGACCGTAGTAAAATGTCCATCATCCCAACCCCTAGAAACAAAAGCGTTCCCGTAAGGATCACTATCAGATTCATTTACGACCACGGATCCTTTTCTCAGGATTATATCTGGAGAAATAGATTTGATAACCTCAGCTGCGGATCGCGAAAAAACAGCTTCTTGCCCGGTTTCTCCATTTAACAAATCCATAACCCTGTTTTTAATGCCAGAATTAACTTGTTCATCTGTTTTGCCTGTTTCTTCAAATTTTAAGCGTGAAGCAGACCTTCTCTCTCTCACCAGAACGTCTGGCTCACCTTCATTTTTAGTCATATTGTATTGGTTATTATATAAGGAGTTATTTTAACTTAAACTATAATATTTGCAAGAAAAAACAGATTATGTTATCAGGGGTAAGTTTTGGCAGGGCAATTCTGGTCGCGCCGCCCGCCCCCGCCTCGGGCGGCGCGAAAGCTACCACGCTCTCACAGGCCGCGCGGTGCCAGGCTTCACCGCGCGGGCCTGCCGTAGTGTTTAAAATTTTCTCTGGAGGCTAGCCTCCAGATGCTTTAAAGTAAGTCCGAACCTCTTCGTAGAGGCAGCTCCAAATGAGAAATCCTGGTTTTTGCGCCGTGGCAGACCACGGTTTTTGCAGTTGGCAAGCCACCTTAAAAAGCCTCTTATAAAAAAAACCCGAGGTCGCTTTCGCTTCCTTGGGCTTTTTTGAGTAAAAATCACAATGGTACTAAGGAGTTGGAAGTGGGTTTATTTCGGCCCATCCCTCCTGAGTGGCGATTTCCATGAATTGGTCG
>Ga0210044_10011611_pt1 | contig 10233 bp, 9 predicted proteins | sample CryGey13umfilter_2_FD_183959 | JGI IMG/M metagenome (GOLD analysis project Ga0210044, IMG submission 183959) | Groundwater microbial communities from aquifer in Utah, USA - Crystal Geyser 4/9/14 3 um filter (SPAdes) (version 2) | ecosystem: Environmental > Aquatic > Deep subsurface > Groundwater...
ACAGAGGAGTGAGGAGAAGCTCTCTGTGCTCTCTGTGTTCTCTGTGGTGAACATGAGGCCAGACTCATCGCAGAATCTCTGATGTTTTCTCACCTCTTGGATGACGCGCAGCGTCTGGGGTGGCTGCTATGAAAATCGCCGGGCTCGTCAGGTTGGCTACGCGCCATTTCTTGTGGAATCAAGGTGCGATTCAAAGGTTCAAGCTCACCACAGAGAACACAGAGAGCACAGAGGAGTGAGGAGAAGCTCTCTGTGCTCTCTGTGTTCTCTGTGGTGAACATGAGGCCAGACTCATCGCAGAATCTCTGATGTTTTCTCACCTCTTGGATGACGCGCAGCGTCTGGGGTGGCTGCCATGAAAATCGTTGGGATCTGGCGAGCGACGGCGGAATCCGGGTCGCCAGGGGCCCAGTGCGGAGCGCTGGGCCGCGCGTCCACCTGCCCGAACCCACGACGTGGAACCGCGTCCAACCGCCCGAACCCACAAGACGCGGGCTTTCGGGTCGGGCATTGACAAGCCCTCGAACACGGTTAATGTAGATGTGTGTCCTACATGTCATACCATGTCGGTCGGCGACTGGGACTCGCCCGGGGCAAACCTTCGAGGACGTCATGAACAGCACACAGCAACTCCAACACCAAATCGGTGGAGAGATCTTCATTGGCCTCTTTGTCAGCTCTGTCGGTGTCGGAATCATCGCCGCAGGAGTGATCGCACCGGAAGGGTTCCAGTCGATGCCCTTCGGCAACACCATCGCCATCTATTTTGGCGTGGCGCTGCTGGTGCTCGGGGCGGCGTACCTGCGCACCACCATTCTGTTGCGCCGGATGCGGCGAGTTGCCTCGCCCGACGTCCCCTCTCGACGCGAGCTGCGGCGTTCGTTCGCAGCCTTGAAAGCACAACTCGTAGCCAGGGATGGCGGAGAGTCGTGCAAACCCGAAGGGTTGCGCGCAGGAAGCGCGCAACAACCCGCGCAGGCTCGGCGAGCCTCGAGCCCGGCACGAGCTCGGCACTCCCCTCAGCAGGCTCATTCGACGAGCGAACGAGTGCGAGAAGTGAACCACGAGCCCTCTGCTCGAAGCCCACAAATCGGGCTACGACACAGGAGGCAACCAACGATCGTGGAGTTGAACGAAGGCCCATCTCACAAGCCTCGCTGAGGGGAGGGAAGGGTTGCTCTTGCATGCAGAAGGGCTACGGCTGCATGCAAGGGTACATCCGTTGGTGGAACCAAGTGGCCGTCTCGACCACAGGGTCGTAGGGCACGTCCTGGATGTTGACGACGCCCCAGTTGTTGTTCTCGCCGTCGAAGCGGCCCTCGGCGGGCTGGTCGATGTAGTTGAACCAATGGTAGCCGACGATGAAACGGCTCTCGTAGCTGTGCAGCGCGTACTCGGCGAGCCCCTCGGCGCGCTCCTGCTGAGTGTCGAGGGTGGGGTAGATGGGCGGCCAGGTGTTGGGCAGCCCGGAGTCGGCGGCGCGGAAGCCGAACTCGCTGATGATGATGGGCCGCCCGTTGGCCGCAAAGTAGTTCTCGAGGAAGGGCTTGGGCTCGAGCGCGCCGGCGGTCTCCCGCGTGATGTCGTGGACGAGCTGAGTCAGGCGGTAGTAGTTGACCGAGCAGACGTCGACGCCCGTGGTGCCGCAGGCGGCCACGACCTCGGCCGGCGTCAAGACGCCGACGAAGCGCACGCCGAGGTTGAGGTGGTTGGGTGCCGCGGCTCTGCCGGCCGCGGTGGTCACCTCAAAGAAGCGGATGGCCAGCGCGCTCAGGAAGGCCGAGTCGTCGGCGCGGGCGTCGGCGTTGCTGGCTTGGGGCAGCGCCGTCAAGGGGAGCAGCTCGTCGAAGCTCGCCAAAGCGGTCCCCCAGTGCAGGTTGAAGGGCGCGATGCGGCCGTCGTAGCGCGCGCGCAGGACCTCGACCAAGGCCAGCTTTCCGGGAGCCTCGGCGGGAAACGCCAGGTAGTCCTCGAAGAGGGTTTGAAGCCCGCGATGATCCGGCCCCCAGCGGATCTCGTTGTCGACGAAATAGCCGATCAGCCAGGGATCGTCTGCCATGGGGACGAGTCGGTCGGCCTCGGCGGCGGCGTGGGCTTCGAACTCCGGCGACCAGTAGTCGACGACGTTGCCCGTGAGCCAATCGGAGCCGGACATGTGGACGATGGTGGTGTAGGGCATGCCAGGGAAGAATTGCGGCTCGCTCCAGGCCCCTAACGTGTTGAAGCCCCAGGTGTGGAGCCGCTCGAGGGTCCGGGCCGACCAGACGTCGAGATCGCCGTAGAGTGCCGTGATGTTGTCGAGGTAGGGGCGCTCTGTGGTCGAGCCCACCGAGGAGCCGACAGAGCCCACGCCATTGATGCCAGTCGAGAAGAAGGGGTGTCCGTCGGGGGTGACGAGCCACCAGCGGCCGTCGACCTCTGCGACCCGGAAGAAGCCGGTGGCTTCCCACTGCAGGGCCGCCCAGCCGCCGTAGGGATCGAGCTCGCCGTTGAGGGTGTCGCCGCAGGCGAAGGCCGGCGTTAGGTCTTCGGGGAGTTCCTGTGCGGTCAGATCGTCGGTCTCGGTCTCAGTGTCCGCTGCGTCAGCGGTCAAGTCGGACAGCTCCAGGTCTTCTGTGGCGTCGGCGTCTGGCAAGAGCGAGGCGCTGTCGGCCTCCCTGTGGCCCGGGTCGCTGCACGCGACGAGGAGCGCGAGGAGGAACACGAGTGCGGTGAGCACCTGGCTTCGCAAGAGGGCGTGTTCTCGAAACATTGCGACTCCGTGCTTCGGTCCCATGGGGCCCGTGAGAGGAGGATTCTTCGCCAGAAGGTTCCGGCTCACCACAGAGCACACAGAGAACATGGAGGAGTGAGGCGAACTCACGGTGCTCTCTGTGCTCTCTGCTGCCATGAAAATCGCCGGGCTCGTCAGGTTGGCTACGCGCCATTTCTTGTGGAATCAAGGTGCGATTCAAAGGTTCAAGCTCACCACAGAGAACACAGAGAGCACAGAGGAGTGAGGAGAAGCTCTCTGTGCTCTCTGTGTTCTCTGTGGTGAACATGAGGCCAGACTCATCGCAGAATCTCTGATGTTTTCTCATCCCTTGGATGACGCGCAGCGTCTCAGATGACTGCTATGAAAATCGGGTGGGATCGGGCGGCCTCTCTCTGATATTGCTTCGATCTTTCACCACGAAGGACACGAAGGAGAGGAAGGAGAGGAAGGAGAAACCAGCCTCTTCGTGCTCTTCGTGCTCTTCGTGGTGAACTCGATGCCGACCATCAACAGACGGTGGTCCGAAGGTTTTCTCACCTCTTGGGTGACCCGCAGCGTCTCAGGTGACTGCGTTAAGATTGGATTAATATCGGCTACAACCCGCTCGAACCCAGCGCTCAAGCCTCTTCGTCCACCGCGCGCCAGGGCTCGAAGCGCAGGTCCTGGCCGCGTTCGAAGCGGAAGGCTTCGACGCCCTGGTCGTCGAGGTAGGCGCCGGTCCAGCGGTAGGCCGGGAGATCGAGCTCGCCCAGCTCGAAGGCCAAGGTGAAGTCGAGCTGATCGCCGGGCACTACGTCGATGGGAGGGATGGGGAATGCGACTTGGCCCCAGCACGTCTGGACTGCAGGCGAAGTGTCTAACATCACCGAGGGGCTGAGCTCGGCGGTAAACCAGCCGACGACCGCGTCGACGCTGGTCGCCTTGTCGAAGGTCCAGAGCACGTGCTGGGGATCCTTCGGTGGAGGCTCGGTGATGAAGACCCGGCCGCTCACCTTGGGTTCGGCGGAGAGCAGCTCCGGCGGGACCTGAACGGGGTAGACGTCGTTTTGGGCGCTGCGGTAGCAGGCGTTCCAGTTGACCTCGTAGTGGGGATCTTTCCACCAGTTCAACGCGCCCATGAGGGGCTCGAGGTTGGCGGGCGCCATCATGAAGCGCACCAGCCCAGGGCAGATGATGGCGTTGGGTTTGAGCATGCGCTTGCAGTCTACTAGCACGTTGAGCATGGCGTCGGAGAGAACGAAGTTGCCTAGGCACTCGGAGATGAGCACGTCGGCCAACTCGCCGAGCTGCGCGACGCGGGCGTCGGCCTCGATGACCTCGATGATGTGCGAGAGACCGTTGTCCGCGACCACCTGCCGGGCCAGCCGCGCGATGGGGGTGGACTCGATGGCGTAGACCTTCCTCGCGCCCGCGCGGGCGGCGAAGATGCTCAGGATGCCAGAGCCCGTCCCCACGTCGACGACGACGTCGCCCGGCTTGACGAGCTCCTTGATGGCGTCGTGCAAGACCCCCGTTCGGATGCGGTCCGAGAGGAGCTGTTTCTGGTACGTGACGCCGTAGAAATGTCCAGTGCTCATGGGCTCATTCACTCCGCGGCGCACGGGCCGAGTCGAAGGGGAAAGGGGCTGAGTTATTTGAGTTGCTTCAGAAACTCAGACGAGGGACGTTCGGTCTGGACGTCATCGCAGGCGACGAGGACCAACGCGCCAAAGAGCGCGGCGGTGGCGAGGAGTACGTGTCTCATGGTCAACCTCGGGGAAGGGGTCACAGGAGCCCAATCATAGAGTTTCGTGGGCGTTGTTGTCACCACCGCGCTTCATGGGATTGTTTGGCCGCTGCGGGGCAAAAACCGAACGAGCCCTCCGTGTGCACGGAGGGCTCGCAGCGATGCAGGAGAGCGAATCTCTAGGTCAGATCTTGGCAGGTTCCAATCTCCATGATCAGGTAGAGCAGAACACGCTCTTGAGGCACCAGGCCGACGTGCGTGGTGTCTGTCGTGTGGTAGGTGCTGTAGAGCACACGCCCGCAGCCCGTCGGCTCGTAGGTGACCGTCAGGGGGTACTTCGGCGTCGGGGCGATGTCCTTGCCGCCCTTCACGTAGACATGAGGCGTATTGTAGATGGCCGCGCCGCCGACCCCGGTGCCGATCTGCACTTGGCCAACGCTCTCGATGGTGTTCCAGTTGCCTTCGACCTCGAAGTTTCCTGCGTTGTAGGAGCTGGTCGAGCTGCTGGAGATGGTCGGGCCCTGTTGTCCATTCAGCCAAGCGAAGAGATCGGGGTCCGTGGCCTCGCCGTTCGGAGTTTCGTATGGGCTCCCGTCGGCGTCGCCAAAGAGCGAGGGGTTCCAAGTGTTTGCTGCGAAGTTGTAGGCGTTCGGCGGAGTGTCCTCGCTGGGCTCCAAGGTGATGGCGGAAGGGAAGACGTTGTCGTGCCACTCGCCCGACCAATCCGTGACGTAGAGCTTGCCGCCGGAGGCGACGTAGTCTCGGATGTTCTTGAGCACTGCGGGGCTCTGCAGCGCGCCGGTGAAGTTGCCAGCCGCGCAGGGGATGATGATGATGTGGTACTGCTGCATCAGGCTGAGGCTGCCAACCAGCGTGTCGAGGTTGCCCTTGGAGATGGCGTCGAAGCCCGAGCCACCGTTGTACCAGACGTCGAAGTAACCCGTCGCCGAGGAAGGGTTGAAGTCGCCAGAGCCATTGACGCTGCCCATGCCGATCTTGCCGAAGATGTCCTCGAGGTGGTCGTAGTTGCCGACCGCCACGGCGATGCGCGGAGTCCATCGGCCGTTGGCGGGGTCATGGCTCTTGGGGAGCGTGGTCTGAGCTTGGGTCAGGGTCAGCGTCAGGTTCGGCGCGAGGGTCACCTGCTGCTCGATGCGGAACTGACCTTTCTTGATGATCAGCCAGTAGGTGCCTGGGTCATTGCTGACGCTGAAGTGGCCCTTGGCGTCGGTTTCGACCCCGGAAACGGGGAGCGGAACGCAGAGCTCGCAATAGGCGTGCTGTGGGATGTCATCGGGCTTGTTGGTGGAGACGTAAACGTCGGCGCCCGAGACGGGGATCTCTTGTCCGGGTGGAACCATGCCCGGCGCGCTGCCTGGTGCCCAGACGATGCCTGCTACGGTGCCCGGCGGCTGCGGAGGGGGCAGCTCGGGTTGAGAGGTGTCGAACGAGGTGGAATCCACCTGAGTGGCGTCCTGCACGCTCGTGTCGAGGGACTGGTCGACTCCGGTGAGGTCCGAGGAGGGGATGTCACTGACGTAAGTATCAGTGGTCGTGCCGGTGTCGCTGCTCGAGCCGTCGCTCTGCGTTTTGGTGCCGCTGCCACCCGGGTCAGCGCAGCTCGCCGCGGCGAAGATGAGCAAGCAAGCGATCCATACAATTTTATTCGGCATTTTCTAACCTCAGCGGCGTAATCACTTCAGGGGAGGGGAGGGCTCACGAGCCCATTCCATATGCTGAGGGAGACTAGAGCCTAGAGCGCTGTCGCTCAAGCGCAATCTGCCTCGGCAGGCGGAGAAACGGTGACGCTGGATGCAGAATCGGACCTTTGAACCCTTGCAATCTCCGCCGAAGAGACTGACCTTTGGGCCCGACCGATCGCGCGTCGGCAAGTCAGCGGACTCGCTTCGAGTCAGCTCGGTTCCGAGTAACGCTCGAAGATCCGATTCCTGTAGGAGAGACTCGATGAGTGCAGGACATTTTCTGATCGGAGGAGAGCTAGAGGTACGTCGCCTCGGATTCGGCGCCATGCGCGTGTGTGGCCCAGGAGTCTGGGGCCCGCCCGCAGATCGCGCTTCTGCACTTCAGTTGTTGCGCCATGTCGTGAAGTCCGGTGTCAACCTCATCGACACCGCCGACGCCTACGGCCCCGACGTCTCCGAGGAGCTCATCGCCGAGGCCCTCTATCCCTACCCGAAGGATTTGGTCATCGCAACGAAAGGTGGTCTGACCCGACAGGGACCCGGTCAGTGGCTGAGCGACGGGCGACCTGAATACCTGCGCAAGGCCATCGAAGGCAGTCTGCGCCGATTGCGCACCGATTGCATCGACCTCTATCAACTGCACGCCGTCGACGACGAGGTCCCCATCGAAGACTCCATCGGCGAGCTCGCTGCCGCACAACGGCGCGGTGAGATTCGATCCATCGGCGTGAGTAATGTCACCGCCGTTCAGCTCGTGCAGGCCCAAGCCGAAGCGACCATCGTCACTGTGCAGAACAAGTACAATTTGACGACTCGCAAGTCCGACGAGGTGCTCGACTATTGCGCCGAGCTGGGCATCGGCTTCATCCCGTGGTTCCCGCTCGACACCGGGCGGTTGGCCACAGCGGACGGCGTGTTGAGCCTGATCGCGCGAGCCCACGACGCCACCACCGCCCAAGTCGCCTTGGCCTGGTTGCTCGCGCGGGCACCGGTCGTGCTCCCCATCCCCGGAACGAGCTCCATCGCCCACTTCGACGAGAATGAAGGTGCGAACAGGGTCGAGCTGAACAAGGAAGAGATGCAAGCGCTGTCGGGCCTTGACCAAGCACGCTGACTCGAAGGCCTAACCGTCAGGGCTCCCGAGTTCACGCCAATTCTCTCAACTCTCATAGGTAACTGGCTTCTCTCAGCGGCCAACCACATCGATTTCGATGTCTGGCGGTCAACGGCCAGCAAAAGAATTGGGGTTTCTTGCCTCGGTTGCCCACGACCGATTTTGGCTTTATTTCGATGAGTTGCGGTGCGAAATCGGTCGTCCGCTCGGCAACAATCAGCTTGGCCGGCGCATCAGCGGGGTCAGGGAGTTGGTGTGCAGCCAATCGGGCCACAGGGCGATGTCGACGTGCAGCGTCAGGTCCCACAGCAACGCGTTGCTCGGTGCAGCAAACGAGGGGGGGAGTTTCGGCTCGAGCTCGAAGCCGGCCGAGTAGCAACGCCGGTCAGTAGGGCTGACTTGCAGCGCCCCTTCGGTTTCGAAGAGGCCATGAGTGAAGGTTTGCGCGTCGGTCCCGGAACCCCTGACCACCTCTTCCTTGACGACGAACGTCGCGGTGACCGCGTTGAGCTTCGTCCACGGCGTGGCGTGGTGGACCAGAATCACGTGCAACACGTCGTCACCAGGCGCCATGGGCTCCACAGTGACCGTCACTGTCCCCAATTGAGTCTCGGCCACTCGATTGCGCATCAGGCCAAACCCCACCCAGCCCAAAACGAACGCGATCCCTAGACCTATGAGGCCATGGGTGATGCCAGCCTGAGCAAACGAGCCGAACGCCCAAACGAGCAAGAGCACGATCGCCGTCACGTTGGCGAGCAAGATCGTCGCGACCCACAGAGGGGACTTGGCTTCGTGAACATCCACCGTGCGCTCCAAGGCAGGGACGCTGCCTTCGGTGGGGAAAACGGCAACGCGGCGCTCGAACTTCGGATCGATGGCCCACGGAATGTCCAGCCACGTCCTGAGTTGCCAGTCCACGTTGAGATAGTGGCCATGATACGTGAAAGGGCCGTCGGGGACGGTGAAGACGAAGTCGTAGGACCGATGGCCGGGGAAGAGCTTGCCCTGAAACAGGTCCAGACGTCTTACCGTCGACGAAGCCTTGTTTCCCTTGCCGTGAGTGTACCACTCGAACACCAACGGCAAGGAGTCGATGGTGCTCTCCTTCTCGAGGGAGACGTGGACCTTGCCACGAAGCTCATCACCCGGACGGAAGGCCGCATTGCTCTCGTCGAGCGAGATCCAGATCGAGCGGTTTGACATCGGTAGGCTCCTCGAGCGCTTGAAAGACCTCGTACAAGAGCGAGCTCATCCCGCGCAGATCACTTCCAAAGTGTTGAATCAACCAGCGCACCGAGCCCTCTTCGAGGCTCGGGACACGACCAGGTGCGAGCCGCACCCCTTCGATCCGCAGCCGCAAAATCCGCTCGATCCGTCCCTCGTCGAGCTCGCCGAGGGTCCGCGTGAACACGCGCAACCCCGCCCTCTTCAGCTCGCCTGTCACGTCGAGGTGACTCGTCAAAGCGAAGGAGACCTGCGGACGACGAAAGAGACGCCGTCGGCCCCACCAGCTCAGGCGCTGACACTCGTCCACGAAAACCACGGGAGCCACAGGGATTTGCGGACGCTCGCCCTCGCCGATGTAGGTAAAAGGCAGCTCGGCGAAGGCCTCGTGAATGGCCCGCAGATGGGTGCTCTTGCCGCGACCCGCCTCTCCCATGAGCAAGACCGCAAATCCGGGCTCGCGCAGACTCGCGATGGGCGTGCTGAGCTCGACCTCCGGCACCGTGAGACCAGACGACTCCTCGAGCGGCACGAACCCAAAAGGGTTGCGCCGGAGGTTGAGCGGAGCGTGGGGAAGCACCCAATTCATCGAGGTCTCTGAGCCGCGGAGGGAAGGCTCGCATTATGGCCCACCGAGATTTCCCCCGCAAGCCGCGACAATGAATCGAGGCGAAGTCCTTGGCCCCTCTTCATCAGTCACAAAGGCGTGGATAAATGGTCAACGAGTCAGAGCGTCCAGAAACTCAGCGCAGATAGACCCCGTCGACGCCGATCTTGCCAGGCCCATCCTTGACGTAGATGCCGGCTGAGTTGTCCAACACGTCGAACGACAGCGTCCCGCCCGTCACCGTCACGCTGCGCCCGGTCACCGCGTCGACGTAGGTGCCGTTGGGGACGCCCAAGTCGAAGTGCTGCCCGGAGCCGATGGTCAAGCCCACGGCGACGAAGCTCTCGCCGTTGTCGTCGCGGGTGAAGCTGAGGTTGTTGCCGCCGCCATTGACCGTCGACATCTGGCCCCTCTGCAAGGCAGGAACCGCCAACCGGATCTGGTTGAGCCGCTTGAGGTGCTGATAGAGCGGATGGGCTTGGGTCTCGGCCAGCGACGCCGCGGTCAGATGGTCGCCGAAGTAGGCCCGCCCTGTGTCGCTGACCTTCATGTCGTTGCCGTCGATGTCCTGGGTCGCCCCCTTCATGAACTCGATCTCCTCGCCGTAGTACAGACAAGGAATCCCACGGATGCTCCAGAGCAGGTTGCAGACCGCGGCAGCCTTGTACTGCTCGTGATTGAAGCGGAACTTCCAGTCGTTGTCGGGGCCGAGGTCGTGATTCTGAAAGAAGGTCACCAGCTGGGTCGGGTCGCTGTAGAAGCCCTGGTGAGGACCTCCCCCGCGAGCTTATCGGAGTTGCCGTTGGCGATGGAGTCGCGGAAGACCGACCTCAGCGAGAAGTCCAAAACCGAGAAGCCACTGGGCGTGCCGTCGGCGTTCCAGGTGTAGTAATAGGGCCGGATTTCGGCCGGTGGGTTCTGCCAGCCGATGCCCTTCACCAGGTTCTCGCCGAAGACGAAGAGGCCAGGGCGGTGGGCCTTCAAGCGGTTGACGAAGTCGTTGAGCAGGTTGCCGCGCTCGACGTGCTTGACGGTGTCGACGCGAATGGCGTCCACGCCCATGTCCAAGTAACCGTAGATGGCGTTGTTCAGGTAGTCCTG
>Ga0210044_10011614_pt1 | contig 10230 bp, 9 predicted proteins | sample CryGey13umfilter_2_FD_183959 | JGI IMG/M metagenome (GOLD analysis project Ga0210044, IMG submission 183959) | Groundwater microbial communities from aquifer in Utah, USA - Crystal Geyser 4/9/14 3 um filter (SPAdes) (version 2) | ecosystem: Environmental > Aquatic > Deep subsurface > Groundwater...
GAAAGTATGGCTTTACAGAAAGGACATGAAAATGTAGAAGAAATTTACGCAATGGCGGCATAATTGTTGAAACGGGATTCCACCTTAAAAACGCCGCCAACCTGTCCAACAAAGTAGGACCACCTCTATATTCAAAACTTTTCCAGTGTGATCATGAAATATTTTTGGCCAATGATCATAAAGAACCTTCACAGCATTTTCATACCGGAGCGGTTTCTTTTGATTCGATAAGTTGTAAATAGCTTCGGCTATATCGCCCTGGGATTTATAAGTTTCTTCATCGCTTTTGCTCCATTTCCGTGTGACATGTTTTTTCTCTCTCAGGTAATTTCTGGATATAGAATTGGAGCGATGCTCGATCAGTCCGAGAGGTTTATTCTTGTCCCCTTTGATCGAATATTGGTTTTCGTATAGATGGCTGTATATTTTTTCAGCGATGATCTCCGAATGAACATCAATTGATTGGTCTTTTTCTACAAAAGTGTCGTACCATTTCCCTTTTTTAAGGGGGGTGTTGCAATTTTTGCTGGTTTTAAAGGGGCTGATTTTCCAATCCCATATCTTCTTTAAAGCTGTTTCATCCTCCTCCCCCGGAATAAGATTTTTTTCGATGATGACCTTCCAAGCGGCATTTCCTATCATTCTCCTGTATTCATCTTGCTTAGGCGCTTCTTTTTCTTTTTCTTTTTTAGGTTTGGGAATAATTTTATCAATGATTGATATCCACTGAGCAATGACCAAGTTCGGATTGATTGTAGCAATATGATGAATCTCGTAAGACGTATCATTTGAAATGAGAGTTCTTGATGGTGCTTTATCTAATTTAGAGCTTTTGCCGTACGGCTTTACGATTAACATATAAATACCCTTGTTTTGAATAGGATAAATTTATCGTAATGGTTACATCGTAAGCAACTAAAAATTGTAGTCATACGGAAATACTGTGTATATAATAATGTTAATTGATTAAGGGGTTTGACATGCCCCCCTGATTTGCAGGGGGCGAGCCTATGATAATACGTCATAGCGTTTGCATGTTGCTGCGCACATGCGTAAAATAAAAAGAGTTTCGTTATCGTTTTCTTTTGTCTGTATTAATGGCCAATAAATCCTTGTCAAAAGTTCCTTCTTCGGCTCTGACCCGCACGCAATCAATTATGAGCGGGGCGGCGAGTGGCAACTTTTTGCTTGCCTTTGCGATCATTGCGATTCTGATGTTTATGCTTGTGCCGATCCCGACCATGATGCTGGATCTGGGGCTGGCGATTTCGATTGCGTTTTCGGTGCTGATTCTGATGCTGGTGATTTCTATTCTGACACCGCTCGAGTTCTCGACGTTTCCAACGGTGCTGCTGATTGCTACGGCCTTGCGGCTGGGGCTGAATGTGGCTTCAACGCGGCTGATCCTCAGCCGTGGTCATGAAGGGCCGGATGCGGCGGGGCATATTATCGAAGCCTTTGGCAGTTTTATTATTCAGGACAGCTATGTCGTCGGCGGGATTGTTTTTGCCATTCTGGTGATTGTGAATTTCGTTGTCATCACCAAAGGCTCGGGCAGGATTGCCGAGGTCGCGGCGCGTTTTGCCCTTGATGCCATGCCGGGCAAGCAGATGGCGATTGATGCCGATATGTCCGCCGGACTGATTACCGAGGATGAAGCCAAAACCCGCCGTTCACGGCTCGAGCAGGAAAGCGGCTTTTTCGGCGCGATGGATGGTGCGGCAAAATTTGTGCGCGGGGATGCTATCGCAGGGCTGCTGATTGTCTTTATCAATGTCATTGGCGGTATTATTATCGGAACCACGTCGCAGGGCATGAATCTGGCGGATGCGGCGGCAACCTATACTGTCCTGACGATTGGTGACGGGCTGGTGAGCCAGATTCCGGCGCTGATTGTGTCGGTCTCTGCCGGTTTTCTTGTTTCCAAAGCGGGTGTCGAGGGCGGGGCGCAGGAAGTCCTGTTTGACCAGTTTGGCCGTTACCCGAAGGCACTCGGGATGGCGGCGGGGCTGATGCTGCTTCTGGCGTTGATTCCCAATGTTCCGGCACCGCCATTTTTAGTGCTGGCTGCCATTACTGGCGGGCTTGCCTATATGAACTGGCGGCGGCAGAAAATCGAGAAGCAGCAGGCCGGAGAGCCGATGCAGGCCGATGGCACGGCGCGGCCTGCCGAGGAGCCGATTTCAAAAGCGCTTGCCATGGATACAATCCGGCTCGAGCTTGGTTATGGTCTGCTGCCGCTGGTGCAGGGCGGGGATGATGGTGGCCAGAAACTAACCGACCAGATCAAGGGGCTGCGCCGTCAACTGGCAGAAGATATGGGCTATATTCTGCCTTCCGTGCGGATTCAGGATAATCTTCAGCTTCCGGCCAATACCTATACGGTGCGTGTGAAAGAGATTGAAATCGGACGCGGGGAAGTCCGTCCGGGGATGCTGCTGTGTATGGATCCGTCTGGTGAGCCGATCACTTTGCCTGGCGAGAATACAATCGAGCCGACTTTTGGCCTTCCGGCAATGTGGATTGACGAGCAATATCGCGAAGAAGCGCATTTCAAAGGCTATACCGTTGTCGATGCGCCGACTGTTGTCACCACACATATTACCGAGATCATCAAGGATAATATGGCCGATCTTCTGTCTTATGCGGAAACCCGCAAACTTCTTGACGAGATGCCGACCGATTACCAGAAGCTGGTCAGCGATATTATTCCGGGGCAGATTACCGTGGGCGGGTTGCAGCGTATCCTGCAAAATCTTGTTGCCGAGCGTATTTCCGTACGTGATATGCCCGCGATTCTGGAAGGCGTGTCCGAGGCTACCGCCTATACCAAAAATCCCATGCTTATTACCGAACATGTGCGCAGCCGTCTGTCACGCCAGATTTGTGACCAGAACCGCAATCTTCATGGTTATGTCGCGCTGGTCACATTATCTTCGCACTGGGAGCATATGTTTGCGGAGTCTCTTATCGGCGATGGAGAAGAAAAACAGCTTGCTATGGCGCCGAGCAAATTACAGGAATTCATCAATGCCGTGCGTGAAACCTATGAGGGGCTGGCGCAGGAGGGTGAAATGCCTGTTCTGCTGACGTCGCCGGGGCTACGTCCTTATGTGCGCTCGGTCATTGAACGCTTCCGCCCGCAAACGATTGTTATGTCCCAGAATGAAATTTATCCCAAAGCCAAGATCAAAACGCTGGGGCAGGTGTAGCTACCGCCTTGCTTTCAGATGAAGGGCGGCGGCCATTAAATCTTTTGTGTATTCCTGTTCGGGGGAGTCAAAGATTTTTGACGTAGAGCCGGATTCTACGATTTTTCCGTCTTTCATGACCAGTACTTCGTGCGCCATGGCACGGACAACGCGCAGATCGTGGCTGATGAACAGATAGGCAAGGTTATATTTTTCCTGTAAACCTCGCAGGAGATCAACAATCTGCGCCTGTACGGACAGATCAAGGGCGCTGGTGGGTTCATCAAGAACGACAAATTCCGGTTGTAGAACCATGGCGCGGGCGATGGAAACGCGCTGGCGCTGTCCGCCGGAAAATTCGTGGGGATAACGGTGACGGGTGTCGGGATCAAGCCCGACATCACGCAGCGCGGCAACCACGCGGTCTTCGCGCTCGCTCGGGCTGATCGTGCCGAAATGGACTTTCAGACCTTCGCCGATAATGCCCTGAATACTCATGCGCGGAGAAAGGGCGCTAAACGGGTCCTGAAAAACAATCTGCATTTTTCGGCGCAGCTTCAGCATGTCGTTACGGCCATAGGCGGTTATATCTTCGTCTTTAAAGGCGATTGTGCCTTCTGTCATACGGTTAAGCCGTAGCAGAGAAAAACCGAGCGTTGATTTACCGGAACCGGACTCGCCGACCACACCAAGCGTCTGTCCGGCGCGGCAGGTGACATTCACACCGTCAACCGCTTTAACCCAGTGCTTTGTCTTTCCCCAGAATGTCCTGTTTTTGGGAAACCATATTTTGAGGTTATCGGCACGTAAAATGACTGTGGCATTTTCATTGGCCGCAACCGCCATGCCTTTGGGCTGTGCGGAGAGTAGCATTTTTGTGTATTCATGTGTGGGTCTGGCGAAGAGTTCTTTTGTATTTTTCTGCTCGACAATCACGCCGTTTTTCATGACGCAGACATAATCGGCCATTTTCTCGACAATGGTCAGGTCATGCGTAATCAGAAGCAGAGCCATGCCCAGTTTCTGTTTCAGCGCTTCAAGCAGTTCCAGAATCTGCGCCTGAATCGTCACGTCAAGCGCGGTTGTCGGTTCATCGGCGATGAGAATATCGGGGTTGTTGGCCAGAGCCATGGCAATCATCACGCGCTGGCGCTGGCCGCCGGAAAGCTCGTGCGGATAGGCGCGAAGACGCTCCTGCATATGAGGCAGGCCGACAAGATCAAGAAGCTCCATAATGCGGGTGCGGGCTTTTTCCTTGCTCATACCCTGATGCAGGCGCAGGACTTCGCCGATCTGCCGTTCAATGGTGTGGAGCGGGTTCAGGGCGCTCTGCGGTTCCTGAAAAATCATTCCGATCCGTTTGCCGCGTACCGTGCGCATAAAAGAATCAGGGGCGCGGACAAGCTCCTCCGTCCCGTCAAACAGGATGGAAGATTGCGCGCTATGCTGCGCCAGAGGATAGGGCAAAAGCTGCATAACCGAAAGCGCAGTGACAGATTTTCCGGAACCTGATTCGCCAACAAGAGCCACTGTCTGCCCCTTTGCAATATCAAAAGAGGCATCCCTGACGGCTTCGAAAACCCCGTCCGGCGTTTTGAAGCTGACATCAAGATGTTTGATCTGAAGCAGTGGTTCTGACATGGATGCTATTTAAGCACGTCTTTTGACTGACCTAAATGAATTTATTTGCTATGATGATACCAAAGGAGATTATTCATGAATAACGAACAAACGATTTTACCATCCAATGCCACGGAAGCCGTCAAATATGTTACCAAAATTGCGCGGCGGCTGATTGATGTGATGGAGCAGGAGGGGCGGGCGCTGACCATGCAGGATGGCGTATCTTTCACTGCCGCGCAGGAAGATAAAGCCAGATTGTCAAAGCAATATCAGGAGGCTTCAAAAGAATTCCAGCGCCGCATTCTTGATTTTCGCAGCGTTGATAAGGCACTTCTTGATAAGCTCGACGGGGTACAGCGCGAATTAAAAGGCAAAAGCGAGGAAAATTCAGCCGTGATGGAGCGGATGCAGGGTTAAGCCGAAAATATTTCTTTTGCGTGGGGAAGCGTGACTTTTACGAACTGATCCGGTTTATTCTGAAACGAAAGTTCCCCGGTCAGGCTGGTCTGTTCCAGTGCGTTTAGATAAGTGCTGCGCATGGTCTGTTGCATTGAGGGGCTGAGCGGGGCTGCGGTGCGCAGGATCAGATCAAGCTGGCCGGAACGGAAAAGCCCGTCAATCTGGACATCGCCCATGCGGTTGAGATGGAGGTCAAAAATAAAACGGGTGCCGCGTTTGCGATCGTTTTCTTTATCATTTTTGTCCTCATCATGCCGATAATAGAGCATCATTTTATGAAGCTCCTCATGCCCCGTCATCGGGAGCGCCATGGCGCGCCAGTCCTGCCCCGTGGGTTCGGTTGCTGTGCGCTGTAATCCGTTAAGATCGCGGGTCAGGCGATTGAGCAGGTCTGTCTTGCCGAGACGGCGCAGGGTTTCGGTGGTCTTTTCGCCAAGCCAGCTTGACAGGTCACCCGAGCGGATCGCGGCGACAAAAAACAGCGCCGCCGCCGGAAGACGGGCCGGCGCGGCAGCATTGGCGGTGATGTTTGATAAAGCCTGTGCGAGTTGCGGCGCGGCATTTTGCAAAAGCTGGTGAAGTTCTTCCATCGCCGGCCACGAAAAACCGGAGAAAAACTGTTGTGGTATAAAGGGCGCAAGCGGAAGGATTTGCCCCGTTTGTATCAGCCCCTTCATTTCCGGTTGCGGTGTAAAGATAATTTGCGCGCCGGGAGGAAGATTGATGGCCTGAAACGGGATGGTAAAATTTTGTGTCATGTTGGTAAAAGGAAGAAAGAGGGACAGGACAGGAAGATTTTGTGCCGTTTGTGCGGTAATCTCGCCTGTCATTTGTCCGGCGGAAGGTGCTGTTAATAAGGGTTGTGCGAAGACGGTCGGAGATAGGGAATGTGTCTGAAGGGCTTCGTTGTTACCAACGATTTTAACCGTTGGCGGAAAAACAGCTTGAATCCGGATATCAAAAACGGATGGGGCTTGCGATATTGTTGCGCGCTCCGGTGTTTGCGTTGTTAGTAAAAAAGCCTCCGGCGAATTAGGAACAGAGAGAGCAATTGTTGCAAAAGGGATCAGGACAGGTTGCAGGGTTTTCGGCGTCAACACATTTGCAGGAGCGGAAGACGGCTGTAATAAAACGGGTGAAGGGGGATTATCGAAAGGATTTGCAAGGGCTGTTCCGGTGGGAACACTCAATTCCGTAGCCGGATGATTGGCCTTTAACAGATATTGCACCAGCCGTGTGACAGGTGTTTGCGCCGTCACGGGTAAGGTTTCAGGAATTCCCTGCGAGACAGGCAGTGCTATCTGCGGCAGATTCTTATAAAAAGACGCTAGATCTGTTTGGGAGACGATCAGGGCAGGCGCGTGTAACTCTTGCAGAAGAGGAAGCCGTTGTTGCAGGGCTTTTTGTGCTTGCGTCGCCGTTGGCAACGCCGTTACTTGTGTCTGGATTGTTTCAGGAACGGGCGGGCTTACATTTTGAGCCTGCGCCGGAGACAAAGGCGTCAAGCGGATCAAATCCCCCGGACGTAATGTAATCTCTTGTAATGATTCAAGGGGCTGTGCCGCCGGAAGTGTTGCCACATGCCGTGTCAGATTTTCCGCCGTTCCGCGTTCAAGGGGCGAAGTCTGCGGCTGTAGACGTTGTGGTTCCTCAGGTGGAAGGGTTGTTGTTGACACAGGAGGCGGCGTGACGGGAATGACACGAATAGTGACCTGCTGCGGCGGCGTCCCGTCCGGCCTTTGTGGCGGGATATCAATTTCAACGCGGGTTCCTTCCGGCGGAACTGTGCGTCCGCGCAGTTCGACTGTGAGTTCGCCTTTTTCCGTATGAATGCGGGTTGTGCCGTCAGGATTGTGACGGATGATTTCGCCCTCCATTTTTTGCCGGACATGGGCGGTTTTAAGTGTGCTGCGCTGTTCAATGATTTTAGCTTTTAATTCGGCAAGACTCTGCGGAAAGGAAAGATCCTTTGGCGGCGGTGTAGGCGGCAATCCGGAAAACCCTGAGTCAGTCATAGAATTATTAAATCATAGTGATGCAAAAGATCCCATGAATTTAAGCAAATTTATTGACATAGTCAAAAAAACTCTGAAATAATGCCACGCAGGTCAGAAAAGGAAGTTTTGGATTATGACGCATCATATTCTGGTATTGGAAACAGGGGAGCCGCTATCGAAGATTGTCAGGATAGCTTTTTTGGGTAGAGAGGATGATCTGATGCCCTCTCTTGCTCTGGATGAAACAGGATATAAGGTAAAAAATAGTATGTCATGTTCCTGCCGCTGGCCATGTCATTGTGCAGATAAACCCAAAGAACATTTTAAATGTTGAATTGTTATAATCCTAGAAAAATCCATTCTTTAATATGGATCGCTCTAGAATTCATAAATGAATTCAGGCGATGACGGTGTCTATTTGTAACTTCGGTTATAGGCTTGCCGGATACGGGGAATGGTGATGGGTTTATAAAATCAGGCCTCTGCCTTGATTCTTTCGTGGGCGGCGAGGGTTTTCATTACATAACGTGCGATATCTTCAACATCTTCGGCGGCATCGGTGTTGGGGGAGCGGGTGAGAATGGGGGTCTGGTGGCGGATCGAGTCTTTTACCCTTGGGTCAAGGCTGATCATGCCCGCTATCGGAGGGCTTAAACGTAAAAAGTTTTCGCAGGCTTTCAGAAGAGTTTTATAGGTTTTCTCGCCTTCAGAGTTACTCGGTGCCATATTGACAACGATGCTGACATTTTTTGACATACCGGCGGCATTTCCGAGTTTGATGAAGGCATAGGCATCGGTGAGCGATGTTGGTTCGTCCGTTGTGATTAAAAGCGTCCGTGTTGCCGAAGCCGACATCATACGCACGGTACGGTCAACGCCGGCTCCCAGATCAACAACTACAATGTCATATTTTTCCGCAACTTCCAGCAACTGGTCACGCAGCATTGTCAGACGCTGGCTCGGCAGTGCCGAAAGGGAGGCCTGACCAGAGCGTCCGGCGATAATATCAAAGCCGCCTTCTTCGTAACGCTGGATCACCTTATCAAGGCTTAAACGACCCCGGATGACGTCGTTCAAATCACGTTTGGCCATTAGACCCAGTTGCACATCAACATTGGCAAGCCCGAGATCCCCGTCAAAAAGCAGGACTTTTTTACCGGCCCGTGCCAGCGCATGGGATAGCGTGATTGAAAACCATGTCTTTCCAACGCCGCCTTTGCCGCTTGCAACGGCAACGACATTTTTCCCGCGCCGGAAAATAGGCGCTTTGGGCGTTTCAACCGGTTTCTTATCGCTTGTCATGATTGTATCGTTCATAGCATCTATCCTGCATTAACCATTTGTTTTCTTTGAAGGTCTGTTTTTGAATTTCCATGTTTTTTTATAGCTTCAGGCATTAGTAACCGTGCCAGACTCTGTGGGGTCAGTGCTATCAGGCCATCGGCAACTTTCGGGGTCTTGCTGGCATCTGCAAAGATCAGACCGCCATAATGGGCGGCAGAGAGCAGTCCCCCCAAGCGCCGTGAAATATCAAGACGGGTCGGAATCATGGAGGTAACGCCAAGCGTTGCATAAATCCGGGCGATTTCTCCGCATTCTTCGGCGTCGGTTCCTGCGGGCATTGCGAGAATGGGCGAGATATCTCCCATCGAAATCATACGGGCAAGGTTGCGCATTTCTTCGGATTCGAAGGGATTAAGTCCCCCTGTATCAATGAAAATCTGGTCGGCATGGCTGAAATGCTCCAGACAGTCACGAAGCTGCTTGGGGTTTGCGGCTTTTTTCAGGTCGATATTCATCAGTTTTGTAAAAGCAGAAAGTTGTTCGATCCCGCCCGCACGCAGGGTATCCGTTGAAATAACACCGACATTCATATTATTCATCACGGCGCGTGCGGCCAGTTTGGCCACAGCCAGTGTTTTGCCGGCACCGGGAGGGCCTACCAGCATACAGGCTGTGCGTGTTGGCTTTTGGGGGAGGGGACGGAATGCAAATAAATGCTCCAGTGCAGCGATAAGAGCAATTTCTGCCTGCTCCAGTCCGATAACTGTTGCGCAGGAGATGACCTGATCCGTTACTTCCTCGGGCACGGAGTGCCGGAGCATGACATCGGTCAGTTTTTCAATAACCGCGCTTTCTTCATCTCCGTCATCACCATATACCCAGTCTTTTTCAGGATCGGCGGGATTGAAGTCATTATGAAAGTCATGTTGTTCCACAGCAGCCGTCACACGGACACCGCCTTTCGCGCCTTTTTCTTCGCGGGTGGCAACAATAATGGCATCTTCCCCTAATGTTTCCCTGACCATTTTCATGGCCTCTGTTGCTGTGGTTGCGTAAAAAGATTTAAGTCTCATGACGAATGCCTGAAAGACGATTCCTGTTAATTATATGTATTCTCTACTTTCTATACTAGAGTATAAAAGTAAATACCCCCTAAGGAAATAATAGATTTTTTAAAAAAAATTCATTTTTATATTTGTTCCGTTATTTACGATGAGAGTTTGTTTGAAAACCGGAAATAGTCTATAATAGATAGATATTCTGTATTTTTTCCTTGATTTTGTGCCTTCAGGCATATAGGAATGCAAGAGTTTTATAATATGACAGACATATGAAAGAGGTGATTTAATTGGTTAGCGTAACCGTACGCGATAATAATGTCGAGCAGGCGTTAAAAGTTCTTAAGAAAAAGATGCAACGTGAAGGTCTTTTCCGCGAGATGAAACTCCGCCGCGACTACGAGAAACCCTCGGCGAAGAAAAAACGCGAAAGGTCGGAATCTGTCCGTCGCTGGCGTAAGCTGGAACGTAAAAAGCGTGACCGTGAGTAGAGAGGTGGTCCCAGAAAATCGGACATGTTGCTAAGGTGGAATTCTGACATTAAAACGAAAGGGATCTACCGATATGACAAAAAGAAGAAATCACTCTCCTGCATTCAAAGCCAAGGTTGCATTGGAG
>Ga0210044_10011616_pt1 | contig 10229 bp, 10 predicted proteins | sample CryGey13umfilter_2_FD_183959 | JGI IMG/M metagenome (GOLD analysis project Ga0210044, IMG submission 183959) | Groundwater microbial communities from aquifer in Utah, USA - Crystal Geyser 4/9/14 3 um filter (SPAdes) (version 2) | ecosystem: Environmental > Aquatic > Deep subsurface >...
ACCACGCGATCCATCTCGCCGAGAAATCTCTCGACGCGTAACTTCTTCATTTTCATTTTGTACCTCATGCTCGTTTGCATGAAATGATTCTACAGGATTTTTACAGTCTTTTGCAGAGGGTTCTATAAGAGGTTATACATTATTATGAAATATTTTATTCCGGTATTCTGTCTGGCATTATGGGTTATAAACCCTGTTTTCGCGCAAGAAACAGCGTTCGAAAGAAACCATAGCGGTTTTGGCTCTTCTTTGTTCTCCGGCACAAGCCATCCGGGTTTTAGTGATCCGGCTCCTGATCCTGCGGATGTTATCATGATTGAACCGGCCGCTGGCAACGAGGGACAGGCAGATGATAAAGATTTACAGAAGGAAGATGAAGAGTCTGTCTTTCTGGAACAGGAATGAAGTACTGCAGCTTTTGATGACAAGGGTTTGTTTGGATGCTATGTCTTATAAATGACAGCCTCATCCATACAAAAACAGGAACTTCCGGCGATAAGTCTGCCTGCCATTCCGGTATTATGTGTCAATACACGTCACGCCGTTTTATTAACGGTGGATGGAGAGTTACAGACACTCTCCCATGCACAGGCAAAAAAACAGATTTATAAAAAACCGGTCATGGTTTGCCATGCCCCCTATACGCAAAAACGGCTTGAGACAGAGACATTATTAGCATTTGATCTGCTTGAGCTTTTTGCATTTGTTCATCCTGCGGTTTTTTGCGTACCGACCCCGTTCGGACTGGCCAAGACGCTAGGACTAACGCTGCCGGCCAGTTTTGAGGACACACCATTAACTTTGGCCGAAGCAGCACAGGCGCTGCTATCCGATTTACAAAAAGAGCCCCGCGCCGAAAAAAAAGCCAGTCCACTGGAAATTGCCAGAGCCATGGGAAAAAATGGTCAGGGCTGGCCATGGACACCTTTTGTCTGTCAGGCACTGGGCGAAGAATACGATCCGGCGCTGCCTGTGATGGGCAAAGTTGCGCTGAATATCTGGAAATATATGCCGGAATGGAGCGAACAGGCCCCCCCCTCCCCGCCGGCTCATGACCCTGTAACAGAAGAGGAAAGCCGTGCGCGGCTCGCCGAGATTTTAGGAGATGATGCCGAAATACGGGGGCAACAGCGCGACTATGCTGCTAAAATGACAGCTGCTTTTGCACCCCTGGGTATTGGAGAAACGGAAGAGGGACAGTCTTTTCCGCCTCACATCGTTCTGGCTGAAGCCGGCACAGGGGTAGGGAAAACGCTTGGTTATCTTGCGCCTGCCAGTGTCTGGGCAGAAAAAAACAAAGGCACTGTATGGATCTCGACTTATACAAAAAATTTACAGCGGCAGATTGATCAGGAGCTGGATCGCCTGTTCCCGCATCCTGATGTCAAGAATGCCAAGATTACAATCCGTAAAGGACGAGAAAATTATCTGTGCCTTCTCAATATGGAAGATATTGTGGCAGGGGCGGCACTGGCAAAAAATTCAGATCAGATTGTCGCCGCCGGAATTATGGCACGGTGGGCGGAGGCAAGCCGCAATGGTGATCTGCAGGGAGGAGATTTCCCCGGCTGGCTCACAGGTTTGCTTGGCTGGCAATATACGCTTGGTCTGGCCGACAAACGCGGAGAGTGCATCTATTCCGCATGCGACCATTACCATCGCTGCTTTGTCGAGCGCACGGTACGCAAAGCGCAACATGCGGAAATTGTGGTTGCCAATCATGCGCTTGTCATGGTCAAGGCCGCCAGCGCCAGTCTTGATGACCCGCTACCACAGCGCTACGTCTTTGATGAAGCGCACCATCTGTTCGATGCAGCCGACAGTGCTTTTGCAGGACATCTTACGGCGCGGGAAACACATGATTTACGGCGCTGGATCAAAGGCGCGGAAGGCGGCAGACAAAGCCGCGCACGGGGTCTGAAACGCAGAGCCGAAGATCTTGTAGCCGGTGATGCCGAAGGTGAAGCGGAACTGGAAGCCATCCTCCACAATGCGCGGATTTTACCTGCCTTTGGCTGGTCCCGGCGAATGCGCGATAAAGCACAGCAAGGAGAAACGGAAGCCTTTCTAGCCCTTGTTTATGCTCAGGTCTTCAATCGCGCCAAAGGACAAAATGATTCTTATTCACTGGAAACGCAGACACAGCCTTTGATTGACGGATTAGGAACAGCAGCACTTGCGCTGAAATCTAAATTACGTGCGTTACAAAAGCCCATGCGAAGCCTGTCGAAACGCTTGAAAAAAAGATTATCGGATCAGGCAGAAACACTTGATAGCGATACACGGAAAAGGCTTGATTCTGTGGCAAATAGTCTTGACCGGCGCGCCGAACAAATGCTTGCCGGATGGATTGCCATGCTGGAGACTCTTGTTGAAGAAATACCAGAGTCTCCGGGAACAACAAAACCACTCTTGCAGGACAAGAACTTTGTTGACTGGATGGAAATTGAGCGTATTGACGGCAAGGCCGTTGATATCGGCCTGTATCGCCACTGGGTTGACCCGATGCTGCCTTTTACCAAAAGCATTCTCCCTTTTGCACATGGTATTGCCATGACCTCGGCAACCCTGCGCGACAGTACGCAGGATGACGCCGAAAACTGGCGTGTGGCGCGGGAGCGGACGGGTGTTGATTACTTAACGGATGCGCCTGTGCAGTTTGCCGAAAAATCGCCTTTTGATTATGCCGGACAGACACGGATTTTTATCATTAATGATGTAAACAAAAATAATCTTGATCAGGTGGCCGCTGCCACCCGTGAATTATTCAAAGCCGCAGGCGGCGGCGCACTGGGACTATTTACCGCCATTCAAAGATTGCGTGCGGTGCACAACCGGATTATCCAGCCGCTGGAAGAAGCAGGGCTGAGTCTATACGCGCAACATATGGATGACATAGATACCGGCACACTGGTTGATATTTTCCGCGAAGAAATTCATGCTTGTCTGCTCGGGACAGATGCCGTGCGGGATGGCATTGATGTGCCGGGAGAGTCCTTACGGCTTCTGGTTTATGACCGTGTCCCGTGGCCGCGCCCCTCTTTATTGCACAAAGCACGGCGGGAGGCCTTTGGCGGGCGCCGCTATGACGAGCTTATGACACGCCTGAAATTACGTCAGGCTTATGGTCGCCTGATCCGCCGCAGCACCGATAAAGGTGTCTTTGTGATGTTGGACAATGCCATGCCGTCCCGTTTATGCGATGCTTTTCCGGAAAATGTAGAGATCATAAGACAGGGGCTTGCCGATACAATTCCCGCTATTCAGGATTTTTTGAAGAACGCCTGAATTCCCTTTGGAGGAAGCATCGGTTTTAAAGAAGTTTTATAGAGGAAAAACCCTTGCACCGTGCGTTTTCATATGCTAAATTAGCACCCAATCATACTTTTTTCATGATGAGAATATTGGAAAGCGGCAAGTGGCATCAAAATCATCAAATACCGGTCTGGTGGCATCGCGTTACGTTTCAGCGCTTCTGGACATGGCAGAAAAAGCAGGACTGACAACGCAAATCGAAAAAGATTTTCAGGAATTATCCGCTATGATCGTGGGTTCTGCCGACTTACAGGCACTCATTGCAAACCCGCTGATGGCTCGCCAGCAACAGATTGCTGGCATTCTGGCACTGGCTGAAAAAGCAAAATGGCAGCAAATGACCGGAAATTTTCTCGGCGTAATTACCAATAACCGCCGTTTATCTGCCTTACCACAAATCATTAAAACATTTCAGGATTCTCTGCGCAAGCGGCGCGGAGAGGTAGAAGCAAAAATAGAAGTCGCTATTGCGCTGTCTTCCTCACAGACCGATGCCCTGCAAAAACAACTTTCTAAATCCATGGGAACCCATGTGACTCTGGATGTACAAGTTAATAAAGATCTTCTTGGTGGTATGATTGTTACTATCGGCTCCCGCATGATTGATGATTCGGTACGCCGTAAGCTGGAAAGACTGCAACGTACAATGAGTGCCGGATCGAATGAAAATAGAACGCATCTAAAAGAAGTTGGATAAAAATTTTAATATGGGAATCTTTTCTTCGTATTCTAACAAAATAAAAAATTAACGCCGAAAAGAGGAAAATAAAAATATGGAAATCAGAGCCGCAGAAATATCTGAAATTCTCAAGAAACAGATTGCCGAATTTGGTGCCCAGGCCGATGTTGCCGAAATTGGGCAGGTACTCTCCGTTGGTGATGGGGTCGCACGGGTTTACGGTCTGGATCAGGTTCGTGCCGGAGAAATGGTTGAGTTTCCGGGCGGAATCAAGGGGATGGCGCTGAACCTTGAAACCGATAATGTCGGGATCGTTATTTTTGGTGATGACCGTGATATTAAAGAAGGCGACATTGTCCGCCGGACAGGAGAAATTGTGCAGGTTCCCGTTGGCAGAGAATTGCTGGGACGCGTTGTTGACGCCCTGGGGAATCCTATTGACGGCAAAGGGCCAATCAAAGCCAAAGAGCATCGTCTGGTCGAAACGAAAGCTCCCGGTATTATTCCGCGTAAATCAGTGCATGAACCCATGCAGACAGGCCTGAAAGCCCTTGATGCACTCGTTCCCGTAGGCCGTGGCCAACGTGAACTGATTATCGGCGATCGCCAGACCGGAAAAACGGCTGTGGCCATTGATACGATTATCAATCAGAAAAATTTTAACAGCTCTGAAAACGAGAAAGACCACCTTTATTGCATCTATGTTGCCATCGGACAAAAACGCTCGACAGTTGCGCAACTTGTCAAAGAGCTGGAAGAGCAAGGCGCGATGGAATATTCCGTTGTTGTCGCCGCAACAGCCTCCGATCCGGCACCGATGCAGTTTCTGGCGCCTTATTGCGGTTGCACGATCGGCGAGTGGTTCCGTGATAACGGTCTGCACGCGCTGGCTGTTTATGACGATTTATCCAAGCAAGCAACAGCCTATCGCCAGATGTCCCTGCTGCTCCGCCGCCCACCAGGCCGCGAAGCCTATCCCGGGGATGTATTTTACATTCACTCCCGTCTTCTGGAGCGCGCCGCGAAAATGAATGATGAACTTGGCGCGGGTTCCCTGACAGCGCTTCCTGTTGTGGAAACACAGGCCGGAGACGTATCCGCTTATATTCCAACCAATGTGATCTCGATTACAGATGGCCAGATTTTCCTTGAAACAAGCCTGTTCTTTAAAGGAATCCGTCCGGCGATTAATGTGGGTCTGTCCGTATCGCGGGTGGGATCTGCCGCCCAGATCAAGGCGATGAAACAGGTTGCCGGTAAAATCAAGCTCGAGCTCGCGCAATATCGTGAAATGGAAGCTTTTGCGCAGTTTTCCTCTGATCTTGATGCCTCGACACAGCGTTTGCTGGCACGCGGAGCGCGTCTGACCCAGCTTTTGAAACAGCCGCAATATTCACCGCTTCCGGTAGAAGAACAGGTGGCTGTGATTTATGCAGGAACACGAGGATTTCTTGATAAGGTTCCTGTAGAAAAAGTTTCCGGATATGAAGCCGAGTTGCTGGCTGACCTTCGTGTGGGCGGGAAGAAAATTCTTGAAGCCATCCGCACTGAAAAAGCACTGAGTGAAAAACTGGAAGCTGAATTAACAGCCTTCCTCGAAAAATTCACCAGCGGCTTTGCCGGACTTGAAACAAAGGCTGCTTAAAACGCTTTAGGGACAGAATATGCCAAGTTTAAAATCATATCGCGATCGTATCGCCTCTGTTAAATCGACGCGAAAAATCACTTCGGCGATGAAAATGGTTGCGGCCTCCAAGCTGAAAAAAGCGCAGGAGCAAGCACAGCAGAGTCAGCCTTATGCCACAGCCATTGCGGAAATAATGGGGCGTGTGGCCTCGAATGTGCAAATCGGCGCAGGAAGTTCGAAGCTACTGGTTGGAACCGGCAAGGATGATATTCACTTACTGATCATTGTCACAGCCGACCGTGGGTTATGTGGCGGCTTTAACGGAAATCTGGCCCGGCGGGCCTTGATTGAAGTGCGGCGGCTGACGGATGCCGGAAAAACTGTGAAAATGGTTTGCGTTGGCCGAAAAGGACGCGATATTTTAAAGCGCGGCTATAATGAACGAATCATCAACAATTTTACCGGAATTGGCGGTAAAAACAGGATTGCCTTTTCCGAAGCCGATGACATTGCGCAATATATTCTGGAACAATTCAACGCCGGAGAATTTGATGTCTGCACGCTCATTTATAACGAGTTTAAATCTGTTCTGGCACAAATTCCGGTTTTACAGCAGTTAATTCCCTTTAAAGCGCCGGAAGGAAAAAAGGCCAATGATAATATTTCGGTAGAACAGCGGGGCGATAAAGCAGCGCTTTTTTATGATTTCGAGCCAGACGAACAGGAAATTCTTGGGCAATTACTTCCGAAAAATCTTGGCATCCAGATTTTCCGCGCCCTTCTTGACAGCGCAGCCGGAGAACAGGCCGCACGGATGACCGCCATGGATAACGCCACCCGTAATGCCGGTGACATGATTAACCGCCTGACCCTGCAATATAACCGTGCGCGGCAGGCTATGATTACCAAAGAACTGATTGAAATTATTTCCGGCGCGGAGGCCGTATAAAAATGGATAAAAATGGAACACTTAAAAGCGCGTTTGATGATGCCGTAAAGCATTTCATGATGTTGGCACAACCGGACAGTAAAGCAAACAATGACAGTCTTATGGATGCCGCCAACGCCGTCTTTCTGGCGCGAGATGATTACGCATCGGTTCTGCCAAGGAAAGGTACAGAATGGACAGGCATTGTCATGGATGTTCAGGATGTTTCTGAAATTCTGGAGAAAAAAGACATTGTCATGAATACCATGCCACAAGAAACGGCAACGGGGCTGAAGACATATAGAATACTGAATAATCCCAGCCGCAGCATGTAAAAAACCGGATAGAAAATGACAGACCTTCACGATGACTGGAATAAATTACTTGAAGAGAAAGATGCAAAAAATGTTCTTTTGCAGATCTTTTATTCAGCCTCGCAGCATAAATTCAAAGTCAATGTTTCTTATAATAGAGAAACATTGAGCGAACAATTTAATGCCCTATACCGACCAACATTTGGTATGGATATTGAGGATTATACGCAGGCAATGGAAATAGCAGATATACTTGCGGCAAAGATTGACAAGAAGTTTAACCTTTAAAAATGTAAACAAAAAAGAATACAGAGGACAAAAAAATGGCAAAAGCAAAAGGAATAATCGCGCAGGTTACAGGCGCTGTCGTGGATGTGCAGTTCGAGGAAGGCAATGTTCCTGCCATTCTGAACGCGCTGAATACAGATAATGACGGAAAAACACTGGTTCTGGAAGTCGCGCAGCATCTGGGCGAAAACATTGTCCGTACCATCGCAATGGATACAACAGACGGCCTTGTCCGCGGGGCAGAAGTTATTGATACGGGCGAAACCATTATGGTTCCTGTCGGCCCGGAAACGCTGGGACGCATCCTTGATGTTGTCGGCAACCCGATTGATAATATCGGCCCGGTTAAAACGAAAAAGAAATATCCGATCCATCGCCCTGCCCCGTCCTTTGTCGACCAGTCTACCGAGACCGAGCAGCTTGTTACCGGCATTAAGGTTGTTGATCTTCTTTGCCCTTATGCCAAAGGTGGTAAAATTGGACTTTTCGGCGGTGCCGGTGTCGGCAAGACCGTGACGATTATGGAGCTAATTAACAATATTGCCAAAGCGCATGGTGGTGTCTCTGTCTTCGCCGGTGTTGGCGAGCGCACCCGTGAAGGCAATGACCTGTATCATGAAATGATTGATTCCGGCGTTATTGTTCCGGGTGACCATGAAAAATCAAAAGCCGCTCTGGTCTACGGCCAGATGAATGAACCTCCGGGTGCCCGCGCCCGTGTAGCACTGACAGGATTGTCTGTCGCCGAATATTTCCGCGATGAAGAGGGACAGGATGTTCTGTTCTTCATGGACAATGTATTCCGCTTTACACAAGCCGGTTCCGAAGTGTCCGCTTTGCTGGGTCGTATCCCGTCTGCTGTGGGTTATCAGCCGACACTGGGGACGGATATGGGTGCCTTGCAGGAGCGTATTACTTCTACCAATAAAGGCTCGATTACATCCGTGCAGGCCGTTTATGTTCCTGCCGATGACCTGACAGATCCGGCACCGGCGACGACCTTCTCGCACCTTGACGCAACAACCGTTTTATCCCGCCAGATCGCCGAGCTTGGTATTTATCCGGCGGTTGACCCGCTTGACTCAACATCACGTATTCTTGACCCGCGTGTTGTTGGTGACGAGCATTATAAATGTGCCTCCGATGTCCAGAAAACGCTCCAGACCTATAAAGCGCTTCAGGATATCATTGCCATTCTGGGCATGGACGAGCTGTCTGAAGAAGATAAACTTATTGTGACCCGCGCCCGTAAAATCCAGAGATTCCTGTCACAACCGTTCCACGTGGCCGAAATCTTTACCGGCTCACCAGGGGTCTTCGTTCCGCTTGAAGAATCAATCAAAGGCTTCCGTGCCATTGTTGATGGTAAATATGATCACTTGCCGGAAAGCGCTTTCTACATGGTCGGAACCATCGCGGAAGCCGAAGAAAAAGCAAAGAAAATGGCAGCGGAGGCGGCGTAATCTGCCTCCTGATCAATCTGCTCGCTGTAGTTAAAAATTTAACAGCCGGAGAGCACAAAAGAAGAAAAAGGACAGGACAGGACAATGAACGAAGCACAAACATTTAATTTTGAACTGGTTTCTCCAGAGGAGAAATTGATCTCAGAGCCTGCCACGATGGTTGTTATTCCCGGCGAAGAAGGTGATTTTGGCGTATTGCCCAATCACTCGGCTATTATTTCCAGCATCCGCCCCGGTGTTATCGAGATATTTACAAATAATAACGAAGCACCGCAACGTGTTTTTGTTGCCGGAGGTTTTGCCGATGTCAGTGAAAAAAATTGCACCGTTCTGGCCGAAGAAGCAATTAATCTCAAAGACCTGAATCAGGACACACTGGAAAAATCTCTTCGTGATCTGAATGAAGATCTTGCTATGGCCAGCGAACAGGCTGACAAGACCAGAGTTCTGCATAAGATAACGCTTACCAAAGCCAAATTATCTGCTATTTCCGGTCATCTGATTGCCTAGATCATTTATTACGGGCGTCTTCTCTTTCAAGACAGAAGTGTTTTTTCAGATTTAGTGGCATCTTTTTCCTTCATTACCACCTGACTTTCGATATAGGACGTGACCTGCATCACACAGGTTGCCAGATCATTTTTCTGGGTATCGACAACCATTTCCGGATTTTCCGGCACTTCATAAGGAGAACCAATTCCGGTAAAATCCTCTATTTTTCCCGCGCGCGCTTTTTTATAAAGCCCTTTCGGATCTCGCCCTTCACAAGTGGCCAGATCAGCGCTGACATAAATTTCGTGAAAATGTTCCGGCACGGCTTGACGCGCCCTGTCACGATCTTCCCTGTAGGGAGAGATAAAGGAAGAAATGACAATCAGGCCTGCATCCGTCATTAATGCGGCAACCTCACCGATACGGCGGATATTCTCGGCTCTGTCTTTCGGAGAAAAACCAAGGTCAGCATTCAGCCCGTGGCGAACATTATCCCCGTCCAGTACATAAGTATGATAGCCTTTTTCAAAGAGAAGCTTTTCAACCGCCATAGCCAGTGTTGATTTTCCGGCACCGGATAAACCCGTAAACCAGAATACCGCCCCATGATGGCCTTTCTGCTTGGCCCGGACATCCGTTGTTAATAAATGCTCGACTTCATAGATATTTTCCGATTTTGGCAATGTACTGCGGCGCTGGTCGGCATAGCCGTCCATATGAACCGTTCCACCCCCCGCAACATCGTAACCTTCATAGAGAACAATACGGCCTGTACGATCATTATCCGTGTACGGATCAAGAGGGAGCAATTCATGCGCTCTGAATGTCACCTCAGCCACGGCATTCCGTTCAACATTTCCGGCCTGTTCATTTTGCACCAGATCATCTGTATCAATAACACGATCAATAGACTGGACTGTCACCATGGCCTCATGCGTCGCATAGCGAATTTTATAAGAGTTTCCGACAACTAGCGGATTATGCGAGAGCCAGAAAATATAGCCAAGATCATATAAATTGATTATATTATAAAGATGACTTATTCATCCGATTTTCGCCGTAAAGTCTTATCTGTCCGCGAGAAGGAAGACCTTACAATTGCGCAAGTGGCGAAGCGTTTTTG
>Ga0210044_10011619_pt1 | contig 10225 bp, 7 predicted proteins | sample CryGey13umfilter_2_FD_183959 | JGI IMG/M metagenome (GOLD analysis project Ga0210044, IMG submission 183959) | Groundwater microbial communities from aquifer in Utah, USA - Crystal Geyser 4/9/14 3 um filter (SPAdes) (version 2) | ecosystem: Environmental > Aquatic > Deep subsurface > Groundwater...
TCCTAAATATGGACTAAGATGACTTTTAATTGCTAATACTTTATTGTTTGGTGACCAATAGACATCTTCATAAGGATTAAAAGTAATAATATTACAATCTATTATGTTAGAACCACTATCAATGTTTACCAACATACAATCATAAGACTCGTATCCAGGGATACTAAAATAAATATATTTCCCATTCGGGGATAAATTAACATCCTCAATCCTTCCGTACCAATTTACTCTTTGTGGAGGGACAGTATAGATCATTTTTATTTCTTTATTCGGATATATAATTTTTAATACATCTTGATAAGCCTCGCCCTCGTATGCTAATTTATATTTCTCACCCTTTATTATAAAAGCTATAATTCCTGATGGTTTATGATACCAAATTGTTTTAATTGTTTCGTTTTGCGAATTGAAACTATAAACTTCTTCAGTTTTTTGAGACTCTAATGTTAGAACTCCCCATTCTTGAGGATGCTCAAACTCAAATCCATATTCCTCATTTCTATAAGTTTTCCAATCAGCAGTTTCGTCCTCGACGACTTCTTTTCTACATTTGCCTTCGACACATTTATAGGGTGGAGAGGGAAATTCTGTAGTCTGGGCAGGATAAATACACATTTCATTTTCACAAATATATTTTATCTCTACGCACTTATCTTTTCCTTGTTGACAAGTATCCATTCCGCAGTCTTCATTTTTAATACAGGGTTTAGGAGTATATGGCGGAGCCTCTTGCATGGGTATTCCCGGCCTTAGTTGAAACTTAATCCAATCCCAATACTGCCAAGCCAAAATTCCTCCGCCAACAATAACAGCTAAAATAATTACGATCAGTATAAATCTCCAATTAGTTTTGCCTTGAGTGATAAACATATTTACTCCAAAAACCTAAAAGTAGAAAATGTTTGGCTAAAGATTTTTCATTTTATTTTCATTTTGCAATTTTGAAAAAACTTTCACGATCAGAAAAAAGAAAAAAGAGAGAAATCAAAAGAAATAAAAAAATTACAATAATGATTAACTCCAGACCCAAATTAAGGTAAGGGGGCCCTTCCCCCAATTCTTCTAAGAGATGCCAAAGGAGAAGAAATGATTCTATCGTTAATATTGTTATAGAGAACCACCAAGCCCCTTGTTTTCTCTTCAAAAGAAAAAAACCACCAAGAAATAATAGGAAGCCTAGAAAAAAAGGTATTAAGCCAAGGAGTGAGCCAAGAAGAGCAAATTCACTGCCCTCAGCTAATATCACTACCGCCAATATTAAACCAAGAAGTCCTATAATTACGCCGATTATTGTCATTAACCAAGCGGCAATCTTTGTTTTTATTGGAAGCTCAACTTTTTCCATATTTTAGTAAGTTTACTCTAAAAACCGAAAAGTAGAAAGCATTTGGTTAAAAATAGATTCACATTCTTCGTTTTCTTTTTCGTCTGCGTAGTATCCTATTTGAAATGTTTCATTTCCTGTCAAAGGAATAAAAATTCTGTGTATTTGTTGACCTTCTCCACTATACGGACTAACCAATTCGCCGGGGATAAAATAAGAAAGTTTGATGGCTAAAATTTTATCAACAACTATCACCTTTTCATTTATCTCTATTTTAAATCTTTTCTGTATAGCATTTTTCTGTCCAGCAATTAGTTCTTCAAAAGGTAATTTTGGAATTACTCTCAAAAAATGAACTACGCAGAGAAAACGACTTTCCTTCTTCTCGAACACTATTTCTGTTACCTCTTCATGTTTTTGTTCCTTCCATTCCCATCCATCAGGATATTTTGCCTCAAATCTGTATTCATTGTTCCTGTGAATTTTCCAATTGGCGGTTTCGTCTTCAACAACTTTTTCTGGCTTTTTTATCTCGGGAAATTCAATAACAGGTATTTCTTGAGTTTTAATCCAAAACAAAATTCCTCCACCAGCTACCACAGCTAAAATTAATACAACCAAAATATATTTCCAATTGATTTTACCTTGAGTAAAAAGCATATTTTTACTCCGGACACCTAAAAATAAAGGATTTTATATTGTTATGATTTCTCGTCTAAAACTACTTTTATTTCTATTTCTTTTCCTTGACGTAGAATTTTTAAGACAATCTCATCTCCAATCTTATATTTTCTAATAACATCTCGAAGATCATTTTCTTTAGTAATTCTTTCTCCATTAACTTCAAGAATTATATCTCTTTCCTTTATGCCAGCTTTATCCGCCGGGCTGCCTGGTATAATAACTGTCCCTTCATAACCCTCTGGAATTTCAGGGATTAAGGCGCCATAATCAACTGGTAAATTGAATTGCTTCTGTAACTCTTTATCAATTAAAGCATAAGGTACTCCCAGATAAGGTAACTTTATTCCAAGCTCATCGTAACATTTATCTTGCCAGAAGTCAGGGGGTAAAAGTTTACATATTTCAGGATTCTTTGTTCTAATGGCAAATTGCTTTATACAATTTTTATCTTCACCACATAATTCAACATTGCCGGTTTGGACTGCCACTTCTTTTCTACATGCTCGATAAGCAACTTCTTCATGAAAGAATCTTTCGCATAATTTAATATCTCCTTTTTGCCCAAATTTCTTTCCAAAGAATAAGTAGCAATTTCCTCTTTCATATCTATCAGAAATTTTTCCACATAAATCAACATTGTCAGTGTTAAAAGCAATTTTTTTCATACAACTTCCTCTCCCACTTTCATTAGTTATCTTTTTACACAATTCCGCATCATTATTTCTTATAGCCAGCTCTTCAATACAACTACTCCCAACACATTCTTCTGGTTTGTTCAATTTTATTGCTAATTCATTTTGGCAATCTTTATCAAGTATTTTTTTACATAATTCAATATTTCCTGTTTCCAAAGCAACCTTTTTAATGCAATCTTCTTTTGCTCTTATGCCTTCGATTGCTTTCACACATAGTCTTTTTTTCTCTTCTGTGATTCCCCAGCCCATTTCTTTACAATATTCTGCTTTGGCTACAAAATCCACAGATATTTCTGAGCATAAATCTGTATACTGCAGAAAAAGATCTTTTTGGCAAAATTTAGGGGAAGGCATCTTATCGCATAAAGATTCATCATTTAATTTTACCGCTATTATTTTTATACAGGGTTCGTAATATTCATTTTCATACCTATAGGCAGATTTTCTTATCATTGCTTCAACCTCCCACTTTCCTCTATCCTTTTCTTTAGATACAACTTCTACTTTTTCTACCTCTCTTTTTATTTCTCCGCATATTTCAGCATTTTTTTCTGAAATAGCTTTCTCATACAAAGATTCGATTTTATTTTCAAATTCTTTTACCTTTGTTTTAATCTCTTCTGGAAGCCTTTCAAATTCTAATTCTCTCATTTTCTCCTCAATTAAAGGTTTTTTTATTCCAACAATATGCATATAGGGTGTATAGCAATTTAAAAGACAGCCAGTATCTGTCAAATAATAAGGAATATAAGCTGCTTCAACATGACCCCAACCCCCACCTACAAAATAACCATATTTTAGTTTTTCCATTTTCTCAAAATCAACCTTTATTGGACTCTCCATGCATTCAAAAAATTTCTCAACCAAATTTTTTGCTGAGTTTATATCCTCTGGTTCTGGCAAAGCGCAACAAATTGGATTTGCCTTACAGGCATCATTATATTTTTGAGGTCTAAGATTCTCATCCATCAAATTATTTCTACAAAGAGGTGTAATATCTCCCCAACCGTATAAACCTCCTAAAAATAATACTTCTTTTTCTCCTATCGTTCCCTTACTTAAACTCTTTTCAAAATCTTCAGGTTTTAATTCTACATCTACATCATTTATTTTTAATCCAATTGTTTGGCCAAAGATGGTTTCTATATCATTATCCGAAATCTTAAAAAATTCCTCATATATTTTTTCTTCTTCTAAAAATTCCTCATACATTCTTTTCTTCTCTTCTTCTGTTAACTTTTCTTTTTCTTCCGGTGTTAAGAGTTTTTCTCTAAACTCCTCTTCCGTAATTCCCTCTGGATACTCACTATAACTCTTAGCGCAGGTAGCAAAAAACTCAACGGACCTTGGATATTTAGTAACTTCTTCTGGTGCTTTCGCTTCTGGTATTTTAACTTCCTCTTTCAGCACTCCAAAATACTGCCAAGCTAAAATTCCTCCGGCAATAAAAATAATGAGAGTAATTAAAATCCAAATTTTAGAAAAAGCAGAATGGTTCATAACTTTAAGTTATTATTAATTATAATATGTTTTCACAAAAAATCATAAAAGAGACTACGAATTTTATGCCTTTTTATCTATCGCGAAGCGACTTGAGACAGGCGGGGGCGAAGTCCCCGCCTGCTGCCTCACTTTTTCAGGTTTCTTTTCTTTGACTGGTGGATTAAATTTGGTAAAATGATAGTGAAAGTTTGATAAGGTTTAATTCTCGCATATCACCTACAAGCCTATCGTCATAATACCACAAGAAAGACCCTTAGTGCAATCTCCATTTCTTTCTTCTCTTTTCTCTTCTTTCTTTGTAAATTATCAATTAATTTAATGGTATTATGACAATCATTAGTTTTGACGTAGGGAAAAGAGAGTTAGTGGGAGTAAGAGTCAACAAAGTCGCCCACTGTAGCAGACAGTGCTGGCTTTGCGTGGTAAGATAGCCGAAGAAGTAAATCAGGACCTTAAGAACCTTTTGCTGTCCATTCCCGGAGTGGGGCCGACTATTGCTGCCGCTTTCATCACCGAGATAGGAGATATCCAGAGGTTTCCTTCCGGTAAGTCTTTGGTGGCTTACGCCGGTCTCTTGACCCCAAAGTCGGGCAGAGCGGCATCAGCATTAAAAGAAACACCAAATTAATCAAAAGAGGTTCGCCTTATTTAAGAAAGGCTGCCTACATAGCAGCCTACATTGCCAAGAGATACGATCCTGAATTAAAAGAGTATTTTGAGAAAAAGAAAAAAGAAGGAAAGAGACACAAAGAAGCAACTTGCGCTACGGCCAGGAAACTTCTTTACCGTGTCTACGCTGTCTGGAAACGAGGGACGCCCTACCTTAAAAGATATCCACAGAAAGAAGTCTTGACTTAAGATTCCAGGTCTTGAACCACACTTTAATAAAAGAAAATTTTTAAAACTAATTTTAGAAAGGTCGAAAATTAAACTTAATCAATATAAATTATGGTTTGGAAATACATTTTAATTGTTTTTATTCTAGCCGTTGTTGTTGGCGGAGGAATTTTAGCTTGGCAGTATTTTGGGATGCCGGAAGAAGAAAGAGTCGGACCCCAAGAAGAAGGGAAGGGGGTTGCTGAAGAAAGTAAGATAATCGAAGAAGAGTTTTCCATTGAAGAAGAAAATTTACCTTCAGTAGATACAAGTAATTGGGAAATTCGTGAACACAGATATGACTATTCGTTTAAATATCCAGGTGACACCTATGAATGGAAATATTTAGTAGGGACTTGCGAAGACCTTCAAGAGGTAAATCCTCAACAGAAATGTAAGGAGGTTGAATATCCAGATTCTGCAGTTCGAAGCGATCTGTTATTGGCGAAAAAGGAAGAATATAAAGTTCCGGAATGGTATCCCACAGAAAGCATCTACAAAGATTTCTTCGTGTATCAAGCGCCTATTATGTCAATCGGTGTTTACTCAAATTCAGCAAAACTAGGATTAGCTGATCTTTGCGAAAAATATTATGAAGCAAATTGTTGCTCCAAAGAGCCAAATTATACAATTGGAGGTGTTCCAGCAATTAGGTGTACTAAAAAATATACCACTCTAACTAAACTAGAAGAAAACTTAGATTGGTTATCAGTTGAAAGCAGAAAGTGGTTAGAAGAAAAAGGATATAAACCCGGGGATTTTGTAAAAACCGATCTAGTACGCATTCGGGATTTGGTAATTGTCCTTTTTGGAGAATATCGTTATCAAGTTGTTAGCAATTCGTATCTACAAGAGAGAAATGAAAGAGCAATACTTGAAAGTATTCTTTCTTCCCTCCAGTTTTTAGAATAATTTGCCGCCAAAGAAAAACTAAAATTGTTAAAGAGTGCGGCGAAGCCGCCGCGGCTGCCTGCCTGCCTCGCCCACCTGCGGCGGGCGAGGCAAAAAATTCGTTTGAGCTATATTCAGAATACACCGCCAGTTAGACGGGCTTTTGACTTTGTTCGTAGCCTCAATAAAGTTATAGGGAGGCTTGAGGTCAAAAGGTGATAAGCCCGTCTTTTAGTTTATAATTCTCTCCTATAGCTTTGAGGAGAGCTTTTTTATCTTCGTTGCCGCCTTCAGTAAAGACCTCATAGATATGGTGAGCTGTAATAAGCAGGTTTTCAGCGTAGTCCTGCCAAGCCTTTATCGAGACCCGATGGTATTTTATTTTATCCTTAGCTTCGGCTTTTGTCGCCAAAATCTCATTTTTCTTCGGGAGGAATTCTTCTTTATCAATTAGTCCCTCGGCCAGGGCATCCAGCAAGCGGCTGATTCTTTCTTCACAATACCTTTCTATTCTTTGCCAATGATCCAGTCCATTAACGTGGATCCGTTTCTCTTCTTTATTCTGTTCTCTGAGGTTAGTCATCAGAAGTTCATAAATCATATCGTTAATTTGGAGCTTTTTAACTTTTTTAGTTAATTGTTTGTCAATTTCTTCCCGGGAAATATAATGCCGCTGACCGCATTTGATGTAACGTTTTTTCAGAGTGCACCGATAAAGTTCATATTTTTTCTTTTTAAGATCTCCGCAGACAACGCACCCGCATTCACCGCATTCTATTAATCCGCCGCCGTAGACAAAATCGTGGTGCTGGGAAATCGGTTTACTTCTTTTCTTTAAAACCTTCTGTACTTTATCAAAAAGGGTTTTGGTAATAATGGGATCGTGCTCCCCCTCGCATAGTTCTTCTTTAAAAATAAACATCCCATAATAAAAGGGATTAGAGAGAATGCGGGTAATAACACTTTTATGAAGGGGTCTATTCTGCCGATTTACCAAGCCCCATTTACTTGAGAGTCCTATCATCATTTCGAGGCTGTAAAGGCCGGTAGAGAAGGTATCAAATAATTTTTTAATTAAGGGGCCCAGAATTGTCAGGAATTATTCTCAGGGGCGGGAATTCTTGGTCTCCCAGAGTGATTTGAATTGGAATTAGCTTAGCAACAAAACTGGCATCTGGTCCTGGGTCAATTTGATTTTCATTTTCATTTTCCATATTTCTTTTCGGCTTCAATCTATCACGATTAAGCCATTTTCTCAAGGTGATTTGGCTTGTGCGGCATAATTTGGTATAATGAACTTGAACTTGACAACTTCGCATTTCTCCCCTTGACAAGAGGGTCGGGGGGGGGGTAATCTAAAAGTAGAGGTGGAAAACCTCAAATAAATAATAAATAAATAATAATTAATTAAAAAAAATAATATGAACCACAAAAAATCATTTTCGTTATTACTTTTTTAGCCGTTTTCGGCTTTATATTTAATTTCGGCACGCCGGATGCCAAGGCAATGACAGTTGCTGAAATTCGGGCTTTAATTGCCCAGCTTCAGCAGCAGATTGCCCAACTTCAGCAGCAATTAACCAAAATTACTGGAGAGGAAGAAGTTTGGTGTCATGATTTCCATCTTAATTTGAAATACGGCATGGGCGGAACAGAGGTTAAGGCTTTGCAGACCGCTTTAGAAAAAGAAGGATTTTATAAAAGGACAATTACCAGCGATTTTGATGAATATACCGCTTCTTGCGTAGTCGGCTTTCAGGAGAAATATAAAAAGGATGTTTTAGCTCCCTGGGGCTTGGAACACGGAACAGGCTATGTCGGCCCAACCACCCGAGCCAAATTAAATAAGCTTTGTGGCTGCGTAGTAGTAAAACCATATATTAAAGTCCTTTCTCCCAACGGAGGGGAGAAGTGGGTGGTAGGGAATACTTATAACATTACCTGGGAATCTTCAGGAATAGACAAAGTAAATATATATTTAGAAGAAATAGAATTACCGGGAGGAATTTGGCAAACGACAGAATGTCTTCAGGAATCCTGCGATCCCAATGTGTCATTTTGCCCACCTTGCGACAAACTCATAGCCTCTAATATTTCGGCTTCCCTTGGTAAATATTCCTGGACTATTCCTGCTAACCAGCAAGTTCTTACAAAAGCTAAGATTGCCATATACTCTGTTTCGGCAGGAAAAATTTCTGACAAAAGCGACAATTATTTCAGTATTGTTTCAGCAATCACCCCTTCCCTCACCGTCATTTATCCCAACGGAGGGGAGATATGGAAGGTAGGCAGTACTTACGATATCACTTGGAGATCTTCTGGGATAGATAAAGTTGATGTCTCTCTTTGTGGTCAAATACCAATAGATATTGCTGGGAATTGTCTACCAGTAATAGCTGAGGATATTTCAGCTAATCTTGGTAAGTATTCTTGGACCATTCCTTCGGACATTTCACCAAAAGATGGTTACAGAATTAGAATTTTTGATGGTAAAACTAATTTGCAAGATGACACTGATAATTATTTCAGCATTGTTGCTAAGGCCGACGATCCGGTTCAGTGCTCCATCACTACTTCCAAAACTTCAGTTTCAGTAGATGAGTCATTTGACATCACTGTTAAAGCTCAAGATGATGATGGAGTAGCTCGGATATACTACCTAGAACCAAATGGAAGGTGGACTGTGTTAAAATCTTGTGGAGGAGCTACTGACTGTAGTGGAACTATCTCTAGGTCAGAAAATAGTGCTGGTACCTACACTTATTATGGAGGCGCTTATGGTTACCTACCAGATGGAAAAAATGAGTTGTTTGCCAGGTGTGGCCCAGTTAAGGTGACGGTAACTGAAGCAAAATCCATCACCGTCATTTCTCCCAACGGAGGAGAGAAGTGGGTGGTTGGAAATAGTTATGATATTACCTGGCAGGCCATTGGAATAGATACGATAAGTATTACCTTAATAGATTATCGAGCAGGTCCCGTTGAAACTACAATAGCAAGTAATATTTCTGCTGTTCTTGGTAAATATTCTTGGACAATTCCAACCAATACTACTCCTGGAACCAGTGCTTTCAAGATTGCAATTAGAGGTAAAGCTATAGAAGATTTAAGCGACAATTATTTCAGCATTGTTGCGCCAACTCCTTCCATCACCGTCATTTCTCCCAACGGAGGGGAGAAGTGGGTGGTTGGAAAGACGTATGAGATTACTTGGAGATCTTCTGGGATAGATAAAGTTGATGTCTCTCTTTGTGGTCAAATACCAATAGATATTGCTGGGAATTGTCTACCAGTAATAGCTGAGGATATTTCAGCTAATCTTGGTAAGTATTCTTGGACCATTCCTTCGGACATTTCACCAAAAGATGGTTACAGAATTAGAATTTTTGATGGTAAAACTAATTTGCAAGATGACACTGATAATTATTTCAGCATTGTTGCACCAGCTCCTTCCATCACCGTCCTCTCTCCCAACGGAGGGGAGAAGTGGGTCAGAGGGAATACTTACAAGATAACATGGAGCATGGAAGGAATAGAAAGTGTTAATGTAGAATATATCAAAAAAGGGCCAGAAGAATTCGATGTATATTACGTAATATCTTCCAATCTCTATAAAGGAGAAGCTTTTTATTGGGATATACCATTAGACTTTCCAACAGGCGAATATAAGATTGTTGTGGTGGAGGTTGTGCCGAGTGGAGGTTATGCCACAATAGATTACAGCGATAATTATTTCAGTATTGTTGAAGGTGGTTTAGGGCTAAAATACATAGAAATTCAGCTGGCTTCACTTTCTGAAGCTGTTTTACAATTGGCAGAGAAAATAAAATTGTTGATGAGAAGATAATAGAGTGGTTTGGTTAATGTTTTAGTGGCTCGCCCGAAAGGCGAGCCACTATAATATTGACACCTCAATTAGGTTTTGCTAACATTAGATAAAGCCCTTCGGGGCGTTTTTAGGCACACGAATAGCGCAACCCTCAGCCTCGCTTTGCTCGGCTTCGGGATTACACGAATGCGCCCACACGAATCGTTTTCGGTTCAGAATTTAAAGAATTCGTGTCATTCGTGTGAAATTCGTATATCGGTGCCGCGTTATCGTGCATTAGTATTGTGTATATATGATTACAAAAATTATTACTTTTTTAAAGGAAGTTAAACTGGAAATAAAAAAAGTTAATTGGCCGACGAGACAGGAAACCATAAGATATACCTTAATTGTTATTGGGATTTCAGCTGCAGTAGCTATGTT
>Ga0210044_10011625_pt1 | contig 10218 bp, 10 predicted proteins | sample CryGey13umfilter_2_FD_183959 | JGI IMG/M metagenome (GOLD analysis project Ga0210044, IMG submission 183959) | Groundwater microbial communities from aquifer in Utah, USA - Crystal Geyser 4/9/14 3 um filter (SPAdes) (version 2) | ecosystem: Environmental > Aquatic > Deep subsurface >...
GTCGGCGACGGCGTCGCACAGCTTGCGCCAAGGGCGCGGAGCGCGCGGCGACGACCGCTCTCGTCCTGGCCGCTCGTTCCTGGCGCCATCGGCGAGGTGTCCGCATTGGCTGCGGCGGTAGGATTCGAACCTACGGCCGTCCGATTAACAGTCGGATGCTCTACCACTGAGCTACGCCGCATCACCAATGCTGGGCGTTTAGCAGACCGCCCGGAGGGCGTCCAGACCATCGCCGCCGGTTCGGCGCTTTTCGACGGACGCCATGGTCGCGCGCCGCCCCGCGCCGCCGTATCCTCAGCGCCAGAGCCTGCGGAGAATCGCCATGCCCCGTTTCATCCTGCCGCCTGCGATCCTTCTGGCCACGGCCCTTTTGGCCGCCTCCGCCGCGTCGGCGGGCGAAGCGCGGGTCGTCGCCGCGACCGCGACGCCCGGCGCGCACGGCTGGCGCCTCGATGTGACCGTCGCGCACGCCGATGCGGGCTGGGACCACTACGCCGACGCCTGGGAGGTGACGGCCCCCGACGGCGCCGTGCTGGGCGTGCGCGAACTGCTGCATCCGCACGACGACGAACAGCCGTTCACACGGTCGTTGACCGGCGTGGCTATCCCAAAGGGCGTCGATCATGTCACGATCCGCGCGCGCGACAGCGTTCATGGCTGGGGCCCGCCGTTCATGCTGAGGCTGCCGCGCTGAGCGGCGATTTTCGGGGGGGAGAAGGCGCGATGCAGGCGATCAGGCGGCTGGGCGGGCGGGCGCTGTTTGCGTTCTTCATCGGTGCGCTGGCGATGATCACGTTTCATCAGTCGGCGGTGGGGCTGTTCCGCGAAGCGGGCATGTTTCCGGTGCGGCCGTTCATCCTGTCGCCGTCCGGGCCGCTGCGCGTGCCGGCGGTGGTGAACGGCGCGTTCTGGTCGGGCTTGTGGGGGGTCGTGTTCCTGCTGGCGTTCCTGCCGCTGATGCGGCGGGTCATGCCGGAATGGGTCGCGGGGTTCCTCTGGGGCTTCGTCGTGCCGGTGGCGACGCTGTTTCTGGTGGTGGCGCCGCTGAAAGGCCAGCCGATCGCCTATTCCCAGCCGTGGGACTCGATGCTGCGCATCGCGCTGGCGCATGGCTTCTGGGGGTTCGGCATGGCGGCGCTGTGGCGCGGTCTTGGCGGCGAACGCGCCTGAGCAGCGCGCCGGGACGTGCTGTTGGGAAGCGACGCCGCGTCCGATTGGCCTGGGCGCGCTTGATCGCGATCAATGGCGCCAGGCTCAAACCCGATAAGCTCGGACGCAGTCCGCCACGGCGCAGGACAGGCGCGCTCGGCGACGCGCGGCTGTAACAACAGCGCGGCGACAACGGGGCGGCGACAACGGGGGAGACCGGTCTTGAGAAAACTGTTCGCCGCGCTGACCGTCGCGCTCTGCGCGCTCGCTCCGGGCTTGACGCTCTGCGCGCTTGCGCCGGGCCTTGCCGCGGCGCAGGGCGTGATCGGCGTCGGCACCATGTCGCAAGGCTCGATCAGCTTCTCCACCGGCTCTGTGATTGCGCAGATGATGACCGAGCGTCTGGGGCTTCAGGCGCGGGTGCTGCCCAATTCCGGCGAAACCACGCTGATCCCGCTGCTCGATTCGGGCGAGCTGGATTTCGGCGTCGCCAACGCGCTGGAGGCCGCCGAGGCGGTCGCGGGCCTGGGCGGCTTTCAGGGCGCGCCGATGGGCGGGCTGCGGGTGGCGGCGGCGCTGTTTCCGCTGCGCGTGGCGCTGTTCGTGCGCGCCGACAGCGCCATCCAAACCATCGCCGACCTGCGCGGCAAGCGGGTGACGGCGGGGTTCTCGGCGATGGCGTCGATCACCGCGATGCTGGAGGCGGTGCTGGCGACCGGCGATCTGACGCTGGCCGACGTGATCCCGACGCTGGCGCCGAACGTGGTGGTGGGCGCGGACCAGTTCACCGACGGGCGCGCGGACGCGTTCTTCTTCGCCGTCGGCGCCGCGAAGGTGGCGGAGGTGAACGCCGCCGCGCCGGTGCGCATCCTGCCGGTCGCCGACGACGCCGCCGCGCTGGCGCGGATGCAGGCGATCTTTCCCGAGGCCTATGTGACGATGGTCGGCCCGGCGCCGGGGCTGGTGGGCGTCGGCGCCGCGACGCCGGTGATGGCGTTCGACAACCTGCTGCTGACCAACGCGCGCACGCCCGACGCGGTGGTGCGCGCCGTGGTCGAGGGGCTGGCGGCGCACAAGGACGCGCTGACGGCGGGGTTTCCCTTGTTTCGCGGTCTCGACCCGGCGGCGCTGCACAAGACCGGCCTGCGCGCGCCGTTCCACCCCGCCACCATCGCCTGGGCGGCGGGGCGCTGAGTGGCCGCGCCGACAACCGGGGAGGCGGGCGCGTTGCGGCGCGGGGCCGAGCCGGCGCGCTGGGGCCTGCGCGCGCTGCTGCTGGCCGCGCTGACCGCGTGGCTGCTGGGCGCGCCCGCCATGGTGGGCGCCTATCTCTACACCGAGCAGTTCCTGGCGCTGGCGGCGGGCGCGGCGGCGGCGATGGCGCTGCTGGCGCCGGGCGCCGCGCCGCGCGGGCCCTGGGCCGAGGCGCTGGCCGCGGCGCTGGCGGCGCTGACGCTGGGCGTGTTCGGCTATGTGGCGTTTACCTATCCCACGCTGCAACGCGCGCTCGCCTTCGCGCCACCGGGCGCGGTGGCGCTGGCGCTGGCGATGATCGTCGGCGTGATGGCGGCGGTGCGGCGGCGCACCGGCGCCTTCCTGCCGCTGCTGCTGATCGCGCTGACGCTGTTCGCGCTGTTCATCGGCCCCGGACTGGCGCCGGAATACGCCTCGCGCCCGGTCGCCCCCGCGCGGCTGGCGGTGTATCTGGCGCTCGACACCAACGCGCTGTTCTCCAAGCTGCTCGACATCGCGGCGATCACCGTGGCGCCGTTCATCGTGTTCGGCTTTCTGCTCAACGCTTTTGGCGGCGCGGCGGTGTTCTCGGCGCTGGCGGCGCGGCTGGTGGGCGGCTGCGAGGGCGGCGCGGCGAAAGTGTCGGTGCTGGGGTCGGCGGCGTTCGGCATGGTCTCGGGCAGCGCGGTCGCCAATGTGGCGGCGGTGGGCGCGGTGTCGATCCCGATGATGACGCGCGGCGGCTATCGCCCGCACGCCGCCGCCGCCATCGAGGCGGTGTCCTCGACCGGCGGGCAGCTGATGCCGCCGGTGATGGGCGCCGCCGCGTTCCTGATGGCCGAATTGCTGGAGGTTCCCTATCGCGACGTCGCGCTGGCGGCGCTGATCCCGGCGGGGCTGTATTACGCAGCCCTGCTGTGCGCGGTGGACTTCGAGGCGCGGCGGCGGCGGCCGGACGCAGGCGCGCGGGCCGCCGCAGCGCCCGTCGTCGCGCTGACAACTCCTCCGGCGCAGGGCTGGCGCTATCTGCTCGCCATCGCGGCGCTGGTCTGGCTGCTGTTCGTCGGCGGGTTTTCCGCGCCCTACGCAGGGTTTCTTGCGACGGCGGCGCTGGTGGCGATCCATCTGCTGTGGCCGGTCGCGGGCATGGCGGCGCGGGCGGGCGCGGCGTTTCGCCAGCTTTTGCTGGCGATGGACCCGGTGGCCGACATCGTGATGCTGGCGGCGGCGGCGGGGCTGGTGATCGGCGTGCTCAACATCACCGGCGTCGCCTTTGCGGTCACGCTGCAGATGCTGGCGGCGAGCGGCGGCGATCTGGGCCTGCTGCTGGCGCTGACCGCGCTGGTGAGCCTTGCGCTGGGTCTGGGGATGCCGACGGCGGGCGTCTATGTGATGCTGGCCACGCTGGCCGCCCCGGCGCTGATCCAGATGGGCGTGTCCCCTGTCGCGGCGCATCTCTATGTGCTTTATTTCGGCATGCTTTCGATGATCACGCCGCCCATCGCCATCGCCAGCTTCGCCGCCGCGACCGTGGCGGGGGTCAGCCCGTGGCGCACCGCGTTCTGCGCCATGCGGTTTTCCGCCGGGATCTATGTCATCCCGGTCGCCTTCGTCACCCAGCCCGCGCTGCTGATGCAGGGCGATCCGGGCGCGATCATCCTGGCGCTGGCGCGCACGCTGACCGCCGTGGCGCTGGTCACGGCGGCGACCGTTGGCCATGTCAGTCGGCCGCTGGGGCTGCGGGCGCGGCTGGCGGCGCTGGTGCTGGCGGCGGTGAACCTGCCGCCGATGGGGTCGGTCGGCGCCGACGCCGCGCTGCTGGCGGGGCTTGGGCTGGGGGTCATGCTGCTGGCGACGCTGGCCTTCGCGCCCGCCGCCCGGCAAGCGGCGCGCGGCTGATGGCGAACTGCTGATGGAGGACGGCGGCCTGAGCCGCGCGGCGCCCGGCCTCGGCGCCTGGGTCGCGGCGTCGCGGCTGCGCACCTTGCCGGCCTCGCTGGCGCCGGTGCTGATCGGCGCGGCGATCGCCTACGGCGACGGCGCGGGGCACGCGCTGGCGGCGCTGGCGGCGCTTCTGGGCGCGGCGCTGATCCAGATCGGCGCCAATTTCGCCAACGACTACTTCGACTTCGTGAAGGGCGCCGACACCGCGCAGCGGATCGGGCCGCGCCGCATGGTGCAGGCCGGGCTGGTGCGCCCGCAGACCATGCTGCGCGCCGCGCTGCTGGCGTTCGGCCTCGCCGCGCTGGTGGGGCTCTACCTCGCCGCGCGCGGCGGCTGGCCCATCGTCGCCGTGGGGCTGGCCTCGATCCTGAGCGGGGTGCTTTATACCGGCGGCCCGGCGCCGCTGGGCTATCGCGGACTTGGCGACGTGTTCGTGCTGATCTTCTTCGGCCCGGTCGCGGTGGCGGGAACCTATTATGTGCAGGCGCTGGAGTTGGACTGGCGCCCCGTGGCGGCGGGGATCGGGCCGGGGCTGATCGCAATGGCGATCCTGGTGGTCAACAACCTGCGCGACATCGAGACCGACGCGGCGGCGGGCAAGCGGACGCTGGCGGTGCGCTTTGGCGTGGCGTTCTCGCGCTGGCAGTATGGGCTGGCGGTGCTCGGCGGCTGCCTGTCGCCGCTGGTTTTTCTGGCGAGCGGCGACGCGAGGATCGGCGTCGCGGCGCCGCTGCTGACGCTGGTCGCGGCGGCGCCGGTGGCGCGCGCGGTGTGGACGCGGCGCGACGGCCCGGCGCTGAACCGCGCGCTCGCCGACACCGGCAAGCTGCTGATGCTCTATGCGGCGCTGTTCTGCATCGGCTGGCTGCTCTGAGGCGATGGCCGTGCTGTCGCTGAACGGCGTCGTGATCCACAAGGGTTATCTCGACGCCGACGCGCAGCGCGCGCTGGTCGAGGCGGTGCGCGGCGTGGTGGCGCAGGCGCCGCTGATGCGCCCGGTCACGCCATGGGGCAAGCCGATGAGCGTGCGGATGACCGCCGCCGGGCGCGTCGGCTGGGTGGTGGCGCAGGGGCGCTACGGCTATGCGCCCGCGCACCCCGCAACCGGGCTGCCGTGGCCGCCGATCCCGCCGCAGGCGCTGGCGCTGTGGCGCGCGGTCTCGGGCTGGGGTTCCGATCCCGACTGCATGCTGGTCAACTGGTATGGCCAGGGCGCGCGCATGGGGCTGCACCGCGACGCCGACGAAGGCGCCTTCGCCGCGCCGGTGGTCTCGGTCTCGCTGGGCGATCCGGCGCTGTTTCGCGTCGGCGGACTGGCGCGGCGCGACCCCACCGCCTCGGCGACGCTGGAATCGGGCGACGTGGCGATCCTCGGCGGCGCTGTTCGGCTGGCCTATCACGGGATCGACCGGGTGCGCTTCGGCGGCTCGACCCTGCTGCCGGGCGGCGGCAGGATCAACCTCACCTTTCGGGTGGTGGCGGCCCAGAGCGGCGTTTGACCTGACTGGGTCAGGCCCGCCGCTCTAGTCTTTTGCTTTTACGCGCAATTTCTCCGATGCTCGCTTCACTCCGGTCGGATTGCGCTATGGCCCCGCAACCGCTTGTCGCGCATCGCCAGCAAGCGCAGCCGCAGCGCGTTGATCTTGATGAAGCCGGCGGCGTCCTTCTGATCATAGGCGCCGGCGTCGTCCTCGAAGGTGACGTGCTGCTCGCTGTAGAGGCTGCGGTCCGACCAGCGGCCCACCACGCTGACCGAGCCCTTGTAGAGCTTGAGGCGCACCGTGCCGCAGACATGGGTCTGGCTGTGGTCGATGGCGGCCTGCAGCATCTCGCGCTCAGGGGAAAACCAGTAGCCGAAATAGATCAGCTCGGCGTAGCGCGGCGCGAGTTCATCCTTCAGATGCGCGGCGCCGCGATCCAGCGTGATGCTCTCGATGCCGCGATGCGCGGCCAGCAGCACCGTGCCGCCCGGCGTCTCATAGACGCCGCGCGACTTCATGCCGACATAGCGCCCCTCGACCAGATCGAGCCGCCCCACGCCGTTGCGCCCGCCGACGGCGTTCAGCGCCGTCAGCATCGACGCCGGGCTGAGCGGCTTGCCGTCCAGCGCCACCGGGTCGCCCTTGTCGAAAGTGATCTCGATGAACTCGGGCGCGTCCGGCGCATCCTCGGGCGCGACGGTGCGCTGATAGACGATGTCGGGGGCCTCCTGCGCCGGATCCTCCAGCACCTTGCCCTCCGAGGAGGTGTGCAGCAGGTTGGCGTCAACGCTGAATGGCGCCTCGCCGCGCTTGTCGGTGGGCACCGGCACCTGATGCGCCTGCGCCCATTCGATCAGCCGCGTGCGCGAGGTCAGATCCCACTCCCGCCACGGCGCGATCACCTTGATGTCGGGCTCCAGCGCATAGGCGGAAAGCTCGAAGCGCACCTGATCGTTGCCCTTGCCGGTGGCGCCATGGGCCACGGCGTCGGCGCCGGTCTGGCGCGCGATCTCGACCAGATGCTTCGAGATCAGCGGCCGCGCGATGGCGGTGCCGAGCAGATACAGCCCCTCATAGACCGCGTTGGCGCGAAACATCGGAAACACGAAGTCGCGCACGAACTCCTCGCGCACGTCGCGCACGAAGATGTTCTCGGGCTTCACCCCCAGCAATTCGGCCTTGGCGCGCGCGGGCGCCAGCTCCTCGCCCTGGCCGAGGTCGGCGGTGAAGGTCACCACCTCGCAGCCGTAGGTGACCTGAAGCCACTTCAGGATGATCGAGGTGTCGAGACCGCCGGAATAGGCGAGGACGACCTTCTTCGGCGTGAGGGGGGCCTTGGACATGGGCGGCGCGCTCCGTGAGGATGACGCCGCGTTCTAGGGGAGCGCCCGCGCGGGCGCAAGCGGCGCTCAGACCGCAGTGCGCAGCCGCGCCATCAACTGCGCCACCAGTTTGAGCGCGGTCTCGTCGGTCAGCCTGCCGTCCTCGAACGCCGAGGCGTGGACGAACACCTGCGGCGCGGGCAGCACCAGCGCGTCGAACGCCAGCAGGCAGTGGCGCAGCGTCATCTGCGCGCGCTGTCCGCCCGCCCTGCCCGCCGCCGCCGACAGGATCGCGACCGGCTTGCCGGTCAGCGGCATCGGCTTGACCCGGCTCGACCAGTCGAGCGCGTTCTTCAGCACCCCCGACAGCGCCGCATTGTATTCCGGCGTCGCGATCACGATGGCGTCGGCGTCGCGGATCGCCGCGTTGAGCGCCAGCACCGCCTCCGGCATCCCCCGGGCCTCAAGGTCGCCGTCGTAGAGCGGCAGGTTGAGGTCTGCCAGCGTGAACGCGGCGGGCGCGAACGCCTCCGCCGCCGCGCGCGCCAGCGCGGTGTTGAGGCTCGCGGCCCGCAGCGAGCCGGATATGCCGAGCAGTTTCATGGTTGTCTCCCCCTCACCCGCGTCGCGAGATAACGCGCGGCGCGGCGAGGGCAACCGCTTCAGGCGTGGATCGCGCCATCGCCGCAGGCCAGCGCCGCCTCGCGCACCGCTTCGGAGAAGGTCGGGTGCGCGTGGCAGGTGCGCGCCACGTCCTCGGCCGCGGCGCCGAACTCCATCGCCACGCAGATCTCGTGGATCAGGTCGCCCGCCATCGGCCCGATCAGGTGCGCGCCGAGGATGCGGTCGGTTTCCTTGTCGGCCAGCAGCTTGACGAAGCCTTCGGTGGCGAAATGCGCCTTGGCGCGACCGTTGCCCATGAAGCTGAACTTGCCGACCTTGTAAGCTTTGCCTTCCGCCTTGAGCTGCTCCTCGGTGGCGCCGACGCTGGAGACCTCGGGCGCGGTGTAGATCACGCCGGGGATCACGCCATAGTTGACGTGGCCGTGCCTGCCCGCGATCACCTCCGCCACCGCCATGCCCTCGTCCTCGGCCTTGTGCGCCAGCATCGGGCCGTCGATCACGTCGCCGATGGCGTAGACGCCCTCGACGTTGGAGCGCCACCGCGCGTCGGTCTTGACCCGGCCCTTGTCGTCGAGCGCGACGCCGGCCTCCTCCAGCCCCAGGCCTTTGGTGAACGGGCGCCGCCCGGTGGCGACCAGCACCACATCGGCGTCGATCTCGTGCTTGCTGTCGTCCTTGCGCAGGGCGTAGCCGACCTTGAGCTTGGTCTTGAGCTTCTCCACGCCGCTCACCGCCGCGCCCATGATGAAGGTGAAGCCCTGCTTGGTGAGGATGCGCTGGAACTGTTTCGCCACCTCGCCGTCCTGCCCCGGCGTGATCTGGTCGAGGAACTCGATCACCGTGACCTTGGCGCCCAGCCGCCCCCAGACCGAGCCAAGCTCAAGCCCGATCACGCCCGCGCCGATGATGACGAGGTTTTTCGGCACGGCCTTCAATTCAAGCGCGCCGGTCGAGTCGACCACGCGCTCCTGATCGACCTCGACGCCCTTGAGCGGCGACGGCTCCGAGCCGGTGGCGATCACGATGTTCTTCGCCTTGTGCGCGGTCCCGTCCACGGTGACCTCGCCCTTGGCGGTGATCCTGCCCCAGCCTTTCAGCCAATCGACCTTGTTCTTCTTGAACAGGAACTCGATGCCCTTGACGTTGCCATCGACCACGCCCTGCTTGTAGGCGAGCATTTTTGGCACATCGACGCTGACCGACTTGGCGATGATGCCCATGGTCGCGAAGTTGCCCTCCGCCTCATGGACCATTTCGCTCGCGTGCAGCAGCGCCTTGGAGGGGATGCAGCCGACGTTCAGGCACGTCCCGCCAAGCGCATCGCGGCCCTCGACGCACGCGACCTTGAGGCCAAGCTGCGCCGCGCGGATCGCGCCGACATAGCCGCCGGGGCCGCCGCCGATGAAGATCACGTCATAATCGGCCATAGTCCCTCTCCCTCAGATCAGCGCCGCGACCAGCATCGCGACCGTCGCGAAAAATCCAAAGCCCCAGACCACCGAGCGCCACGGCTTCGACCCCATCGCGTAGAGCGGCACATAGGCGACCCGCGCCGCCAGATAGACCAGCGCGCAGCCTTGCGTGAACGGCCCCGACGCGCCGCCCAGCGTCACCACCACCACGGCGGCGGTGAACAGGACCAGCCCTTCGACATGGTTGTTGAAGGCGCGTTGCAGCCGGGCGGCGCGGCCCTCAAGCTCCCGCTTCTGATCGCGCGGCCCGGCCAGATAGTCCGAGCCGAGCGTCAGGTTGGCGGGGACCGCGAACAGGAACAGCTGGACCACCGCCAGCAGCGCGGCGAGAGTTAGAACGGTCAGTTCAACGGTCATCCTGATCCAAGGCTCTTCGTAAAGCCCCCCAACAGACCACCTAGAAAGTCACCAACAGAGGAAACTGATATGCTATCTCGTGCAGCGTCTTTTAATGCCATTTCTAAGTTTGTTGTTTTCCCGCGAAATTCAAGTTCTTGACCTAGCATCTGAAAACCGCGCGCAGTGAGCACAGGGTTAACCGCAGCGAGGTCGTTGTTAAAAAACTCTTTGACATTCGCCGCGCGCACAAGCCCTTCACTCTGGAGCCATTTAAAGCAAACGGGAAAAAATACGCGGAGTTCGTCATCGAGATCAAGAGATGTTTGCTGCAGTGTTGATCCTTGTAGGCCCGTTTCGGCAAGCCGAGCGAGAATCTTTGTGATAACGACCGCACTTTTTTCAAGATTGTTCATCGCGGTAAAGTCACGTTCCATGCCTTGATGTGTAGCATTTTATATCTTTCGCTTTCACCGGAGCATCAAAGATCCATCAGCAGGCGGCGCGGGTCTTCCAGGCTCTCCTTGACGCGCACCAGGAACGTCACCGCCTCCTTGCCGTCCACGATGCGGTGGTCGTAGCTGAGCGCCAGATACATCATCGGGCGGATCACCACCTGCCCGCCCAGCGCCACCGGGCGCTCCTGGATCTTGTGCA
>Ga0210044_10011626_pt1 | contig 10217 bp, 14 predicted proteins | sample CryGey13umfilter_2_FD_183959 | JGI IMG/M metagenome (GOLD analysis project Ga0210044, IMG submission 183959) | Groundwater microbial communities from aquifer in Utah, USA - Crystal Geyser 4/9/14 3 um filter (SPAdes) (version 2) | ecosystem: Environmental > Aquatic > Deep subsurface >...
GAGTCCTGAATGTCGCGCTGAAAACCTTGTTGTCATCATCATTTTCCAGGATCATCAATTCAGCCTTGGTGACTTCGTGCTCAAAAAGAAGGCCAAGAGACTTCAGTTCGTCAATTTCCTTCTTTTGGGTCAATCTGAATCCGCTATAAGTCTGGTTGAGCTCAAATCCCATAAAATCCCCACTCCAATTCAAAATACTTCATTAGTTATGATGCCTCATTGAGAAACCCCGTTTTCAGGATGGTCAATTATTAGATGCGGGCCATCCCCAAACGTTCCATATGCTGGTTATTTGGCCTGGATGTCCAAGCCTATGGGGCAGTGGTCTGAGCCCATGACATCAGGTTGAATGAACGAATCTTTAACATTTTGCATGAGTTTTTCCGTGACGAAAAAATAATCAATGCGCCAACCAACATTTTTAGCCCGCACGTTAAATCGGTAGCTCCACCATGTGTACTGATCGGGCTCAGGATGAAACACCCTGAAGCTGTCCACATACCCATGCGAAACAAATTTATCGACCCAGGCCCTCTCTTCCGGCAAAAAGCCTGAGTTTTTTTCATTGGCCTTGGGGTTTCTCAAGTCAATAGCCTTATGAGCCGTATTCACATCTCCCGTGATCACCAGTTCCCTGCCCTCAGTCCGCAACTGTTCGCAGTATTCCAGAAAAGCGTCATAAAACTCCATTTTATATTCCAGCCGTTCCGAACCGCTGGTACCATTGGGAAAGTACACGTTGAGCAGGTCAAAATCCTGAAACTCAATTCTAATCACTCGACCTTCCAAATCGAACCGATCAATACCTATTCCAAAATGAACGGCTTTCGGTTTCTTTTTCATAAAAACCGCTACACCACTGTATCCCCTTCGCTGGGCTGAGTTCCAAACCGCATGGTAGCCCTCCGGATTTCGTATGGAATCTTCCAGGTCTTCCGTCCTCGCCTTAACTTCCTGCAGGCACACCACATCAGGTGATTCAGAGTTGAGCCAGTCAAAAAATCCTTTTTTGACAACGGCACGCATGCCATTGACATTCCAACTTAATATTCGCATAAACCCTTTTATTAAAAATGAATCAGGTTGCAGAGGATAACCAAAAATCAATAAGTGTTCAAGAGCCAACCCCCCATTGGAAAAACCAGGCAGGCCCGACACTAACCAAATTGATGGATGAAATAATAGGCGCACAATTCCCCTGCATTGTTTGTCTTGTCGCCTGCGCTCCAAGCAGTTGAGGCAACAACCCCGGCCTCACTAAAGCAATAATCAGGACAACCGAATTTAAAACAACCGACCTGTTTTTAACATAAATGTAACAATTTTAACGACCTTAAGGTATATAATGGGGTATGCATAAATTTCCGGAAACTAATCTTTCGAGATTATCTTCCGATATAGAAATTTTAAAATTTCATTGGCTATTCAACCCAAGGAAACCTATAAATGAACGAGACATTCTTAATAATTTTATTACTGTTGATGGTTGGTACCGTGGCAAAGGTAATTTTTGGAGCCATCCGTAAAAAAAAACCGGCTGAAACAAAGTAATCAAATCAGGTTTATTGCTCAACCTACTCCCATTCCTTAGGAGGCAGAAGGGTGGCTTATAAATTCATCCTAAGCCCGCATCTCCCTTCCTTCCCAGGCCCATTTATTTTTCAATGTTTTGATTACAATTCTTGGTTTTTCCTGCAAAAATGAGGTATCCTTGCGACCATTAGATTGTTTCTTTTTTTGTCACCATAATAAAAAACAAGTCATTTGGGAGGACGATGAATATGTGGATAAACAAGGCTACGGGATGGATGGTAGTGTTGTTGGCAATTTTTATGAGTGCCCCGCTCTCTATGGCATCTGAAGTTGCAGACACTAAAGCCTGCGATGAAATAACCCAGGAAGTTCGACAGGGACGCCCCGGAGTAGCTCCTGTTCCCGTCATTGATGGGAAAGGCCCCACCGAAGAAATGTCCAGAACCGGTTTGTTCTCAGCCGCGGCAAAACCAACGGGGAAGCTTTCTAAAGAAGACCAGCGAAACCTTTGCCTCGCTCTGACCCCTATCAGCAACCCCGAAACCCGCTATAAACATAAAGACCACAGCAATTATTATTGCACCCTGATTCTCAACCGGGACAGCCAGGCATATTGCTACGCGATTGTTCTTGCCGACCCAGGCAAATGCGACTTGATCGTGAGCAAGGAACTCGAGAAAGAATGTCTTGCTAAATCTAAATGATCTTTCAGGAGAAACCAGTCCTTGCGAAAGGCGGTCCACAGGCCGCCTTTTTCTTTAGCCCTGACAATCGCTATTTATAACCACTGTTTTTATTCAATCCCTGTTCAGCCCCAGCATTTCGCGGATTTTTCGCTTAAAAATTTCAACATTAATGGGTTTCACAATATAATCCCGGACCCCCGCCTGAATGGCTTCCTGCACCTTTTTGTCGTCTTTTTCCACCGTGACCATCAGGAAGGGAATATCCTTCCACAATCCTTCTTTCCGAATGGCTTTAAAAAGGTTCAATCCATTCAAGTTCGGCATATGCCAATCGGCTACCACCAAATCCGCTTTTTCCTTTTTTAATTGCTCCAGAGCCAGGTTCCCGTCCATAACTTCCGTGACGTTTTTGAACCCCATCATCTTAAGATGATAAGTCATCAGCTTTGAAGATGTGGGGTCATCTTCAACCACTAATATTTTGGTGAACGGATTCATATGTTTTTTACTTGAGAATAATTCGAATTCTCCAGAACAACGTGTATAAATGTTTTATTATAGCATCGGGAATTCAAAAACCGGATTTATAAAGGATCAGGTTCGCCTTAACCCATTTATTGTAAAAACGAAAATGCCATCCCGGGAACTGGATATTCAAGACCTGAAAATTTCTTTTTCCACCCCCAGGGGGAAGCTGACTGCCGTTAATGGAATCAGTTTCCATTTAAACCAGGGAGAAACTCTGGCTCTGGTCGGGGAGTCTGGTTGTGGCAAAACAGTCAGTGCCCTTTCTATCCTGCGCCTTTTACCCGAACCACCGGCAGAAATTTTAAGTGGGAAAATTCTGTTTTCCGGACAAAATCTGTTGTCTCTCAACGCAAAAGCGCTACAAAACCTGCGCGGCCGTTCTATTTCAATGATCTTTCAGGACCCTATGACCTCGCTAAATCCGGTCCTGACAATCGGGGAACAAATGGCTGAAACACTCCTTCGTCATACACCCATGAGTCGGCCAGAAGCCCTGCAAAAGTCAGCAGACCTGTTGGGCAAGGTAGAAATCCCTTCACCAAAAGAAAAGCTAAAACACTATCCCCACCAACTCAGCGGAGGAATGCGGCAACGCGTGATGATCGCTATGGCTCTAGCCTGCTCTCCCAGGGTCCTCATTGCGGACGAACCCACAACCGCTCTTGACGTCCTGATTCAAGCCCAGATCCTTGAACTCCTGGGAAATTTAAAAAGAGAAACCGGGATGTCCATTCTCATCATCACGCATGACTTGGGAGTGGTCGCGGAAATCGCGCAGAGGGTTTTGATTATGTATGCAGGAGAAATTGTGGAATCCGGCCCGGCTCAGGCACTCCTTGATGATCCTCGGCATCCCTATACCAGAGGCCTCATCGCCTCGGTTCCCAAACTGGGAGCCCTGAAAAAAACCGGCACACGACTGGAAGAAATTCCGGGCAACGTCCCCAGCCTGGATCAGCGTCCTTCAGGGTGTGCGTTTCACCCGCGTTGCAACTGGGCTATTGAAAAATGTAAAACCCAAAAACCGCCACTGCGTGAGGGAGAAGGCCAACGGCAATGGCGTTGTCATTTGGAACCGGGATCATTATGAATAAAGGAAAAGGCCCGGCCTTGCTGGAAGTTCGGGACCTCAAGAAGCATTTTCTACCGCGCAAGAGATTCCTCCAGGAACAGGCTCCACCGGTTCGCGCCGTGGATGGCATTTCCTTCACCCTGCAAGCAGGGGAAACATTGGGGTTGGTGGGGGAAAGCGGATGCGGAAAATCTACCGCGGCTCGAACCCTGCTCCGCCTGATCGAACCCACGTCGGGGCAGATAAGCTTTTGCGGCAAAAACCTGACTGATATCCCGGAAACTGAAATGAGAGCTCTTAGAAGGGAAATGCAGATTATTTTCCAGGATCCTTATTCTTCCGTCAATCCTGCAAGGCGTATCGGCCGCATCCTTCAAGAGCCTTTTGAAATTCATGGCTTCCAAAACAAAAAAGAAAAGACCGAAAAAGCCGCGCAACTTTTGGAGCGTGTCGGCTTGCCTCCTGAACATTTCAACCGGTACCCTCACGAATTAAGCGGAGGCCAACTACAGCGTGTGGGCATTGCCCGGGCAATCGCCCTGAACCCAAAACTGGTGGTGGCCGATGAACCGGTATCTGCTTTGGACGTTTCCATACAGGCTCAAATCATTAACCTTTTGTCAGACTTGAAGGAACAGTTGGATATCTCCTACCTGTTTATCTCTCACGATATGGGGGTGGTGGAATATTTCTGTGACCGGGTCGCGGTGATGTATTTTGGAAAAATTGTTGAGCTTGCCAATAGCGAACAAATTTATAATTCACCCCAGCACCCCTACACGACAGCCCTGCTGAACGCAATTCCCAATCTGGAATCGGGACGAATTAAACAAGAGGCCCCTATAAAGGGAGATATTCCTGATCCCGGCAATCCCCCACAAGGTTGCGCGTTTCAAAGCCGTTGCCCCCTCAAGGAAAAACAGTGTGCAGAAGAAATTCCTGCCCTCAAAGAAATCGCACCCGGCCATTATGCCGCGTGTTTTTTAAAACAATGATTTTTTTCTTGCACAACGTCTTCAGTTCTTTGAGACCTCTTCCGTTCCCTTGATGTCAGGGACAGGCGAGGCGTGGTGCATGACCATCTTCCAGGAATCACCCTCAAGGTGAAACAGGTTGGTGGCAAAAACTCTGGAGACCAGAACTCCACTTTCAGCGATGGTATAAAGCTTTTCGATGCACGAAACCCATGCCAGGTCCTCCGATGCCATAACCTGTACATCAGAAATCTTAATTTCCATATTTCCCGAGTTTTCAAAAATACCTGCCCAGCTATTCAGGATTGGCTCGAACCCCTTGATGGGAGGCCATCCGGGATGCACACAGGTGGTATTTTCATCCTCCCCCCATACCCTTTCCATCGCCGCAATATCTCTTTTATTAAAAGCTTCGTAAAAACTTTCATTGGCAAATCTGGCTTTATTTTCATTTATCATTAAGCGCTTTCCTCGCCGACTTATTGTTTTAAAATATGTTCCACGGCTTCAAAGGTTTCAGGGGACTCCCAGTTTTTGGCGCCATCCACACGGGCAACCACCCTGCCCTGCTTATTGATCACATAGGTAAAAGGAATGGTGAAAGACGGATAAAGTTTTTCTGCCACCCCTTCGATATCCAGTAAAACCGGAAAAGATAATTTATGCTTATCCACAAATTCCTGGACCTTGGAAGAATCTCCTTTATCCAGGCTGACAGCAAGAATGGTAAACCCTTGCGAACGAAAACGGCGGTACAAGCTTTCAAAACTTGGCATTTCTTTCACACAGGGAGCGCACCAGGTTGCCCAAAAATTCACAATGATTACTTTACCGGGGTAATCTTCCAACCCCTCAAGGTTGCCTTTAAGATTTCTTAGCTTGAACGGAGGGGCCAGATAGCCTTCTTGCGGCTTGAACTGATTGGTTTCCGGCTCCAGATTTTCCGGGCCGGGTTTTTGGATGCGGAGTATGAGGAGAGTCAGGGCCACAATGATTAACAGGCCCAGCAGTCCGTCTTTAGGACGAATAAAGCTTTTCTCTTTTAAGGCGGTCAATTTCATCTTTCAGTTTTTCCTGCCGCACCCGCTCCCCCATCAGCAGGAAGTAAAGCAGAGTGAAGGCACATAGGGACACACCCAGCGTTGCCAACATGCTGGGATCCATGCCCTTTCCAATCCCTTCATTGCTGATAACCTTGGGCTGGGGGTGAAATGTCCTCCACCATAGTACGGAAAAATGGATGAAGGGAATATTCAGGAATCCAACAATACCAAGTACCGCCGCATAACGAGCCCGCATGGAACCGGCAGAACTTTGCGCGCGGAGCATGAGGTAGGCCACATATATAAGCCAAAGTATAAGGGTAGAGGTGAGGCGTGCATCCCAAACCCACCAGGCCCCCCATATGGGTCTTGCCCAGATTGGACCCGTGATCAAAACCAGGGAACAGAAAACCACACCAATCCCTGCTGAAGCATGGGCATAAATGTCCCACTCCCTGTCTTTTTTCCAAAGAAACAGAATGGAGCATATGAAAACGACAAAAAAAGCAAAAAATGAAAGCCAGGCACTAGGCACATGAAAATACATGATCCGCTGGATCACTCCTTCGGTACGCTCGGTGGGAACATAGATAAATATCCCGATCATTGCCGCCAGGAATGCAAAGCCGGTCAACCAGACCAGAATATTGCCTTCCGCCTGGTTTTCTTCTAAAGCAGGGGGGTTCATCATCATCCTTCCTTGCTCAAAGTTTTTTTCAACAAGTCCAGGTCTTTTTCAAGAGCGCGGTTGCGTAGCCTCAGGGTATAAACATAATAAATAATGCCACCCCATACAAACGCATTGGCCGCAAATAAAAACCCCAGGTTATCCATTCCGTCACTCCTCCAGAATATGGTCAATTGTCATAATGGAGACACCAATATAAATGATATCAAAGGATGTCGTCAAACCAATCCAGTTCATCATTTCTGACAAAGGTTCCCCGGCTAGAATCTGCCCGGTCATCCTAACCACTCCGATGACAACAGGCACCAGCAGAGGATAGAGCAAAATGGGCAACATGATTTCCCGGGTTTTCAGGTTTGATGCCAACGAAGACAACAAGGTCCCCAACGCGCAGAACCCCAGAGTCCCCAGAAATATAACAAACAACAGGGGGAACAAGTGTTCAATGAGGTCTATATTAAAAAAAATCATGAACAGTGGCAGGATGAATAGTTCCATGATGGTCAGGAAAACAAAATTGCTGATCAGTTTTCCGAAGTAAATAGCCGTTCGATCAGCAGGAGCCAGCAGAAGGCCCATGAGGCATCCATTTTCTTTTTCGAGCATGAAAGAGCGATTCAAGCCAATAGTCCCGGAAAACAAAAAAGCCACCCACAAGATTCCCGGCCCGACTTCGCTGGCCTTAACAATGCTCAGATTCACGGAAAAAATGAATATCAGGATCACCAGCAAGGCAAAGATGAACATCGCGCTGAACAGTTCCCGGGTCTTGAGTTCGGTCACGAAATCCTTCCAGACAATCGCTGAAATTTGACTCAAAAAAAGGTTCATGGATTCAACTTGTTGTCAGTGAGGGCGAATGCCCATGGTGAACTGGTTATTGCGAACCGCGTCAAAATACATGGTCTCAAAATTTTCCTTATCAATATCTTTAATATCTTCAAAAAAAGCGAATTGGCCCATCACCTGCAATGCCACTTTGTCACACATTTCCAGCCCACAGGAAACGTCATGTGTGGTCATCAATATAGTTCTCTTCTTGTTATGCAAAACTTTAAGATGCTCCTTGAGCACATTGGAAGCGTGGATATCCAGGCCGGTAAAAGGTTCGTCCAGAAATAGTATGGAAGGATCATGCAGGATTGCTCTGGCGATGGATAGCCTCTGCAACATTCCCCTGGAAAAAGTTCTCACCCGGTCATGCCTGCGCGGTGCCAGCCCGACATCTTCCAGAACCGCCAACGCTGACTCTTCAGGACACTCCAGCCCATACATCTTGCCAAAAAAGACCAGGTTCTCCATGGAGGTCAGGTCTGCGTATAAAGCAGGGGAATGAGAGATAACACCTATCTCACGCCGCATTTCGGGCACCCCCTCCGCGACGTCATAACCGGCAACTCTTGCTGTTCCCGAGGAAGGCCGGGTCAACCCCGTAAGAATTTTAATCAGGGTGGTCTTGCCTGCTCCGTTTGGACCAAACACCGATAAAAAATCCCCACGCTTCAAGTCAAAGCTAATGCCGTCTACCGCCTTCAAAACCCCAAACTCTTTGCGGAGTTGGCGAACTTCAATAGCGGACTCTGAAGAGTCGGGCTTGGGATTGTCTGCCATTATCAATGGGGCCCAACGGTTGTGTCAGGTTTAATGGGTTTTTTGGGGTTTGTTTTTTTTGCGTTCCTGCTCTAACCGGTCCAACTGCTCCATAATCTCCGCCGCCTCCATTTCCAACTTATGACGAAGTTCATTATAATCGGGCTCTGAGATTTTCCCTGTATTGAAATCAAACTCCAGTTCTTTAATAGAAATCAGTGTTTCTTCTTTGCGCACTAAAAGATGTTTATACTCGTCAACAGCGGGGTCCACGGGGTCCACAAGCTTTTTGAGCTTTAATTTTCCAAAAAGCGGTATTCCCACGACAAGCAGGATCGCAATAACCAGAATCAACTCCAAGAAGTGGATAAATCCCATTCCTATAACTCGATCCCGTCTAGTTCATCTTTTAAACGTTTGGAATATTTCTCAGAAATTTTGGGTTCTGCAACAGGTGTTTCTTCGGAACCGCTCCCGGTTTTTTTTCCCACCCATGCCTGCAGAACTTTACGAACCCCAAATCCCCCGGCCACAAGGGCTACAAACGGGGTCATCCAGGCCGTGAGGTTGAATCCAAATTTGGTAGGAGCGGACAATATGGTTTCGCCATATTCATCCACCTGCATTTTCACAATTTGCTCAACGGTGAGACCTGATTCCAGCATTTTTGAAAACTTGGCGCGGGTTTTATCGGAAGTGGCGCAGGTACAGTTAATAAGCACTTTCCCGCACTTGTCATCACATTTACACATTAGCTGGTTTTCAAGATCCTGCAATAGAGCGCCGGCCCCTGCGCCAGACACTTGCCCCATTGAAACCCACACTAACACAAACAACCCTGCAAATACTTTTAGCGTCTTCATTTTGTTACTCCTGTGCGGGAGCGGGGAACAATTGCTCCTGCTTGCGAACCCTGTCCAAACGGCGGCGTTGCTCCAATCGATCCGGCCACATAGAGATCATGGTTCCAAAAGCAATGATCCATCCGCCTGTCCACATCCAACTGACCATCGGGTTCACATACACTTTTATCGTCGCCGATTCATCTTCCCGGAAATCTGCAAGGATCATATATAAATCCTCTTTCCAGGTTGACAGAACATCCACTTCCGAAACAGGCTGGTTCTGCCCTTTATAAAACTCTTTCTCAGGGTGGCCTGTCCAATACCGCCTGCCATCACGCTCTACAGCAAGCTGAGCGATGATCCGGGTCTTAATGTTTGTCGCTTCCACCGCGATCAGTTTTTCATATTTGATCGTGTATCCTCTTATTTCAAAAGATTCGCCCGGTTGCAGGTGTTTTTCCGTGTGGGTGCCATAAGCCTGCGAACCTGCAATGCCGGCAAAAATCAGCACCACCCCGATGTGGACAATGTAGCCGCCATAACGTCTCTTGTTGCGCCACGTCACCGTTGCCAAAGCCCCAACAACAGACTCCTCATGCAGGCCCATTCTTGAAACTGTTCCTTTGTAAAACTCCGTTCCTATACTGGCCAAAACAAAAACACAAAGCACAAACGTTGTATAAGTATAAATCTCGGTCCGGCTTCCCAACGGAATAAAAGGATACAACACAACTGCCGCTACGATGGCGGCAATGAGGGGTTTTAAAAAATTCTTCTTCAGGTTGGAAAGTGTCGCGCGACGCCAGGCAATGACAGGCCCAATGCCAATGAGCGCCAAAAGAGCAAGCCCTATGGGAACATTAACCTGATTATAGAATGGCGGCCCCACAGTGATCTTCACACCACGCACCGCTTCTGAAATAATCGGGAAGATGGTTCCCCAGAACGTCGCGAAAGCTATCCCCAGCAAAACCAGGTTATTAAACAAAAAACTACTCTCGCGGGATAAAAAAGAATCCAACTCGTTCGCGCTCTTTAACAGGGGGAGCCGCGAAATAATCAACGCCACACAAGCAACAATGATAACGAAAAGAAATGCCAGAAAATAATATCCCAAGGTCGCTTCATCAAAAGTATGAACTGATTGGATGAGGCCACTGCGGGTAATAAACGTTCCAAAAATCGTCATCGCGAATGTTAAAAGGATCAGGGACATATTCCAGACTTTCATCATGTCCTTTTTTTCCTGGATCATCAC
>Ga0210044_10011634_pt1 | contig 10214 bp, 20 predicted proteins | sample CryGey13umfilter_2_FD_183959 | JGI IMG/M metagenome (GOLD analysis project Ga0210044, IMG submission 183959) | Groundwater microbial communities from aquifer in Utah, USA - Crystal Geyser 4/9/14 3 um filter (SPAdes) (version 2) | ecosystem: Environmental > Aquatic > Deep subsurface >...
CGCCTTCTGCCGTCTATTATCGTGGTTTACATGACCGCGAGAGCGCTGACTATAACTACCAATCCAGGAATAAAAAGAAATCCATTCCAGAAGTCGTCAAACTAGGAAATGGAGAAGTTTATCCATTAACTGAACAAGTTGAATGGCTTTGGTATTGGTCGTGGGCATGGCGCTATCCGTCTTTAGTAAGCAGTGGCGAAAGTTTAAGAATTTGGAAAGTAAACATGCGAAACAATGCCGCGTTTACCAACAAATTTGGATCAACTACTAAACATTCGTTTGTTCTTGGAACAAATACAAACAAGGAGCCGATGAGAAGCGAGGGCGTAGATTGCCCTGGTGGAAATCTCTTTAGGATTGTTGATACAAATACAGTTATGGTTGGCGGGCGAAAATGCCTAAAAGTTTGGTGTTTGGACTACAACTATCTAATCACACTTACTATTGCGCAAGCGAAAACACTGGCGGTTACTCTTCCACCATGGTTATCGCATATCGCCCAAGATGTACATTCAGATGGATCATCCGATCCATGGGATTATAATTTCAGGGTTCCGCTGTTTTCAGCAAATGGTGAAGCTACTGTAATTGACGGTTTTAACTGTAGAACAAATTCTATGAGAGTTTGCAGACTGACCCCAATGGAGATTGTGACGCCATAAAAACAGATTGGGGGTGGCGACGCTCCCGCATTGGCCGTATAATCCGTGAAATGCAGGCTCCCAGGCTATCTTGCGCCTGGGAGTCCGTCAAATTTTGTGGCCTGGCTCTACGCGGCCGGCGTCTTGAGATGGGCCAACATCCACAATATGATTATACTACGAATAGATAGGTGTCTATATGACGGTAATCGTTTGTTGATGGAATGTCCAACCCATAAAGGGTGATTAGGAGCGGAAGTGGAAAGTCGGTGATGTGGGTGAGGCGGCGGCGGAGGAGTGCCAGTTTGAAGGAATTGATCGCGCTCGGCCTGCCGCCGGGCGCGTTGGTTTTGGGTGTCTTGTAGGGTTTGGATTTGTTTTTCGAGTTCGGTGAGTTTGGCCTGGGCGGTGGGGAGGTCGTAGAGGCCGGTTTCGTAGCCTTCGGTGATGCGGGTGCGGCGGCGGGGTCGAGGGTTTCGGAGGGCTGGTTGACGGAGTAGAGTTGGATGCCGTAGGCGGCGAGGGTTTTGGCTCGCGCTCGGTGATCATCACTTCCACCCATGCAAAAATATCTAAGATGTTTGTGTCAGTCATTGCTAACATTATGTCACTGTCTTTCAATTCAATGGCCTACAGTTTGCAGCTAACCCTTGACAAGGTGGGCAATGTATGTATAATGGTGACTACAGCATACAGTCAGTTGAGAGCAAAGGAGGAGGTTAGGGCTGCGCTGGAGGGGTTGTCAAAAGAAAACACGAAGTAATAGGAGAAAAACATGAATGAACAATTGATTAAGTCAATCGAAAGTTTTGCCAATGCAATTTATCATTTTGCAGATATTCATTGCTTTTATCGTCGCGGTTTTGCGAATGAAGAAGAGATGGGGGCAATTGAAAATCTAGTAGAGAAGGCTGGCGCGTTGAAAGAAGTCGCCACCCAACTACGGGTGCAGTTGATGGATGGTGGGCTTCCCGCGTCCGACATGACGCGGAAGCAGATGGACGAGGAGTTGGCGAGCGGGCGGGCATTGAAGGGGGAGTTGATGAAGAGGATGAGGTGTTTGCCGGCTTCGGATGGGGTGTGGCAGGCGATTGACGGGTTGTTGCAGGAGAGGTGGGCGAAGAAGTTGAGCGAGGAGTGTCCGCCGGGCGAGGAGTATGAGGTGACAGGAGGCTTGAATGAAGGTCGGAAGTGATTTGCGGAATGTGTACATTTGGGACACGGCGCGTGAGCATTTGGCGGCGCTGGCGTTGAAGATGATGACGGAGGGGCAGGTGGGGCGGAAGCAATCGCCGGTGAGTCTGGGGGATGCGGCGAGTCTGGCTATTTTCGAGGCGTGTGAGAGGCGCGGTCTCGATACGGCGGAGTACAGCCGCGAGGGGCGAGGGAGGGTGAAGGCATGAGTGAGGCGCTGGGTTTGGTGTTTGTGTTGATCGTGGCGGGGTTGGCGTTGTATGCCGACTGGCGGAAAAACTTTTTTTTATCCCATCCCCGGCCCCCTCTCCATTTTTGTTCTTTGAAAATGGAGAGGGGGGGCGCAGGACAGACGGTGACTGGCGGTCCTGGATTGGATGGAGGTCTATGTTCAGCCTGTGACGGTTTGAAGCGTCACGGTGTTTGACAAGTCACAGGTTTTGTTGTAGGATGGGGCCATGGAATTGATACTCTCTCTTTTTCCCGGAATAGATTTGCTTGGCCGCGGCTTCGAAGCCGCAGGCTTTTGTGTTGTGCGCGGTCCTGATAAATTGTGGGGCGGGGACATTCGGACGTTCCATGTCCCGCCTGGCCGCTTCGATGGCGTGATCGGCGGCTCGCCGTGCCAGGATTTTAGCGGCGCGAATCGGAATCCGACTGGTTACAGTTTGGAGATGCTGGCCGAATTTGAGCGTGTGGTTGGTGAAGCGCGTCCGGCTTGGTTCCTGCTCGAGAATGTCCCGCGTGTGCCGGATGTGAGCGTGCAGGATTATAGTGTTCAGCGGCTTGACTTGAACGCGCGGGAGTGTGGGATGCGCCAGGTACGCCTGCGTCATTTTCAGTTTGGGTCACTGGATGGGACTGTTATTGTGCCGCTCCGGGCGGCGGCGGTCGGTAAACCGTCACGGATCGCCATGGCCACGGAGGGTGGGAAGAAGGATCGGCGTGCGTGGCCGGATTTCTGCGAGTTGCAGGGATTGCCGCGCGATTTTGACTTGGAGATGTCGGTCTCGGCGAAATATCGCGCGGTTGGGAATGGAGTCCCTGTGCCGATGGCGCGCGTGATGGCATGTGCGATAGCGGATAGGATCCCGTCACGGTCCGTGCGGCTGTGCGCGTGCGGGTGTGGGCGGATTGTGGTGGGTAAGCAAGTGATGGCGCTGGCGGCGTGCAGGAAGCGGCTGGAGCGGCGGCGGCGACGTTGCGTGACTGATCGGTTGTGAGTTGTCCTGGAGGGGTCACGGTCAAGGGGCCACGGACGCATCTCGTCGGATGGGGGTAGGTAGCGGCGGCGGGAGCAGGAGTCCCCTCGGGATCCATAGGATACGCTTTCGCTATGGCGTGGCGCTGCTTTTGACTGAGGAGATAGCGTTTGCGGATGCGTGGGCTGGCGTAGCCGTCTAGCCGCACGCAGTCCGCAAGGTGTACCACTTCCGGCCTATGTTTCCTGGCTATGGGCGGGGTGATCTTCCCTGCTCCATAGCCGTCCTGGGGGATGCCGCATCGGCTGGCGTGTACCCACGTCCGCGCCGCCCTGGGGGGATGGGTGTGGTGCAGGGGGCGGGGAGCGGCTTTGGGGTGGATGCCGAAGGCGCTGGCGGCAGCCAGGTCCCGATTTTTTTGGCAGGAATAGGACAATCCCCGTCTGATTAGGCGGGGATTGTTGGTGGGAGGGCAACGGTTTGCGTTAGGCGCAAGGATGGATACGCACAGACTCTTCAGATTGCAGGCGTTTAACCTGCGCTTCGAGTTCTTCAACGCGGGCAAGTAATTTCTTTATGGATTTACGCAGTTCGTCAACTTCGTTTTTTGTTTCGATTTCAAATGTGGTTGACTTCCATTCTTGCTTTCTGCCAATTGACGCTTCACGCCCACCGAGGGGGCATTGGTCTGTTAAGAAATGATGGATGGCACGATCACCACCGCAATTTTTACACTTATCCCATGTGTTCATATTTTCTCCTTGCCCGCACGAAGCAGGCTAATATTGTTACACGATCCAGTGTGGGATTCTGCAACATTCCCGCCGTCCAGGGGGACGGCGGGAGACTGCTGGCTAGGCCAGGCCGATAATTTTTTGAGGACCGCGCTTGGGCGTTCCATCTTTGGCGATGTAATCGCCTATTTCCGCGCGCACGGTGATCGGCGGCGCTATCGTGTACGAGTCGTCGTCGGCAAACTCGATTTTTCCGAGTCCTATTTTTTCCAGGACTTCGGGCCAAACGCTGATGCCGAACGATTTATACATTCCTCCCAGCATGCGATAGTAATGTTTTCCTTTCGCGCCTGTACGCTCGATGCGTGACGCTTCAAAGGTGATTGTTTCGCCCTGGGGGACGGGGACAGAAGCGGCCTGGCGCAGGCCGTCCAGGACGGCGGCCAGGGCGGTGTGTATATTTGCGATCTCGGTGTGCAGTGCCGCGAATTCGCCGCGCAGTTCTTGGGGTGTGAGTTTGTCGTCGGACATGGGAATCTCCTTATCGTAATCGTGGCAGAGGGTGATCGGTCTGGGCTCGCCGAAGTCGGGCGCAATCTCGGGGTGGGCGTTTTGCCATGCCTTGAGCGCCTGGCTGGAGAGATCGGAGCGGTTGTAGCGATCAGCGGTCATGTTATTTTTCTTTCCGGGAAATCTTCTGCGGTGTAGGGGCCGTCGGGGTCGGTGGTTTGCATCCATGGCGCAATCCAGCCCGCGCGCACTCGGCGCCACTCCTCGAGCAATGCGCATAACTCGTTTGGCGTTTTGCATTGATGCATGAGCGGTTTGTAGTGCTCAATTTCCTGTACAGTAAAGTCGTTAAATTGGTTTGCAGGTTTCATTTTTTTTCCTTGCCCGATACGCCTGGGGTGGGGCGGCTGTCCAGGATCCGCACTCCCGAATTGCCGCCCCAAACCAGCTAGCCAACGGTTACGCTTCTTCGGGTTTCTCGTCGAACGCCGCTTCAAAGTCCTGTTCGTGTTCGGGCAATTGCTCGTAGAGGTCTTTAGCTTCTTCGGGCGTCATGGCTTCGATGGTGTCGCGTTCGCCTTGCCATTGGGTCGTATGGTGGGCGAAGAAGTTCCCTCTCATCGTCTTGTACAGGTAGGTGTTACGCCCGTTGCGTTCGAAATTGCTGCCGTCCCAAAAACGATTTGACGCGATCAGGGTCGCGGTTTTTGTGTCATACACTTTGCGGTCAACGATTTGTTTCATGGTCTTTTTCCTTTCGGGTGATTAGGTCGGATTCGATGTGTCAAACATGGGGCAGGGGTTGGGATTTGTGCATAGACTCCTTTCGCCCGATATAGGCCCTCGGGCAGGGCGCGGCGATTATGCAAATCCTAATTCGCGGTTGATCTCGGCGGCATTGCGCCGTGCGGGTTGCGCGGCCTGGGCAAATTGGCGCCACTCTGTGTAGAGATAGACAGCGATGCGATGCTTGCAGATGTGGCGTCCCTTGGCGCTGTCATAGCAGGTGCAGCGCTTGCGGTTTGGAGTTGCTGTTGGCCGGACGATATGCCAGACCTCGACTGTATTTTCGGCCTTGGCTGGCGATTTGACAGCCCAGGCGGCGGATGTGGCGGGGAGGTCCTGGCCCTGCTCGTCATGGCGGGCGCGGGTGATGGTGTGTGCGGCGAGGATGAGCAGGGCGCGCTCGACGCGTGCTGGATCGAGCAGGGGATATTTGCGCATGGCGTCCTCGGCGAGGGCGCGGTATTTTGCGGCGAGATCGGCGGCGGGGGTCATGCTACCACCTCCGCATATTGTACCCAGGCGGGGATGCTGGCGGCGGGCGGCCGGCCGAAAGCCTGGAGGGTGCGAGGTCCATCGCATAGTGCGACCGATTGGAGTGCAGAAAATGGGACATAATGTGGGGATGTGGCGTAGATTGGCTGCACAATGCAATCTCGCATTGTGCCGTCCGCCGAGAGGATTTCGGCTTGGTAGGATTGCCAGTTGCCGAACGTGTCCCATTCCCCTATCCATGCCATAAGTCGTATGCGGTTCATGTCAGACTCCTTTTTTTGTACCCGCCCCTTGAGGGCGGGGGAAAGATGCGATGCGCGCCGGGGGAGAATTGGACTCCCGTTTGCAGCCACCAGGCCAGCGCATGGCGCCCGGGCTAGAACAGCGCGCCCTGGGCGGGGGGGGCGAACAACCAGAATGCCTGGCCGAACCATGACACCAGCACGGCGGGGACAGCCAGCACGGGCGCGGATGATATGCCGGCGGTGGCCACCAGCACGGGAATGCCGGCGACCAGGGCGCGACGGGCGACCTTGAGTGAGCCGACGCCAGGCTGGAAAAACACAGCGGCGGAGCAACCGGCCAGCGCCGCGAGCGAGCGGGCCATGAGCCGGGCGACCAGCGGGACGGAGAGCGGACCGCCAGCCAGCCAGCGGACCGACCCGCCGAGGGATGCATGCGTGCGGACCACGGACACGGCCGAGCCGCCGAACGCGCCAGCGCCGGAGGCAGAAAATGCGGCGAACACACGGAGCGAGCGGGACGGACAACAAATAATAACAGCCTGATCGGCGCCAGTGGCGCAGCCGACATGAATGATACGGTCAGCGCAGGCCAGCGAGCTGGCGAATGCCTGACACGCCACCCACCCGGCGGAGCGGGGGAGCAGAGCGCGGGAGCCGCCGACCAGGACGGCGGAATTGGACGGGAGGTAGAAGGGGATGGGGTGAGACATGTTTTGCCTTTCACTGAATGGATTGACCTACTTGCATTATACACCAAATGCAAGGCTTTGAAACCTACGATTACCCTACGAAACCTATGCGCTATTGTGACGCCTTGACCTGGCCGCTGGATCGCCGCCTGACCCGACGCGCCCGACCTGGCCGGCGCGACCCACCCGGACTGGCGCAGAGCGACCACCAGCCGCCTGGACAGAAAAGCGGACAAATTGGATAAGAGAAGCCTGAACCCCCCCCCCCACTTTGGGAAGGTTTTTCGGCGGTACTCCGCCGCTGTGTGTGTTGGTCTTGGGAATTTGAATGGTGGAGATGATGACAGCGAAGAGCCCCTCTACGACCGTAGAGGCAGGTAAGTGGAGCAGGGAAACCTTCGCAGGAGAGACGAAGGGGGACCCACGGACGAGGCCTGAGCGGGCATAACGTCGGACGGGGATGAGAGACGAAGGGGGACCCACGGACGAGGCCTGAGCGGGAGAAAAAATTATGTGGGGTAGGCAGAATGGAGGTCTTGTACTGCGGTACTCCGCCAGAAGTGTAATGGGGGGGTTTGAACAGAAGTGTATGGCTTTGGAAATTGTGTTGTTCTGGCTATGGGCGTGTGGTACTCCGCATGCTCCATAGCCGCTCTGTGTGGGTCTTGATCTGCGGTACTCCGCCAAGAATGGGTTATAGAAAAGATTTGAGTGGCGCTTACAAGAACGGTATGGCGCTTTCAAAAGTGTAATTGAGCCTGTTTTCGCGCACGATTGCGGAAACGGTGAGGAACGATATGTGAAATAAAAACTTCCTCAGTTGAGGAAGTTCTTTGCGAGTGTCCTGATGGCGAGTGATCGGTTTGGGTGGATCAGTTTGAGCGCCGCGATGGTTTCATCATCGAGATAATCCTGATAGCGGCGAGGGTTTGAGCCGATGTTGGTTGGGGGTCCCATTCGTTTGCCTTCGCTTGCGATGCGTGTGCCGCCCCAGCCTGGGTGTTTGTGTTTGACGGTGTATTTTGCTTTGATCTCAGTCATGTTATTCTCCTTGATTTGGATTATACACACAATATAACGGGTGTCAAGGTTTTGATCTGCGTGGCGCTTAATAAATGCACTTTGCTGTACTCAGCGTTCCATGAAGCGTCCACGAACGGCCTGGCGCTTGCAGTGAGAAGAAGTAATTGAATTTGCGGGAATGCGGACGTGTACCCACGTCCGCGCCGCCTTGGGGGATGCCGCGGGGGATGGCGTGGCCAGGAAGCGGATGCCGGGGTTCGCTGGAGACCTGTCCCTGCGCGCTGGGGAGAGGAGAGTCCCCTTGAGGGCTGATCGGCTGGAAAACGGGGATCTGCCCAAACGTCACGCGCGAAGCGGTTTTTTCATCCAGTAAAAAAAGATTTGACAATCTGTATGTAAGGTCTTGCTCATGACGGACGCGCAGTACCCTGGCTCCGCCTGCCGGCGTCCCATCCTTACAGGATGCTTCGCAACAGCCGAAGGCGTGGAAATTGTTTTTTGACCTTGACAGGATGTCGCAACTGTCGTATAAGCGACACATGCACAGTACTTTGACCAGTGACAATATTTCCACAGCCGAAGCCGCCCTGTTACTTCGTTGTTCCCAGCGGACGGTGGAGCGCATGATCGAGAGAGGAACACTCCATGCAAAGAAGTTGGATCCCCAAAGTCGTTCAATTTACATTCTTTCGCGCCAGGATGTTTTGGACCTGGCTCAACACAGACCCCCCCGGGGACCGTGGCGGCGTTGAACCGCTGATGGCGGGTGCGGCGTTCGTGGGGATGATTGCGATTGTTAGTATGTTAGGCTAATGGTTGTTGGTGTAACATAAAGGAGTAAACGATGTTTGAATATAAATGTCTTCATTGTGGGTGGGTCATCAAATCCCCTGTAATTTTTCAAGAGAAAAAGCCATGCTTGAATTGTGATGGCTTTGTAGAGTTACAAGTCGTCCAAGCGGATTTACGAGCGCATGATAGTGATGAGTGGCGCAGGTTGGCGCGCCGGTCTTTGAAAGAGTTGCAAATTGGTAGATAGGAGAAGAAATATGATTGAGTTTACCGTTTATCATTCAATTGGTCCCAACGATCCTGCTTATGGGGATCAGGCTGAAATTAAATTGACCTTAAGGGTGGTGTCACCGGGTCACAAATTGGAAACATTGACGAATTATTTTATGACCGTTGAGCAGGCGAAAGAGATGTCGGAAGAACTCATGCGGCATGTTTTAGAATGTCGTCGGTTGGATAAATAGAAGATTAAGGATAGAAAAAACATGCTCCCATGTTAGCGCATGAGAGCATGACGAAGCAAAGCGTATCCTGTGGATGACCCATCTGTTATCTAGGCGATCGCAGCACCTTAACAAAATAGGTATGAGCGGGTGATGGGATTTGGACCCATGGTTTGGGAAGCAAGCGTTCCCCCACTATCTCCCTGATTCCAGCCTGCCAACGGGCAGGTATTGGCGCATGGCTTCGAGTTTGAGCGTGCGTGTGTAGCGGACGATCATGGTCGAATTCGACCAGCGTCCGCCTTCCATGAGGACGCGTTCGGGAGCGCCGTTGAGGGTGGCCAGGATGGCGAATGAACGGCGCAGGTCGTGAACGGAAAGTTTGATCCCGATGTGTTCTCCCCAAATTCTGACCGTGTTGTAAAGGCCGGTGGGAGTCAGTCCCTTGCCTGTGTAGATGTTGCAGAATAAATTTCCCTGTGGCTTCAGGGACTTTCGGAAAGATTTCCAATGTTCGATGTGGGCCGCGGTTTGCGGACTGAACACGGCGGCTTTCCACTGTCCGCCTTTGACGATCACCTGCAGGACGCAATGCTCGATGTCGGTATCGGCTTGCAACAGGCGGCACAATTCCGACTCACGTAGGCCAGTGTCCAGGGCGAGCGCGCAGATAGCCAGGTCCCTGGATCCTTTGGCAGTGAATGGGTCGAAGGATGCGAGAAGTTGCAAGGCAGATTCTGGGGTGAGCGCGCGTTGAGGTTTTCCCACGATCCGTTTCAATTTAGCGCCCAGGCTTGGATGAGTTTGGCCATAGTGCCAGGCCAGGAAGGTTTTACAGGCGGCCAGGGCGACACACTGGCGGCTGTTTGACCATGTTCGCTTGTTGACGAAGGCCAGGAGGCCGCTGGCGGTGATTCCGGATGGATTGGGATGCTCGGTGAGGAAACGTTTGAGGATGACCGAGTACGTGTGTTGGGTCATCACGCTGTAGGGGTGCGACGATAGGAAATCATTTACTGTTTTATTCAATTGTTTGCTCCTGGCTTTATCGGATCAGGCGCCCCCTGCTCCGTTGGGCGTCACGCGCTGGAGCGCGTGGCAGTGAATTGGTCGCCCGTCCGTGGAGTCTGACGGACCGGCGGGCGAGCGGCCGAATGTATTTTATCGCATACTTGTATCCTGTAAAGGACGTGGAAAGGAGAGCGATGGAAATATTTCTGTGAGAAGCAGGAAGGAGGTGTGACAGAGTTTTTGTGTACAAGCCTGGTCAGGTTATGCACAGCGTTATGCAGTGACCGCTTGACCGTTGGCGGCCTTCGATGTGTCACGAAAATAATTGGCTCTCTGGGATTTGCCGTGATTCTGTACACGGATTTCACGGATTACACGGAATCTCACGGAAAACCCCAAAAAAATCCGTGCTTTTTCCGTGTCCGTCCGTGTAATCCGTGTTCAAAAGGTTT
>Ga0210044_10011635_pt1 | contig 10214 bp, 8 predicted proteins | sample CryGey13umfilter_2_FD_183959 | JGI IMG/M metagenome (GOLD analysis project Ga0210044, IMG submission 183959) | Groundwater microbial communities from aquifer in Utah, USA - Crystal Geyser 4/9/14 3 um filter (SPAdes) (version 2) | ecosystem: Environmental > Aquatic > Deep subsurface > Groundwater...
CGCCGATGCGATCCTGAGTGATGGTTCCGTCCGGGATGTGGATGTTGGCGGGGTCGATATCAACATGGTCGAATAGGTATTCTCGCATGAAGCGGACGTAACTCTGCAAATCGTCCGGCTTCATCGGCCAGTATTCGTCCAAATTAAAAGTAATGACGTTCGCAAACGATAATCTTTCTTCCCGGTGCATGCGAACCAGTTGTTCATAGATTCCGGTCGGCGTGGAACCGGTCGCCAGGCCGAGGACGGCATTTTCGCCCGCATTCCGTTTCTTTCGAATGAGTTCCGCCAACTCGCTCGCTACGGCAAGATTCGCGCTTTCGTGCGAACGATAAACAACCGTTGGTGTACGTTCGACGGAACGCACGTCATATTGCGGACGATGTAATTCCCCATCGTGTGAATGCAGAGCGGCGGTCGGTTGGTTCGATCGACTTGATGCGGTCATCATCGTTCAATTCTCAATTGGCTTCGCAAGGAAGTCTTTTCCCGTAAAGATTGGCTTCAAAGACGACGAAATCATAGGAACGCGAGTCTGAATCTGCTCGACTCTCGCACATTTCAACCGAATTACGATGGCCACTCGAAAAAATACAAATCTCGATCACCGCGACTCGTGGTGGGGGCATTTCGATTAGTATTCTTACTGCGTTTCCATTCTCTACGATTTCATTCCGAGGAGGGCGAAGAGTTCCGGCCCTCTTGCGTCAGGCGCGGAGGCAAGAAGCCGAATTGATGTCTTTATCAGGCCGACCTTCTTCATTTGCCGAGCGATAACGTCGGGATCGAAGCCGAGGTGCTGATGCCCCATCTGCCTGCGATATTCCTCACGGTCGTGCTCGACCATGTCGACGACAAGGACCCGACCTCCAGACGAGGCCACGATGCGAGCCAATTCACGAATCGCCGTTTCGACATCTTTGACGTGATGAAGAACCAGTGATGCACAGGCGGCATCGACCGACGCCTTTGGTAGCGGGATATTCTCGATCTGGCCGAGATGGAAGTTCACATTCTGAAATCCTTTGAGGCGTTTCCTCGCCGCGGCCAGCATTGATTTCGATGAATCAACCGCATGGATTCGACGAACGATCGTCGCCAGTCGATCCGCCATTTCACCCGTTCCGCAACCGATATCGGCGATCGCCCAATCCGACGGAATCAGCGAAAGAAGAGCGCTATCGGTGAAGAATTCGCCAAACAATTCGCGACGAACGGAATCCCATTCATGCCCGACTCGCCCGAAGAAACTGGCGGTGTCCGTCTTTCGTTTGGTTAGGACCGTGCGAAGTCGATGTTCGTCCTGACGACTTTGTGATGTGTCGCCCAACTGCTCACGAACCAACTCCCACAACCGCGCTGCTTCAACGGGCATGATGTTTCGGTCGAGCCAGTACCGCCCTGCCGTGCCTTCGGATCGACGGGCTATCCAGCCCCCCGCAAAGAGAACCTTCAAATGTCGGCTGACCGTCGATTGCGGCATTTGGGTGATGGTCGCAAGTTCTCCTACTCCGAGTTCCTCGATTTCAAGGAGGCGTAGAAGACGCAAGCGCGATGATTCACTCAGGACGCCGAGACGCTCGCTGACGGTGGATTCGTTTTGTGCAGTCCTGGTTTTGCTCAACGTGAAGCGAGTTCCATTTGTCCGGCAGACAAGGAGTGATGAAGTTATTTCGGATGTCCCCGGAAACGCCCTTCATCCGAGGAAATCCATATTTGGTATGCAATCCCCTGATTCAAATCGCCGAATTCGTTGGTCGTCCCGACTCGCTAGTCGTCAATGATCCTGAGATCCCAGAATATCATCATCCGGCGGAAGCGCGAGTGTCGGACCGACTACGGAGACATATTTGGAAAGCCACTGAACGACCTGATCATTCGAAGGATCGATCGCGTAGGCCTGCCTGAGACGACGGACGGCTTCATCGGTTTTTCCGATCCGTTCGTACAGCGCGGCGAGTTTCAAATAGGGCTCGACCTTTCTCCCGCCGAGAATCCGCGCGAACATTCGATAGGCGGTCTCCGCCGTATCGGGATCATCGAATCGAATTGCGTAATCACCAAGACGTTCGTAATCACGTGCTTCACCAACCAAATCGCTACGATCCTTCAGGAGAGCAAATAGCGCATCCGGATCGTTGTCACGAGCTATTGCTTCGGCGAGGTAACCGGCGATTTCATAGCCCTGATCTCGTCCGGCCCATGCCTGCTGATACGCCACGGATAAATGGGTTCGCGCCCGTTCGAGGTTACCTTTCGCAAGGTAAGCCCGGCCGATCCACAAATTCGCTTCCTCATCCTCCGGCTTCCGTTCAAGAACCTGCTGGTAGGACGCAATGGACCCATCGTATTCGCCTCGTAGATACGCCCGATGTCCCTCATCACGAAGCGTCGGGTTCGACGGACCGGCGCAGCCGACCATGAATATTGAAAGGAACAGAAAAACTCCCGTTAATCCCCAGCATCGTCCACGCCAGTTCCTCATTTTCTTGCTCCTCAAACGCACATCGTCGGCGGCATCATGATTCCATTCCGAATTGGAATCCATCATATCCGCCAATGTTCCATACTTCCGCGGGAGCGAGCGATTCCGTGCAACGCGCGATACGATCAAGAATGAACCAACGAGTCCCGAGCCCGCATCTCCCCGCCCTCCGATTTGTGGTTCTCCGGCATGAAACCCATGACGGAGGATCACACTTTGACTGGATGTTTGCGCGAGAAGACCCGCCGACTACGACTCTCCTGACGTTTCGGACCTCGTTGTTGCCGTCGGTGGCTACGATCGGCGAATCCATCTCGATTCAAGCCATTTCTGATCATCGAATCGCCTACCTAACCTATGAAGGCAAAATCAGCCGGGGACGGGGACACGTCAGTCGAATCGGTGCGGGACGGTATCGAACTATTGATAGGAGGCGAGCGAATGAACCTGTCACCGAAACCAACCGAGTTTTGTGGCGAATCGAACTTTCGTGGGACCAACCAGCGAAAGCAACCCAATTCTGGGAATTCCGGTACGATCATTCGGTCGCGACGTGCATCGCTCCTGATCGTATTCGAGCGTCGTTTGATACTGAATGACCGATGATTGCGCTCCGAAATCGACCCAACTGACTTCTCCGGATCGGTATTTCGACTCAATTCAAGCGCCCAGTTGGGGATTTTTCCTTGCGTAGTCCAGCGGAATGTGATAGATATAAGGAGATTGGGTGGTTTTTTCTCACGGTCTTCGCCGATTCTTGCGTTATCTATATAATTTGCAATTTCCGAAATCGCAGGCCGTTCTTTCGCTTCATTGCTCTGGATTAGAGGAGAGTTTTCATGCCCGATACCGATTCAAATCCCGCGCCGCCGAAAATTCGTTTCAACGATGCTCCGCCGATCGGACAGGCGATCCAGCCGGAACCCGGCCAGGATGCTGAACCGACGGAAGCACCGGTTGCGGGTACCAGTGTTGCGGGGAGTACCAAGATTCGCACGTTTGAGAAAAAGGGGAATCATGAGGAGAAGTGGCTCCGGACTCCGAATCAAACCGGAAGCGGCGCAACCCACGTCCGCACCTTTCATTCGAAATTGAATACGGAATCTCTTGCGTATATGGATGCGCAAATAAACGACTGGCTTGCCGAGCACCCGGAAGTCGAAGTGAAATTTGTCTCCTCAACGGTCGGCGTCTATTCCGGGAAGGTTAAAGAGCCAGCCATAATCTGCCATGTTTGGGTCTGACGAGCACCGACACATTCGAAATGCGCCGGCGACGGATGACCCTGATAACGACAACCGTATCCGTTGGCCAGCCCGTTTATATGGTTTTGTTCGGCCCGTCATCGCTCGAGTGGCTTCCGTGCCGAGACTCCGCGTAAATCGGCCGAGGACATATCGTCGGTTGACGGGGTGTGAGACCTATCAACCCAATTCTATTACAGTCAGCCTCTGAATCCTGTCTCAAATATGCGTGCCGAGCCGATATGGTTGTAGCAATGAATCGATCCATTTCTTGCGGCAAGGGACGACTCTCAAATGTGCGGCATTCTCGGTCTCGTAACGCGGTTCGGCAAGAAACCCGGCACAACCATTTCGCAAATTGAAGAAATGCGCGATCGAATGGTCAACCGCGGCCCTGATGCGGCGGGAATCGTTGCGCACAAGAATGTTTTGTTTGCGCATCGTCTGCTCGCCGTCATCGATCCAGGTCACGGGCCGCAACCGATGCGGTCCGACGACCAACGTTTCCTGCTCGTCTACAACGGTGAACTCTACAACGACGACGAATTGCGTGAACAACTTCGTCGAATCAATCGCAACATTGAGTTCAAATCAAGGTGCGACACGGAAACGGTCCTTCGTGCTTTCGAGACGTGGGGAACCAGCGCATTTGACAAGATGCGGGGAATGTTCGCGCTTGGCATTTACGATTTTCAGACCCGCACGCTAACATTGGCCCGCGATCCGCTCGGGATGAAGCCACTCTATTTTGCGCTCAATCCTGAAAATTGCGAATGCATTTTCGCCAGCCATCTACCTTCGATTCTGGATTATCACGCGATTACCCCGGAGCCGAATCCACCGGTAGTTTCCGCCTACCTCACGACGTTGAAGACCACAGCCGGAAACGAAACACTTTTTAAAGGGGTGCGCACACTCCGGCCGGGGCAATATGCCACCATCAGGTGCGGCGATGATGACGGCCGCGGCGAATTGGGCATTCAGATTATACATTATGGAAATGGATTCGCAGATTCGTACTTCGATGGCCGATCATTCGATGAAACCACCATCGAGTTGCGCGATGCGGTAATCGATTCAGTCGGCCGACACCTTCGCAGTGACGTACCGATTTGCCTGCTGTTGTCGGGAGGATTGGACAGCGCGATTATCGGTTCGGTCGCCAAACGTCTCGGTGCCTCGCAAGCCCTTCGGACTTGGTGCGCGGGCGATCCCGACGATACGGGGGGCGATCGCCGATTCGCAAAGGAGATGGCCGATTTTCTCGGCGCTGATCATCACGACGTGATCATCGACCGCCCGACGTTCCATCACAATTGGCGACATCTCATCCACGAAACCGGTCTCCCACTCAGCACCCCGAATGAGACCGCGATCTTTGAAGTCGCATCGTCGCTCAAACAACACGCAACCGTCGCCCTCTCCGGGGAAGGCGCAGATGAGCTCTTCGCGGGCTATTCACTCCCGCTCCTTTCCGGAATCGACCAGATCAACGCGTCACGGCCTCAATGCGAATGGCCGGGCAATCAATCAGCACACAACCGCTATCAAACGGAACTGCGCAATCAGTACGGGACCGCCGACCTCGGTTCATCGACGCGGCACTTTCTTCGATGCAATTCGTGGATTCATCCCGATCAAAAGCCTCAACTGTTCAACGCCTCATTTATCGAGTCGATTGCGCTCGATTCGCTGCTGTTTAACGAGATTCATTTCCAGTTCTCCGATCAGATCGAAGACAGCGCCTCACCGGAGCAACTTCTGCAGATTCAGCGGCGCCTCAATCTGACGGGGTTGCTGCGACGACTCGATTCGGCGACGATGGCGGCGCAAGTTGAAGGCCGCACCCCGTTTGCTGACTCCCGAATCGCGCAAATAGCCGCCTCGATCCCGTTTGGATACAAGATGAAGACTGATGCGGCATCGGACGGCGGACTTTCGTCTGCCATGACGCTCGTAACCGAAAACCGCGTAACGACTAAAGTAATCCTCCGCAAGGCCTTTGAAGACTGGGTGCCTCAATCTATCCTAAATCGACCGAAGGCCTCATTTCCGCTTCCGTTCCAGTCCTGGATTCGTGATAGCGCTGCGGATCTGAAAACCAGCCGATTTCTCAAGGAAATTACAAAGCCGGAGATTCTTACGGCCGTGGCTGAAAACCCTGAAATAAACTGGCAGATTGCGTGGCCCCTTCTCAATATCGGCAAGTGGTCCGATCGTTGGTGGGGTTAGATTCATTCGCTTTAATCCGATACTCGCAGATCATCTTGAGAGATCGAGTTCGCGCCCGGCCGATCAACATGCTATAACAATTCGCCCATGACATTTGCCGCACCCACAACAAAACCTGAATCATCCGTGGGCTCTTCCGTGAACCACCGTGAAAAAGACTTCGCATCGCCGATTCGAGCGATTGTCTTTGCGGGCGGGGGCACGGGCGGGCATCTTTACCCGGGGTTGGCCCTGTCCGAACAAATATGCAGAATCGCCCCCTCCATCAAGACCTTCTTTCTATGTTCTACTCGGTCTATTGACGCTGAAATCCTCTCTGCCGAACATGCCGAGTTCCGTCCGATCGGTGCGGAACCGCTTCAATTTAGCCCGTTTCCTCGCGCGTCGATTCAGTTCATCCAAGGCTGGCGAAGGGCGACCAGCGAAACGAGTATCGAACTTGACCGATTGATGAACGAATTCGGCGGGATTGACCGAATCGTCGTTGTTCTGATGGGCGGTTTCGTCGCCCCACCGGTCGCCCGTTCTGCTTCGAAGCGCGGCATTCGAACGTTGTTGGTGAATCTGGATGTCGTCCCCGGAAAAGCAAATCGTTTGGCAGCGCGATGGGCGAGCGAAGTCGTCTCGGCCGTACCTTGCACTGGACCTCAAGAGTTTACTAAAGCGCCGGTACTAGGAATGCCGGTGCGCGCTAATGCCGTTGCCGACGATGGACCCGAAAACTGTCGAGCACGGCTCGGCCTATCGCCGGACGTGAATACCCTGCTCGTGACGGGTGCCAGTCAGGGGGCGGCCTCGCTCAACGAACTCATGCTCGTAATGGTGCGTTCAGAGCGCTTCCGTCGAGCGTTCGACGGCTGGCAGATTCTCCATTTGGCAGGGCCGGGACGAGAGGCCGACCTGCTCGCAATTTACAAAAAAAAAGACATCCCGGCGGTCGTCCTACCGTTCTGCCACTCGATGGGCGATGCATGGGGTTCTGCCGATCTCGCACTGAGCCGAGCCGGAGCATCAAGCGTCGCAGAGTCAGCGCTGAATGGAGTTCCGACCATTTTCGTACCCTATCCGTGGCATAGGGACGAGCACCAGAAACATAACGCCCAGCCCATTGTTGACCACGGCGGGGGATGGCTCGTACGCGATGAAATCAACGCTTCAGCCAATCTTGAAACGATTGGCTGCGTGCTTTCGGACCTGCTTACGCACTCTAATCGTCGGCGTGTGGCCAAGGACAGACTTTTGGAGGCCCGATTCCCAAACGCGGCGGTAGCCATGGCACGCAGGGTACTTGAACTGAAATGAGGCATAAGTTCGTTTGAACAGGGGAATCCGGAATTCAATCGCCGAGTTCATTCTCAGAGTTCGATTGGTGGAACCGATCCCCATTTCCGGCCGTATAATTTCGTGAAATGGGCTGAAAACCCCTTGACAGCGTTTCGAAAATTGGTACGGTATATAGAGAATTCGTCAATCCGGGTGTGATTGGCGGGTTCGACTGGTTTGATAATTTGACATCCTGAATGGCAGAACGGGCTGGACGATCCAGAATATTATTCGACCCGCGTAAGACTCGTCACCTTTATTTTGCAGCCGACGAGAATCGCACCCTGTTCTTATTTGCCGGCCACCGCCGGTCAATTCCCCTCCCTCCTTCCAGCCATTGCCGACAATCTGAATGTATGGCCGCGCGATCGTTGTGTTGTTCGGACCTGTATCGCGTTCAAGCAGTGTTGATTGAACGTACTGAGCGATCCTGCTCCAGGCAATCGGGATGATCGACATTGATGGCGAAGTCGATCGTTTGATCGAATCGGTGAATGAAAACCTTCTCGAATCGATCAAACATTTGACGGAAACATCCGGCGATTGGCCCGCTGACGAATCAGGACAATCAGCATCCAAATCAATCAACACGCATGATTTGAGGCGAGCGGCTGAAATCGTCAACGGAGAACGAGTTCCGTAGGGACTCCTGATCAAAGACGGACCGATTATGAGGACCGGTGGAAAGGAACGCCCCAGTGCGACGAGGAAACATCATCCGATTCAGATTCTGGATAAGAAAAAGGAACGGCCGGCCGCCAAGGGCGCAGTCTTGTGTTTGATTCGATCAGGAAAATCGCGGAGTGATCCCTCCAGAAGGGAAAGAAAAACGGGACTGGAGAGGTATGGAATGGTTTGGTATGAAAGTGAATGAATGTTGGAAATAATGGTGCGGAGGGCGCCGGCCAACGACTCTGGTCTGATCGTCGATTTGCTCGATGATGAAGAACACACCCACAGCGTCGCGAAGCCGCGAGCTACGCAACTCAGACCTTTTATTTGGAGACTCACGGTCATGACAAGACACAGAACAAGAGGATTGGGCTTCACGCTGATCGAACTGCTGGTCGTAATCGCGATTATTGCACTTCTGATCGGATTGCTTTTGCCGGCCCTGCAGAAAGCACGTCGAACCGCTCGATTCATGGAGTGTGGTACGCGACTTCGCTCAATTCACCAAGGTATGAATTTCTGGGCCGAAGGCCACAAAGAGCAATACCCGATTCCGGAATTGATCGATTATGATCACGCCTACGAAGACGGCAAGAGCAGCAACACGACGACCAACACGGGCAACAGTAACGCCAATGTGATGTCGATCCTGATTTATAACGGGTACTTCAAGCCGGAAACCGTGATGTGCCCGGACGAAATCAACAAGGACATTACCGAAGATGACGATTATGTAACGGACGAAGATTACGGCCCGTGGGACCGAAGTTTCGACGGATTCTGGTCGGATTCGGGTACCGATACGGTCTGCAATACATCGTACGCGATGATGTACATGTTCGGTCGGCGATTGGCTCTGCAATGGAACAGTTCGCGCGGCAGCGGCAGTTTCGCCATCCTCAGCGACCGAGGAGTGGAAAAAGGCAAGTACGAACCGACTCGTCCGACGATCGCCAACTTGAACCACGGAAATGAAAAGACGTGGATGGGGAACCTCCTCTACAACGACAACCACGTCGATCGTTTCGTCGAACGAAAGGATTTCCTCGGAAACTCCCTCGATGGCCAGGACGATATGAATTATGCCCCGGATGGCATCTACTATTTTGCCGGCTCCAATGTTCCCGACAACGTCTTCAAACTGGACGACGGTACGGACGGTGCCGATATCTACCTCGGCTTCTGGGCCTTTTTCGGAACCTACAAGAAGAACAAGGACGGATCACTCAGCCTCAAACCTCGCCCCAGTGTGCGAGAACTCTGGGATCCGGAAATCGATCAGAACTGATCGCCTTATGACCCGCCGCCCCTCGACGAAGGGCTGGACGGAGATATTCCGGATGTGACAAAACCGCAATAGCCCGTGAATCCGCTGGGATCGCGGGCTTTTCTTTTGTTCGGTACTCTTTGCAGGGGACGACAATCATCTTCTCGCCGCCTCATCTTTCGAACAATCACGAAATGAGCACTCCCGTCCCTTCGCACGCATGTTACGAATGCGGAATTTCGGCTAAAGAACCGCCCCATTCAATTGCCCGGATAGAGCTAACGGCCACCTGACCATACATTCAATGGGGAATTGATTCATTTTGCCGAGATTCCACTTTTTGAGGTTGACAGCCGGAACCGATTCGCTATCTTGAACGAAGAGAATTATGCGTAACTCGAGGTGTCGACCTGAATGACTCCTCGACCTCCCTCGATTTCGAGGGTCGAAAGGGTTGTTGAAAAAGGACGGAAATCCAGGATCCGAATCGCTATATCCAATCAATGCATCCCAAATAATCCTTCCTCGGATGCTCCCTCCTTCTCGACAGATTACCAACCCTGACAATTCGATTGCACCGTTCGTTTCGGCACGACGATTAGAATGACCAGCCCCGATAAAGGTGTTCGGTTAGCGGTCGTCAGTGTTGTTCGGCATCATGGCGTCCTGTAGTAGGTCGAGGTATGCCCGGTTGTTCAATGCAACGAGTTGAACATTCGTGCAACGTGTGCAAACAAGCAAGTATGCTCGCTTCAGGTAACGATCGAATGATCGCGCATGAGAAGAATAAGCGCATCACTCGGCTACCTGAACTCGTGTTTCTTTCGCGTAATCAGGCATTCGGGCGTTCCGATTGCTAAGAAAGTACGATGGCTCAATTCCATCATTCTCGTTTATACTTCCATATGGAGGAAGCCACAATGAAACGACGTTCAGGATTCACCCTCATTGAGTTGCTGGTGGTCATCGCGATTATCGCGCTGCTCATCGG
>Ga0210044_10011636_pt1 | contig 10214 bp, 5 predicted proteins | sample CryGey13umfilter_2_FD_183959 | JGI IMG/M metagenome (GOLD analysis project Ga0210044, IMG submission 183959) | Groundwater microbial communities from aquifer in Utah, USA - Crystal Geyser 4/9/14 3 um filter (SPAdes) (version 2) | ecosystem: Environmental > Aquatic > Deep subsurface > Groundwater...
TGGATCAAAAAATTTTGCCGATTGCATTGGGTCAAACGGATTCCAGCCAGCCATTTGACCTGCAACATTTTTACTAAACCCGCTTTGAGTTAAAGCAATTTGCAATTCTTCACGTTTGGCTTTTTCATTTTTCTTTAGTATTTTCTTTCCCGAGTACTTACGAGTAAAAAATATTTTACGGCGGATAGCACATAATTCTTTTTCAAGCTTTTCAACATCACCAGCCATTAAAGTCATTTGCTGTGGCTTGTTCAAACCGATTAATGTATTTGCTGCCACAAACTTGGTTTCGAGGTTTGGCATACTTAATATATTTCGATTGGGTTTGCTGTCATTAACCTTTTGATCAACTATTAGTGAAATAAAAAAACGAAGTTTGGAAATTTGAATGGCAATTTGCTGTATATCCACCCCGTAAATACAGTTTTCAATCAAGAAAAGTTTACGGGCGTAGTCGGGATAATTCATGCTCAAGTCAAAAGCCTTTTCAATTTCATCTAATCGCAATTTTCGTTCTTCTGAATTATTTTCTTTACGATACACATCGGTAGTTTCATCAATTGCTCGTTGTATTTGTAGTTCGTTCCATTTTTTATTATCAGGGTCGAGTTTATTAAGCAAGTCAACCAAACGGTGCAAAACTCCCATCGGAAAAGCACCTGAACCACAGGCAGGATCAAGTATTTTAGCTTCACTAATGGCTTTAATAAAAACATCTGTTTCCGATTTTGAAAACTCTGGTAAGTCAATTGTGTGTGAAAATAAATCACGTAGTTTGGTTTCAAAAGTATCAGAAGCATCCTTGCTTCTGTTTGATGATAAACATACAGAAGGTAATGTAATTCCAGACTTAACCGGATTGTCCCAAATATATTTCCTAATTGCCTGTAACGCTTTCTCATTTCTCACAATATGATCATAAGATTCGTGCATCCACAATTGACCTTTGTTTCCAGTTACCTTATTTATTTCATTAGCAGTAAAAGATTTCCACGAATGCAATATTTCGGGCAAGAGATGTCCTTCGAGAGGTTTAACAAGAATATGCACATGATTTGGCATGATAACCCATTCATCAAGAATGTAGCGTTGATTATTGAAATGTAGTAATGCTTCAGAAACAATTTTTGCGATTTTTTCATCTTTTAAAACACAACTACCTTTGCCGGCATTCAAAAGATTTTCAGTTCTTTCCGAAAAAAGCTTGTAATAGTCCCTTTTCTGTTCGGATGTAAGGTTAATCTTGTCGTGTTTTTTTAACCATAATTCTCTTTCTTTTTTTATCTGCTCAACCACTGCTGCAGGAATTGAATCTGCAAGGCGAAAGGTGATAAAATACCAAACATTTTGTTGTTGCCAATGAGGTAAGTTTCCTTGATGAATATAGATTTCGTTGTCTGGATTAAAAAATTCGTTTGAAAGGTTAATTTCATTATCAACGTGAGCAGGGATGCTCACGATACTTTGGAAGTATGCAATCAAACTTTCGTCAACCATATAGTTTACAATCTCACGTGGTGTGTAAAAACTACCTGTTTGTTTACGTGCTGTGGTTTGTGTTTCGGGGTTGTAACTTGCCAAAAGATTTTCAAATACTTTACCCAGCAATTCGGGGTCGAGCGCAATTTCTTCTTCAAGTGGTGTATTTTCAGTAATGGTAAATTTATAACCATCAAGAATATTTATCAAACCTTCAACCTTGTATTTTTTGCCTTTTGTACCATACTCTGAATTTAAGTCCAATATAAATTCATCCGCAAAAAAGAGTTTGTCCGGCACAAATGCTTGTCGTTTCTCGGTACTGCTAAAACCATCAAACCTTATTTCTTTGTTACCCTCTTTAAAATCGAGACATTCAAACAAGCCACCATTTAAAAACGGAATGCTTGAAAAAAGCTCTAATGCTTTATCAGGTTTTGTAAAGTAGTTTTGATAACGGTATTTCGTTTGGTCAAGATACTGGTCATTTCCTGTCTTTGGAAGCGTATTAATGAACCTGCGTTGCTCGTCTTTGTTTTCTGCTGTAATATCTTTGTCCATTGGTGTATTGAGAGTAGCAAAGAAAAGGTTTTGTAAAATTGCCCTGTAATAAACAGAAGTTTTTTCCGATTGAGGTTTGAAATCATTTAAAATATCTTTCAGTTTTTTAATTTCAAATAATGAATCAGGGACAAGGTTCTTTTCTTTGATAAACCATACAAAAATCAATCGGGTAAGCAAACGGATAACACTTTCGGAATTATAAACCATGTCGTCCTTATCATCATTCACATCATTAGGGAAATTTACAGAACGAACAGCCCACAAATACCAGTTGAATAATTCGCTATAGAAACGTTTGTTGAGTTCTTTAGTGTCGAGCGTTTTCTGCCATGCGTTGTGCAATTCAACAAAGTTTGTAAATTGATGTTTGCTTTTGAGTTCATCGAATGTCAAATCAAAAAGTATCTCAATATGCGCCCGATGTGGATTTTCAATAACAATATCTTTTATTAAAGTTACCTTTTCAAGTACATCCTTGTTATCATCACGTTTGTGTAATCTGCGATTAATAACCGACAGCGTAAGTGTTTTACCATGTTTAAAAAGTATCATGGCTGGCATAGGGAACAAACGATTTATTTCACGAGTAATAATTGAAAGTTCTGTTCGTGAATATTCATCAGCACTAAGTTCAATTGTAAAAAACAAATACGTTTCTATAACAGTGCGTTCAACCTGTTTGGTATCAAACAATGTAGCTTGTTTAAGCACTTCTTCTTTTGAAAGTTGAAAAAGCAAATCAACATATTTCCATTCGCTTGTTTTAGTTTTGGCTTCATCAAACTTTTTATCGCCAATGTAAGTGTCCTTAAATTCTGCATAAGTTGGTTTATGCAAAGGTGCACGGCGTTCGGTAACATAACCCAAGTTTTCAAAAAGGTTTAAACTCTTTTCCGTCAGATTGCCTTTTGCAAATGATTGCAATGCCTCTTTTATGCTCAATTTTATTTGTTCTACTGTCATTCTATTTAAGTTTCTTTAGGTTTTTATTCCCAAGCAAGGATTTCATTTGAGTAATAGCAATTCTGTTTAATTGCATTAACCTTTCGCTTTGCTGCAAACTTTGATGTATCAATACTGCATTGATGCTTTCCATGTTTGAAAGTACAACTAATTGTTCGATAGTTGCCATGTCTCTTATGTTCCCTTCTGCATCAGGATTTTCGTTTCTCCATTGTAGTGCAGTTGTTCCAAATAATGCCATATTCAGCATATCGGCTTCATTAGCATACACAAAACTTATTTGTTGATTAGTTAAAGCGGCAGGGATGAGATTTTCTTTTATTGCATCGGTGTGGATATGATAATTTACTTTTGCAAGAGTTCGTTGCAGGTTCCAGTCTAATTTAAGGCGGTCGTTTTCATCTTCTTTAAGGCGTTGAAATTCTCTAATTAAATAATATTTGAATTGAGGCGAAATCCACGAACCAAACTCAAAAGCAATATCTTTATGAGCGAAAGTACCACCATCATAACGACCAGTTTTAGAAATTATTCCAATAGCATTTGTTTTTTCAATCCATTTTTTAGCCGATAATACAAAACCATTACTGCCGCTTTCATTTTTAATGTTACTGAATTCAGTTATATTAAAATCAGGGTTATTGATTTGCTCCCATAGTCCCATAAATTCAACGGTATATCTGGTACTTAGCCAGTGAGAAATGACTAATCCTGTTGTTTCAGCATTTTTAAATCTTGCCATGTCTGTTAATGAAATAAAATCATTCTGTTTTTTAGTATAAACAGCTATTTCGAGATTCTGAATTTGTATTTTTTTTGATTTATCCATTTTTAATTCATATTTTGATTTATAAACTCAATATTTAATTGTACCGAATACGGTATAATTAAAATCAGGATTATTTTATTACCAACCAAGTAACCAATTCAAAATTATTTGTTTCGTTAATCCGTTTCGATTTTGGAATTAACAACGCTCCTCTGTCATTGCCAGTAATTTTTTGGCTACTCCGTTTATTAAATACTCTGCTTATTTCGTCAATTGCCTTTGTTAAAAGTTCTGTGTATTGCTTCATGTCCTCGCCTTGATTAGTTTCGGTATTAAACAAATCACACAATTCTTCAAAGGGTTCAGATTTTCCGGAACACATTAAGCGATATATTTCGAGAATATGCTTTGCATTGGTATAGTTAAACCGTACTTGTCCATCATCGCGAATGTAAACTAAAAAATAAGGTTGAAGTGGGTTTACTTCTTCATTACCTTCGGTATCGCCCTTTTGTTTTAAGCAATACACAACACCTGGTTTAATTATTTCCTTTTCTGCTACTGAGAATTTTTCTACATCAAGAAAATGTGAATGAGAACCTGATGGAGAAGGGACAACAGAATACAAGCCAAACGGAGCATCTTCAAGTTTTGTTCTATTATTTTCCAAGAAATTTAATAGTTCTATTCTAAAATCATCTAATGTAAAATCGGTAAGCGATATACTCTCGTTCATATCTTCGAGGTCGAGTACTTCGTCTCTAAGTTTTTTAAGTTGCTTGTTTCGGTACTTCAAATCATCTTCAATCAATTCTTCTATTTGGTCAGAAGCCAAAACATTATCATCGGCAGTTGCAGTAACATCAACCAATGCCATACGTGCTTCAACACGTTCTTTTAAGTTTATATAATTGTCAAGGTCTTTTGTTGGCCAAAAGTTTACCAATTGAATTTGAGCGTTTTTACTTCCCAAACGGTCAATACGCCCAAATCGTTGAATGATACGAACAGGATTCCAATGTATATCGTAATTAATTAGAAAATCACAATCTTGTAAATTTTGACCTTCGCTAATACAATCAGAAGCAATTAACACATCAATTTCACCTTCTTGTGGCATTGATTTCATTATGTTTCTGTTTTTGGAAATAGGTGAAAAGTTGGTGAGAATGTTGGAATACTCTGCTTTACCAAAACTTGTTTTGCTCTGCGAACCTATCACTAATGCAATGTTTAGCTTTAAATCTTTTTGCACCCAATTTTTTAATTCGTCAAAAAGATAATTGGCAGTGTCGGCAAATGCAGTGAATACAATGATTTTATTATTGCCTTTATTTAGTGGTTTATTGATTTTATCTTGAATTATTTTTCTAAGGTCTTTAAGTTTTGCGTCTCTGTCAGGTGTTACGGCAACAGCATTATTATATAAATCTATTAATGCCTCTTTGTCTTTTTGCAAATCGGCTAACCAATCAGTTAGCTCCAAATCTGCCAAATCGAATTTCAATTTCTTTCCTACCTGCCACTGTTCTATATCGTCTGCATTTTCTTCTAATTCGTCTTCATCAGGTTCTAATGCTTCTAATACTTCTACATGTGTTTTTTGTTTTGATTTTATAAACTCTTTGATTTTATTTTCAAGTTTTTCAATTTTCTGAATTGTTCTGTCCATTGAAATTTCAAATGATTCAATAGAACTTTCTAAGCGTTTCAGAAAATTTATTTTCATCATCCCAATAAGAGTAGACTCACGGTCGCTTTGTTTAAAACCTAAAATTCCTGATGTTGCAGCCAATTCTTCGTATTTAGTTTTCATTTCATCCTTGATGTATGCTGAAGGATTGAATACTGATAATTTGTATTGAAGTATTTTTTTATTGAGTGCATCATAAGTAAAGAATCGGTCTTTCAAATCAATGTTCGGATACATAGAAATTGGTTTTAAACGTTCAGGAAATTTCCCTACTTCTTTTTCAGCGTTGTAAAAACTTATAATGTGTTTTCTGCTTCTTGCAATTGTAATTTCATCCAACAACTTAAAAAATGAAGAATCTAATTTTTCAATTAATTGCTTAACTGTTCTGTTTGGATTTTTTTTATTGTCAGCCCAATTTGTAAAGTTGGTTTGAGCATTCTTCATAGAAAGAGCAATATCTTTAATTCCTGTAGTTTCAAACATTGCATCATTTTTTCCTTCGGTGATAATTAAAATCTGATTTCTCAAATCACGTAGGTTATTGTTTACCGGCGTTGCTGAAAGCAACAATACTTTTGTTTTTACACCACTCTTAATAATTTTTTCCATCAAACATTTGGCTCGGTTCATTTTTACCTCGCCACTTTCTTTCACTTTATCCATCGGATTGCCACGGAAGTTGTGGCTTTCGTCAATTACAACTAAACCGTAATTGCCCCACTTCACTGTTTCAAGATTGATGTCGCCTGAATATCCGCCTTCTCGTCCTAAATCAGTATGGCAAAGAATATCGTAACCAAATCTGTCGCCAATTAAAATATTTCGGTCATCATTCTGTTTGTATATGCTCCAGTTTTCTTTTAATTTTTTCGGACATAAAACTAAACATCGTTCATTAAATAGTTCAAAATATTTAATAACAGCAAGTGCTTCAAAAGTTTTACCTAAACCTACACTGTCGGCAATAATGCAACCGTTATGCTTTAATATTTTATTAATTGCTCCTTTAACTCCATCTTTCTGAAATTCATAAAGCATAGCCCAAACTTCGCTTTCAAAGAAACCAGTTTGGTTGGAAAGTAATCCGCCTTTCTGTTGTTCATTTAGGAAGTTTTCGAAAATATGAAACAGAGTTTTGAAGTATATAAATTCTGGTTCGTTCTCCACATAGAGTTGCTCAAGATATTTAAGCACTTGTGCTTTTACATCTTCAACAAGTCCTGTATTATCGTCCCATAGTTCTTGAAACCATGCTTTCAAATCGGCTCTGTCTCTGTCGTTGTCAACAATAAGGTTTAATTCTATATTCGGGCTTCCACCAAGTCCAAGTCCATTTACGGTAAAATTTGAACTGCCTACAATTGCTTTCTCAACGCCACTTTGTTGGGTAACATGATACATTTTCCCATGCAGGAAATTCGGTTTTACCATTGATTTGATTTCAACTTTTTGTTGAATCCATTCCGAACATTCCTTTGCAACTGATTTTTGTGTTAGTCGGCTTTCAATAGGAATTACAATTTTATCATCCTCAATTTTAAAATCACGTTTATTGATTTTAGTCGGGTCAAGTGATTTAATAAAAGTTGGCTCTCCAAATAGGAATTTTAATTTGTTTATAGAAGCTAACTGTCCTTTCAAATGGCTGTATGCGTATATTGTAAAGTAAGCCGAAACAATTGATAAATCAGATTCCGATTTTATATTGTCAACAAGGAATTGTCCTACAGTTCCTCTGTTTTTATTGTCCCTTATGGATGAAAGATTTATACTCATTTATTCAAATTAATTTAGAAAGCTAAAATAGTCAAATTATACTGGTTCTTGTTCTTTGGTGCGTCGGAAAGATTGCACTCTTTGACAAAGCTTTGGTTGCAGCGTGGGCTTGTGGGGCTTTGGCAATGTGTGCAATGTGGGTCGGGGCAGTCTGTCTGTCAGATTTGTTCTCCATATCAAGTTTAATATTCAATTTTATTGTCATTTCGCTGTGTCGTTGTTTTTTCTCCGCTTGTGCATAACGGTTCGGCTTATCCTTGTTGCGGTATTTCTTGTAATTTCCTGTCCAAAGGTAAAAAAGTTTTAACAAAGAACGCAAATTTATTTTAGCTATTTCACCAGCAATAAGGCTAAGGTTGTGTTAGGCACTGTTATTTATTTTTGGTCAAATATTCATTCAAATTTTTAATAAGCTCATTTATATATAAGTCTTTTGATTGGGAAATTGTAGAAGTATTATTCAATTTCAGAAAGGATTTAGTTAATGGTTTAATCCACATGAACCCTTTTTGTTTATCAGCCATTCTATTTAGACAAGACTTTAAGCAACTTCCGTTTTCTTTCAAATAACATGAAACAGAAGTCCTGACAAAAGTTTCACAAAGAACCGTTTCCCAATAACCATATTCATTCTGATGTTTACGACTAATAAAATCATCATAAATCAATTTTCCTGTTTTTTCTAATTTAGTTTCATATTCATATATAATCGGATTACAGAAAGAATGGCAAAATTCGTGAATTATAAGTCCTACAGAAAAACTACCTAAATTAATTCCGCCTTGTCTGTCATAAACACCGTTGATTGAATATTTAATATTCTCATTGTTTATAATAGTGGTCGCACCATAATTAGACCTTCCGGAATTTAAACTAAGTATAATTTTGAAACATGGGTATTCGGTTTGTACATATTAAAAAATATATGTAATACAATAGAAGAAGGGCAAAAAGTCGTGGCTATTTATTTTATGTCTTGCTCAAACAATCAGTTTTGCATAAACCAGTATCTGAGTGTGAAATACTTAAAACTGAATTAAAACAATAATTAATTGTATGTATATACCGAATACCCATGATTTTATAATTGTCAAGTTGCACAAAACCGCCCAGTTTTTTTAAGCGTGTGTTACCGCTATGTAAGTTGATGTCAATGCAATTGATGTCAACGAGTTATAAATGTATGCAATTTGTTATAGTTGTCAACGAGAACGTAGTAAATCCAAGTCAGGGCAAGGGTTGTGAGAATGCAAAAAATATTTGTGCGTGAGATTTGTTTTTTAATTTTTTTAATTTTTCTTTTTTCAACCACCAAAAAAGAAACAAAAAACCCTCCACGAAGTCCAACTCCAATTTTTTACTTTGTTACAAACTAAAATTATTGTTCAATAAATTGTCAAATTGTAACACCGTTCTCAATTAGCCAAAAATTGCAGTTCGCACACTTCGTGGACAGCCCACCGCACCGCTTTGAACAGACTTGTCTAAACTCTCAACTGTCAACAAGTGATGAGTTTTTGTGTCGGGAAAAATATTTTTTATGAGTCAGCCGATGCAATGTTTAAGCACAATGTTATATTTTGTCGAAAATTGTCAAAACGTTAAATTTATTTCTTAAAGTCGATGCTAAAACATGAAGTCGAGTTGCTTAAAATTGTCAGGGTTGCGGTCTTTGTACTTATTAGCGGTAACGTTTTAATGTTGGCTTTGGCTGGCATTCTCTTGCAGTCGGTGTCAAACCGCTAAGAATTTTATTTAATGTTAAATGTGTCAAATTGCCCATAACTGCTCGTTGTTATCGTAGGTGATATTAGGTGCCGTAAATTTATTCAATTAGTCCAATATTATTTGATTTTTTTCTGTTACATTTTCTGCACAATACTCTGATATTTTGAGCGTCATTTGAACCTCCCTTCGAGAAAGGTATTATATGGTCATATTCAATATCATCAGTACTACCACATAAAACACAACGTCCTTTGTCTCGCTCGAATACTTCGATTAATGTACTTTCTGAAATATAGCGACTTTTAGCTATTTCGTCTGCTTTCAATTTCTCGTATTTATCGCTCAAAACTTTTCGTTTAATTTCACACATTGTTACATATTCAGCACCAAAAATCTGTGAAAAATTACGCATTTCTTGTTCTTCAAGATTGTCTAGTTTATCGTCCAAGTACAATAAATAATATTGCTCATAAACCAATCTGTCAATTTCAGATTTGTACTTAAGATAAATGTCACTAGGAATTATTTTCATTATTTGCAACAATTTTTTCATAAAAACATACTCGTCTTCCGATAGAATATTGTCTTTAAGAATGTATTTGGCAGAAATGTAAAAAAGATGAATGTCAGATTTTGACGAAAGAAATTCTTCAACTTTTTCCCAAAAGTCTTGAGATTTAGTATTTAGTTTGAATAATTCATCATTTATATGGTTTTCGTCTATGTAACCATATTCGTATTCGAATACATCTTTGAAAAAAAACTCTGTAATGTTCATGGTATTTATTTTTATTTATGGCACCTAACTATTGTATAAACGCAATTGTGTTTATTTCGTCTTTATATGTAGCTAATAAAATATTTATAACTATCATATTATCATCACAAAAAATAAAATCATCAAAAGGTGATTTTATTTTTTGTAAATATACTAATTTATATAATTCCAAATGAACCAAAAATTTATTTATCGGGACTTCTAAAATCCGATAGCTATCGGATTTTAGAACCCCTCTTATTTTTAAACTATTGCTATTAGTTCAACATTCATTTCTGTATTGCCATCGTTTATAATTTGGGCATTGTTAATTATGTATAGGTTTACAGATTATTCACAATTATTTAATTTTTTCAAGGTGTTCGTGAGATCGCTTCGCTAAGTTGCTTCGGTCAATCCTTCCCTACTAATGACAACTATACCATAACATCCTGATTGTCAGAGACGAGCATGTTTAGGTC
>Ga0210044_10011640_pt1 | contig 10213 bp, 11 predicted proteins | sample CryGey13umfilter_2_FD_183959 | JGI IMG/M metagenome (GOLD analysis project Ga0210044, IMG submission 183959) | Groundwater microbial communities from aquifer in Utah, USA - Crystal Geyser 4/9/14 3 um filter (SPAdes) (version 2) | ecosystem: Environmental > Aquatic > Deep subsurface >...
TCTTTTTTCACAACTGAAACCATTTCCTTCGTCAATACGCTCATATGAGACTTAACTTCAAATCCCTTTTTCTGGAGAACGGACACTATATCCTTGCTGCTAAGTGACAGTTCCTTCGCCAGTTCATGCACTCGGGTTCCCGACATTACTCTGCCTCCCCTTCCAGAAACTTCTTCGCTTTAAGGAGAAGTTTTTCAGCTGATTTGTGACCGAATCCGGACACATCACTCAACTCCTCCACAGTGGCGGATGCAATGGTCTCCACGGAGGTATATCCGGAAGCCGCAAGCTTGGCCTCCGTCTTCACACCTATGCCTGGCATGTCACTGATGGGGGTTCCGTTGGCCGGATCCCGTGGTGGTCCGGAAAGATCGTCTTTATGGCCACCCATTTGTGCCATGATCTCGTTTTTCTTGTCCGCTTCCTTTTTCACATCGATTGTCCACCCGACCAGCTTACTCGCCAACCGAACGTTTTGCCCATGCGTACCAATTGCCAGGCTGTATTGTTCTTCGGAAACAATGGCTTCCAGTCTCTTTTCATTCCTGTCCACAATTGACATCCTCAGGACCTTGGAAGGGCTCATTGCGTTCATCGCAAAGTGCTCAATATCGTCTTCAAACTTGATAACGTCGATTTTCTCACCTCTAAGTTCCTTGAGCACAGCCTTAATTCTGGAGCCCGCAACACCGACGCAGGCCCCAATCGGATCCACATCGTTTTCATTTGAAAAAACCGCAATCTTCGAACGATCTCCCGGCTCCCGGACAATATTCCGAATCATCACTGTCCCGTCATAGACCTCCGGCACTTCCATTTCGAACAGTTTGATCAGAAGCTTCGGGTCTGTTCTGGAAAGTTCAACCTGAACGTCCCCGGTTTTTTGAATCTCGATGATAACCGCTCGAATCCGATCACCTACATTATAGCGTTCTCTGGGCAGCATGTTTTCGCGGCGGATTACGCCTTCTGTTTTCCCCATGTCAACAATGATACTGCCCCGTTCAAAACGACGAACCGTGACATTGACCACTTCGTTGATTCTACCCTCAAATTCCTTGTAGATGTTAAACCGCTCAAACTCCCGGACCTTCTGGACGATCACCTGCTTGGCAGCATTGGCTGCAATCCGTCCCATCTCAGACTTGTCCTTGGGAAAACGCATCCTGTCTCCAATGGATACAGACTCGTCCAGTTCGATGGCATCTGTCAGGGAAATTTCAATAGACGGGTCTTCCACCTCTTCCACCACGGTTTTGACCGCGGCAATGTCAATCGTCCCTGTTTCCTCGCTGATTTCGACCTCAAATTCTCCCTCATTCCGGTAGAATTTCGCCGCCGCGTTAGCCATGGCATCCTTCAGCATCTCAAGGATAACCTCTTCGTCAATGCTCTTTTCATGCGCAAGTTGATGAATTGCGCTGAGAAGAACTTTGGCTGATGGTTCTGTTGTGTCCTTCACCATAATTTACCCTCTCTCATATTATTTTACGTATTTACAAATCTATTTCACGCACGAGGTTTGCCCGTGCGATGTCAGGGAATGGTACTGTAACCATTTCACCGTCACATTCAACAATAACTTGAGCACCGGACTTATCCAGGCCCTTCAGTACGCCCTTGAGCTTGCGATGGCCATTGATTGCCCTGCGAAGCCTGATGTGGATATTCTCCCCTGCAAATTTTTCATAATCATGAGGTTTTCCCATAATTCTGTCAATTCCCGGGGAAGAAACTTCCAGCGTGTACGCTTGGGGGATAACATCTTCCACATCCAGTTCTACCGCCAGTTGACGGCTCAGTTTTGTGCAATCGCTGATTGTCACCCCGCCTTCCCGATCAATATACAAGCGCAGAAACCATTTTTTCCCGTCAGGCACAAACTCAGTGTGGACCAGTTCCAAGCCATCTGAAGCTGCTATTTCTTCGGCTATTTCCACTACCCTGTCCAGGATTACCACAGTCTCAAACTCCTCCTTTTAATCAAAAAAAAGTGGGCAATGCCCACCTTTCTCAAAGTTAGCTCTTTCAGGCAGCCATATTATTTCACCTTTCCACCTTCTGTTCAAGGTTTTTCTGGATTCATTCGCCCATTCTATGGTAGACAGGCTTGTCTGGAGGCGAGTCAGTGAATTGATTCCCGACAAGATTCGGAAAAGACCAGTAACCGTATCTTTCTTTGCGGCCCCGATAATCGGGGCCGCAAAGAAAAGAGGAGAGACAGATGAAAGGCAACTTTCCTGTCTTATCTAAAAGTTATCCGGACCCAACCTTGTACTAAAACTTGTCCCCATTTTTCCGCTTTTTGAGATAGAATGTAAGGATGAACTGAGAAGGAGAGATACCTGATGAATTGGGAAATCCAGCTTGAGAAACTGGTTCGGACCGAAACAGAAATTGATGCAAGAGACGTCTGGAATACATCCACTGACTATATCCCTTTCAATTACCGGTTTGAGCACACAAAAAGCGTCGTGAACACCGCCCGCTACCTTCAACGCAGTGAAGGCGGCAACTACCGTGTGATTGTTGCGGCGGCCTGGCTCCATGACATTGCCAAACGTTTTGACATGAAAGATGAACCGGGCCCCCATCACGGAATCCTGAGTGCCTCAAGGGCAACCGAAATCCTCAAAACCCTGGATTTTTCGGGAGAAGAAGTGGAATGGATACACGAAGCGATTGAACGCCACGTGGGACTCTTTGCAGATGATATCAAACGCTCACTTGAAGCAGACATCATATGGGATGCGGACAAACTGACAAAGGTAGGAGCGGTATCCATCGGCCACGCCTTCTCTATCGCACCTGCATTCGGCCAGGTCACCACGGAAGGCATGATTCAACGGGGCCGGAATTGGCTTCAAGTCATCGAAAAAACTGTCAGCGCCTTTAAAACCGAAACTGCGAAAAGAATCGGCCGGGACCGCATGGCCTTTTTAGCCGGTTTCTACGACAGACTTGGCAGAGAGTACAAAATGGAGGATGACGATGCTTCTGGCAATTGACATCGGGAACACGAACACCACCCTCGGGATTTTCCAGGAGCAATCACTCATCTTTAACTTCCGTCTGACAACCCGCATCGGTCAGACAATGGACGAATATGGAATCTTCGTGCGCAACCTTCTGTCCCTCGCGGGAATTCAGCGGGACACCCTGTCCGGTATGGTTGTGGCCAGCGTTGTGCCGCCCCTGGACGACGTAATTGAAACTATGGCGAAGAAATATCTCCATATTGAACCCATGTTTATCAGGCCCGGCATCAAGACAGGTCTCGCATTGAATGTGGAGAGTCCCTCTGAAGTCGGTGCCGATCGCATCGTGGATTGTGTCGGCGCTCTGTCCCGCTATGCGCCACCTCTCATTGTTGTGGACTTCGGGACTGCCACCACTTTTGACGCAGTAAGTGAAAACCGGGAATTTATCGGTGGCGCAATTGCTCCGGGGCTCAAGATTTCGGCGGAATCTCTCTTCCAGAAAGCTGCCAAACTACCAGAAGTACCCTTCCAGAAACCGGAAATGGCAATCGGGCGAAATACTGTCACCAACATCCAATCCGGCCTTTTCTTCGGCTACGTCGGGCTGGTGAATGGTGTGTTGTCCAGAATGAAGGCCGAGGTGGGTGAAAACAGCCAGGTCATTGCAACGGGAGGACTGGCATCTGTCATTTTTCCGGAATCAACTTTGATAGATACCATAGATGAGGACCTTACACTTGAGGGATTGCGCGTCCTTTTTGAAAAAAACCATGAGCGATACTGAGTTTCAGGAATATTTCAAACAAATTGAAAGCTATTTCGCATTGAAGAGGGAGCAGGTATTTCTTCTGTCTCCGGAAGAATTTGAGGTAGTGGACCACTTTTTCCGGCGAAACGTCCCGGTTGAGCTTGTATTGAGGGGAATTGACCGTTTCTTTGAAAAAAAGAAAAAAAGCAGGAGAAAGTCCCGGCGACCGGTTTTTCTCACCCATGTCCAGAGCGACATCGAAGAAATTGTTGGTGATTACAGCCGAAAGGGCGTCGGATCCCACCTCGCCTCCGGACCCACCGAAACTGAATTCGTACTGGAAAGGCTCACCACAATTTTGCGCCGACTGGAAAAAGTTACGGGGAACGCGAAAATTCCTGCATCAAAGGCCGCTGAGAAGATCAGCCCTCTTCTGGAACGCGCAAAAATGGAAACAATGGAAGTAATTGAGACAGAACTTGAAGCCATCTCTACTGTTGCAAACAATGAGATATTTGATACACTTGACCCTGATATTGAACAGAAGGTGGCGGAGAGGATCCGTACAATTCTGGAGCAAACGGGACACAGTATTTCAGAGGACATTCAGGAACGATTCAAGACTGACACAACCCTTGAAATGCTCGGTGTTCCCGTCATTTCCCTGTATGCCTGACCGGGAGGTAAAATGACCGTTCTCAAAAAGCTCTTTCTGGTAGTTGCCATTCTCCCCCTCACCCTATCCGTCTTTTCCCAGGATGTCGCCCGGGAAACCCCTCAGGACATACCGCCAATACAAGTTGAAACTGAAGCTGCTCCCCTTGACTTCTCCATCATCGTCAACAGTCAGGTACGACCGCTCACAACAGTCATGGAAGATACCATTCCTTATTTTCTTCTTTCCTCCGTATTCAAAGCACTATCGCCCAACGTCATCACTGTAAATATGACGGACAGTACCCATGCCGAATTGATTATCAGCGAAGAAGAAGCATTCAATTTTGATCTGAAAAGCGGCGTCATCAAAGAAAAAGAAGGGGACAAAACCCTTTCAGCAGATGTGTTGTGGAAAGAAAACAAGCCATATATTCGATTTGACTTTCTTACCCGGGCACTTCCCATGATTCTCAGCAAAGAGGTCTCTTTTGATTCCACTACCAACACGTTTTTTCTGGGGAAACACGCAGAAATCAGACTCAATTACAAAGTCAAAGTAACGCCCCAATATTCTGTCCTTTCTCTGCTTTTTCCCGCCCGTGCCCGCTATCAAATGGAAGAAGATAAGGAAGCCAAAACGGTTCGCATCACCATTAATTCGCAATTTCGCAAACCTGATGCAGAATTTCTCAACCTCTCCAATGATTTTTTTTCCGTGCTGGACTATAAGCTGGAACCATCCAGGACCACCATCCTTATGTCGGTTACAGACAAAGTTGAAACTGTTTCAAAAGCCTTCGACCGCAACTTCAACCGACTCCGCATATACTTCTACTCCCCGGATTTCTATAATCCAATTACCGACACACTGAACCAGGCGCTGTCAATTTATAAACCCACATCCGGATCAGTCCGCAAAGTCATCATAGATCCTGGACACGGGGGCGAAGACGAAGGCGCCATTGGACCCAAAGGAATCCTGGAAAAAGACATTACACTGGCCATGGCCTACAAACTGGTCGGTATCCTGAAACAGCGTGGCTACGAAGTAATCATGACTCGTTATTCAGACGTTTTTGTTCCCTTAAGCGATCGTACCGGCATTGCAAACACCAACAACGGGGACATATTCATTTCCATCCATACCAACGCATCCGCAAGAAAGGCATCAGGTGCTGAAACCTACTATCTCAGCCTCAAAGGGACCCAGACGGTTTCCGACACCGTGGCATTTGAAAACCGGCAATTAAACAAAGAAAATAAAGTGGATGCGCCAGAAAAAAATAACCTCCTCTTCATTCTCTGGGATATGGCCCAGACCGAATACCTGAAAGACAGTGCCCTCCTTGCAGAACAGATCCAGAATGCCATGAACGACCTAACCGGTATCCGCAATCGTGGTGTGAAACAGGCCAATCTCGTCGTACTTCGTGGTTTGAACATGCCCGGTGTACTGGTGGAAGTTGCATTCATCTCCAATCTTTCCGAAGAAGCCCGGCTGGTTCAGGATGGTTTTCAGCAGCGTAGCGCCACCGCAATTGCTGACAGCATCGACCGGTACAAGAGACTCCAGGAAGAACGGATGAAACCAGCCCTCGAAACTCCGGAAACCCCGGAACCACCAGAGACTACAAAATGAGTCGACTTGTATTGGCCGCGTTATTGATTGTTCTCCTTTCTGCCTTTGGTTGCGGTAAATCTGCCCCGGCACCGAAGGAAAAGACCGTGAATGATAAATCTGAAGAAGCAAAAACACCACCACAACCACAATTATTGAAACAAACCCGTGTGATCAGTCTCTATTTCGGAAGCCCTTCCCAATATGGCCTCGTCGTGGAAAGAAGAAATATATTTGATATTCCGGACAAACCATCCATGATTTTCCAAGTCCTATCTACCCTTGAATTCGGACCCCGCACAAAGCTTTTTCCCACCATTCCGGCAACTCTCACTGTACACAATGTTTTCACGGACGGTGATACGATTTTCATCGACTTGAACCGGGAACAGAACCACGCCAGAATCGGCGGAATTGAAGGCGAATCCATCCTGATTCATTCCCTTGTCAACACAGCACTGGCCGTTTATCCTGAATTCAAACGGGTGCGCTTCCTGATTAACGGCGCTGAAACCGACAGCCTCATGGGTCATATTGACGCCAGCCAGTCCTTCGTTTATGACCGGGACATCGTCAGGAGACGATGAGAAAAGTAGAAGACAAGGTTGAGTTTGAGTTTAAGTCCAGAAGAATCGCATACTTGTCAATTTCTATGCCTTTTCAGGTAAATTGTCACGTGATAGAAACCACGGGACATAGAACAGTTTTTCCTTTTCTTTCAGAGCACTGAACAATTCCTTTCTCTCAGCTTTGTCTTCTACTTGGCCTTTTCTGGCTCACTATTCTTCCGACGCAAGATAGACAAACCACTGCAATGTGGAATATGCTCGACAAAAAAACCGTTGTGAACCCCTGAAAAAGTCCTGTTTTCATCCCATTCGGCTTCCAGGAATTCCTGAACCGCGCGGATGACCCCTCTCTGGTTGTTCCAACCCCCGCCGAGGGAACCGTCCTTCCGTCGGAACACCCGTTTCATGTTCGTGTCATGAAATACCATAGTTCCGGCCGGGGCAAGATAGGGTGTCCAGGACTCAATTTCAGCGCAAGTGTGATTGTAGGTATGGCTCGTGTCGATAAAAAGAAAGTCGATCCGGGGTTCAAATCCTGTTTCTTGCGCAAATTCGGGGAAGTTCCGCGCAAATTCAATGTCATCCGCCTGAACAAACCGCCATTTTTCGTAATTGGAATGGAAAAGAGTCGGGGCCATATCCAGGCTGATTAACCATGCTCCCGTCTTTTCTGCCGCACGGGACAAGGCAAAACAGGATGCCCCGGTTCGAACTCCCAGTTCAACTATCAATTTCGGGCTAACAGCGAGTGCTCCCCTGTACAGGATTTCCAGATGATCGCTGATGTCTGTCCGTTTCCTCGCGAACTGACGAATTTCCGCCAGTTGAATGTCATCACTTTCACTGTGCTTTCCCCTTGGAATAAAGAGATTGTACGTCCCGAGTAACCCTTTTCCAAGGAGTGCGACTGCCCTATTCATCCGGGTTCAAAACCTCTTCAACAACTTCGTTGTGAATGAGAGCGTTACTGGCCACCAGTTCTCTGCCGAATATGGTAAATGGGTTCCCCTTATAGTCTGTTAAACGCCCCCCCGCTTCCCTGACAATGAGTTCTCCGGCAGCCATATCCCATGGCTTTAAACCGATCTCAAAATATCCGTCAAGCCGGCCGCAAGCTACGTAACACAAATCAACAGATGCTGCGCCCCCCCTGCGAAGTCCCTGCCCTTTCAATGCTACCTGCCGCATGGGAGCAAACAGCTCATCTATGACCTTTGCCCTGAAATACGGCAAACCGGTCACCAGCAATGAATGGCGTAGACTCCTGACATTGGACACATGGATGGGCTTTTCATTTAGAAACGCGCCGCCGCCCTTCGTTGCAAAGAAAGTTTCTCCCATCACAGGAATTTTCACCAGGCCGGCCCTTGTGTCATCCTCGTGACGCAATCCGCAGGAAAAGGCGAAAAAAGGATAGCTGTGAGCAAAGTTTGTGGTGCCGTCCAGCGGATCAATGACCCAACTCCATCCGCTGTTTCCCCTGTGACTGCCCCCTTCCTCTGCAAGGATGCTGTCGTCGGGGAAAAGTGTCTTGATTCTCTCCACTACTGCGTCTTCTACTGCCTTGTCCGTGGCGGTAACAATGTCCACTTCCCCTTTCAACTCATAATCTTCAACATGTCCATAATGATTCATCAACAAACGATGGGCCAGGTGGCCCAACTCCTTCAGGAGCCCTACTCTTTCCCGGAAATCAATGGATTCAAACTGCCTGTTAAGGTCTTCGCCTTTCAAAAAATCTCCTTTAGCTGCCGGAAATCAGTAATCTCATGGAATCTGCCATTGTGTTTCAACGGAACTTCCTCAAAATCCCAGGCCCGCTCCTTTTTCACCAACACCGTTCCCATGCCGATTTCCGCAGGGGGATTGATGTCTGAACGGGGACTGTTTCCGATCATCCAGGATTCCCGGGGACTTGTATTCAATTTTTCAATTACCTCCCGGTAATGATTCGGGGTTTTGTCCGGTATGACAAAAACATCCTGAAAATAATGGGATACGCCGGCTCTCTCAACCTTCCCAGACTGCTCGTCCTCCACTCCTTTTGTAACAAGAAAAAGGGGATATTTCCCCCGCAAATAAGAAAGTGTTTCCGCGACACCGGGATAAAGTTCCACGGAATGCATATGAACGCTCTTCTGAATTTCATCCAGTAATTTTGTATCAGCAGCTGTTTTCTTTCTACCTTTCTTTTCATAAAAAAACAGCATTGTGCGACGCATCGCCTCCCGGTAGCCCATGGAACCGAATCCGATTTCATGGGTACGCTGTGAGTCAATCCGGCTCAAAACAGTATCAACTTCATTTGCAGCGAACCCCGCCTTCTCCATCCAGTCCAGAAACCGGTCCCGACCTTCTTCAAAGTAGGCGAAATTTTCCCAAAGTGTGTCATCCGCATCAATAAAAAGTGTCCATTTCATAACAGTAAAAAGTATAGCAGAAAAAGACAGGAAAAGAAGTGATGAGTAATGGATGATGAGAAATAAGTGATGTGTAAGCTACAAAACACATTGAATGCTAGGGCTAATTCTAAGCCCTTTTTCGACTCTGCGCTTATCCTTCAACTTTCGCTCTTCACTCCCCCGCTGCAATGCAACAGCAGCTCTTAGAACCGTTCGGTGAAGAAGTGGCAATAGGGGGTTTTCCCGGTTTTTGCGTAGTAGTCCTGATGGTACTCCTCCGCCTTCCAGAAACGCCCCGCTTTTTGAACCTTTGTGGCCACATCATAGCCCTTCTTCTTCAACTCCCCGATGGTTTCATTTGCTATTTTTTTCTGTTCATCGCTGGTATAGAAAATTTCAGAACGGTACTGAGCGCCCACATCAGGTCCCTGGCGGTTCCATTCGGTCGGGTTATGGATATCAAAGAAATACCTGCACAATTCCCGATAGGAAACCACATTCGGGTCAAAGACAACTTTCACAGCTTCCGCGTGACCTGTATCCGTGTAACTAACATCTTTATAAGTGGGATGAGGTTTATGCCCGCCGGTGTAGCCGACTGTTGTTTCCAGTACCCCTTTCTTTTCTTTCAGCAAAGCTTCAACACCCCAGAAACAACCTCCGGCAAAAATTGCCACTTCCTTTTCGGGTTTGGTTTCTTCCACTACTGGCGGCAATGGCTCCCCTTTCGGAATAAACAAAAGTGAAATGGAGTTTACGCAATTCCGAGTGTTTTTCTGTGTAAAATGTTCGCCGAAGAACACATGACCCAGGTGGGCACCACAGTTGGCACAGACAATTTCTGTTCGACTGCCGTCCGGATCCGGAATCCGTTTTACTGCTCCTTTAATCTCGTCATCGAAGCTGGGCCAGCCGCAATGTCCATCAAACTTATCGCTGGATTGGTAGAGCGGCGCACCACATCGCTTGCAGACATAGGTTCCGTTCTTATTGAATTTGTCATATTTGCCACTGAAGGGACGTTCTGTACCCTTATGTAGAATGACTCTGGCTTCTTCCGGGGTCAGTTTGCGGTATTTCACTGGTTCCACTCCTCTCAAAGATAAGCTGGTTAATATTAATATCACCAGAAAAAAAAGTTTTTTATATTTCATTTCATCCTCCTGAATAAGAAATCACCCACCTATTAATAATCATACGCAATAAGGAGGAAGATGTTCAAGTTAAACTTTACTTTA
>Ga0210044_10011650_pt1 | contig 10209 bp, 6 predicted proteins | sample CryGey13umfilter_2_FD_183959 | JGI IMG/M metagenome (GOLD analysis project Ga0210044, IMG submission 183959) | Groundwater microbial communities from aquifer in Utah, USA - Crystal Geyser 4/9/14 3 um filter (SPAdes) (version 2) | ecosystem: Environmental > Aquatic > Deep subsurface > Groundwater...
GTATTTTGATTTATATCTGTCTTGCCATAGGTGTCCGCTGCGTTTATATTTTTTATTGAAGTATTGCGAGTAGTTTGCACTTACTATACGCATAAATGTAGACAAGTTCTCTTTTTGCGTCTCTATGAGTAAATGGTAGTGGTTGTCCATAAGAGAGTAGTCATGAAGAGTAACCTTGTGTATAGTTGCTGTTTTATTTATGATTTGTAAAAACATATCTTTATCGCTTGAATGGTTAAAAACATCACAACGGTTAACACCTCTGTTTATCACATGATGATAGCCTGCTAAGTCTATTCGCGGTCGTGTTGGCATTTTCGACACCTCAAAGTTTTAGTTTGTGTATCATTACATGAATAAAATGCTTTATCTAAAAATATGACATTTTGAAATATTTAGATTAGATTTATAGTTTGTGAAAAGTGGAGATGTCACCCCTGGGGTGTAGTTAGTTTGTGTATCATTACATGAATAAAATGCTTTATCTAAAAATATGACATTTTGAAATATTTAGATTAGATTTATAGTTTGTGAAAAGTGGAGATGTCACCCCTGGGGTGTAGTTTTTGAAAAGTGGAGATGTTACCCCTGGGGTGTAGTTTTAAAAGTTCTTTTTGTTCTCTAAATCCAGGTATATCCATTAATTCATCATAAACGGTTCTTGGTTTCTTTTTTTTGAACATATCAAATAATCCCATCTCTAATCCTCTTTTTTAAAATTTTAATGAATAGAAATGTTCATTTTGACTCATAACGTTTGTCTTGAGAAATATTTGAGCCACAGGGTCAAATATTTCTTTCCAATGACTTGTTAGCTCTAATCTTTTAAAATCCCATCTTTTTTAGTTGGTTTTACTCTAGCGGAACCTGAAAGCTTGAGATTCTCTTTTGTTGAAACAATTCTCAACACAGCCATATTTTTATGAAACTCATAAAATTTTTCGGCGATAGCTTCATCTGCAAATTTTTCTCTTGAATTACTGTAAGTGTATTCAATTTTTGAAATATCTAAATTGTTTGCGACAATAAAACTTTTCACTATTACAGAAAAGGTTAAGGGTGATTTATGGTCAACCTGACACTCCTCCCACTCTACAATCTCACCAGATATTACACACTGAACAGGTCTATTTTTAAACTGTTGCATTTTAAATTTTCTAATTCTGTCATGTACTGTGAAGCGACAAGCCCTGGAAAATGTTTGTATATCCGTAGGCAATCCGTTAATTGCCATTCTATAACTGAAAATATCCTTTTCATCTTTTCCCTCTGTTTTTCCGAGGAAGAAAAAACATTTGGTTGTTCTAAAATCTGGGTGGCGATCAACAACAACACTTGTTATCCTATTTTCAGTAAACCATTTATTGTATTCTTCATCATCAGACTCATAGCCGTAAATACAATCTTGTGCATATTCTGCTATCTCTTCTGGGGTGCCTTCTTCTTTAACACCCAATGCAATTAAATGTATAGCATCTTCATCGGAGAGGGTTTCACCAAAATTGTATTTGTTAAGAATTTCTTTATAAAATTTTAGTGCTGAAGTTTTTGATGAAAATGTTTTATTGCCTATAGTAACTGCAAATCGACTCATGAAGAAAATTCCTTATTATGTATAGCTAACTATTTATTCAACACACACTATATACAAAATAACCTAAAAACCAACAAATAACATACATTAAAAATGTCATATATAAAAACAACGATAAATGCCTTAGATAAGGTGTTATAAATATTTTTCTATAAAAAGTATTGCAAAATGACATATTTTTATTATGAATTTTAATTTTTTGATAGAGTTTTTTGTATGTTTAATATCGGAATTTAGATGATAACAGTACATTTTGTATGTATATTAATTCAAAATCGTAATAAACATGCTAAATGTTATATTTATTGGGAGGTGTGTTATGGGTAAAAAATTATTGGATATTATGAAAGATAAAATTAGATTTAAGCACTACAGTATAAGTACAGAAAGGACTTATGTACATTGGGCAAAGAGGTATATTCTTTTTCATAACAAGCGCCATCCCAAAGATATGGGAAAAATCGAAATCGAACAATTTCTTACCCATCTTGCTACAAAATTACATGTAAGCCCCAGCACTCAAAATCAAGCTTTCAATGCAATATTATTTTTATATGAACAGGTTTTAAATATATCGTTGAAAAATGAGAATATACAAGCTTTACGAGCTCAAGAAAGAAAACATATTCCGGTAGTTCTTACGATAGATGAAGTAAAAAATATCATTTTAAATATGAAAGGCATTTATCAGCTTATGATAAAGCTCATGTATGGATGCGGACTTCGTATGAGTGAAGTACAAAATATCCGTGTGAAAGATATTGACTTTGGATTTGATAAAATTTATATTTGGGATAGCAAATCACTTAAAGATAGAACTTTGCCGCTTCCTTTGAAAATAAAGGATGAACTTAAAGTTCAAGTACAAAAGGTAAAAGAACTGCATCAAAGAGATTTGAATGATGGTTATGGCAGTGTTTTTATTCCTTATGCGCTTGAGCGAAAATTTCCAAAGGCTAAATATGAAACCAAATGGCAATATATTTTTCCTATGGATAAAATATCAACAGACCCAAGAAGCGCAGAGCAAAGACGACATCATATTTTAGATGTTACATTTAGTCGTAATATAAAAAATGCAGTATTAAAATCAAATATAGATAAGAGAATAACATCACATATATTTAGACATTCTTATGCGACACATTTACTTCAAAATGGTACAGATATACGCTCTATACAAGAGCTTTTAGGGCATAAGTCAATTGAAACAACTATGATATATACCCATTTGTAGCTGAGATGAATAAATCTAAGCTTATCAGCCCTTTAGATTTCTAGACTTTTTCCCCAACTTTACAAGTAAAATGCCGACAGCCACAAGAACAAATATAGCACCGATGCTTAGCGCTGTAAATGTTAGTGAAACTGGTTGCGCAAAGTTAGGCATTTACTACGGCTTCACATCTTTGGCATGTGCAATCCGGCTCAGTCGCTTGGTATTTCCAACATCTTGGGCATTTGTGGGCAGTTGCTTTTGAGATTACAAAAGTGTCTGACTCGACTTTAAATGTTCCAAGTATCTCTTCACCCGGCTTATCTTCAAAAACACCTGAAACTACAAACCAGTCCTCGGCGTCTGTAGAGTTTATAGCGAGCACTATCGGTGATTCTGTATGTATCACTAACTCTAAGGTGTTTTTTATGACTTTTTCTTTTTTAAGGGCGTCAACAACGGTGCCAAAACCTTCTCTTGCTTTGAGCATATACTCTTCATTAAAAGTAGATTTTCCGGCTTTTATCTCTGCGTATGTTAAGTCAAAAATATCCTCGGCATTACCTTTGATGATGGCAGGGGAATTTTCTATAATCTCATCTGCGGTATAGGTCAAAATTGGTGCCATTAAAAGAAGAAGCGACTTTGTAATCATAGCCATTGCACTCTGACTTGCCACTCTTCTAGGGTCTGTTTTGGCATTACAATACAGAGAGTCTTTTGTCATGTCAATATACATACCGCTGAGTTCGTTGGCTATGAAGTTATTTAACATATTCATTCCGTTAACAAAGTTGTAGTTGCTAAAAGATTTATGTACATTGTTGAATGTTTTTTGTGCTACTTCTAAAATCCATTTGTCAAGTTCGCCCATCTCTTCATAAGGGGTAAGGCTCTCTAAATCATTGATGTTTGCAAGCATAATCCTAAAGGTATTTCTTAGTTTACGGTAGTTTTCAGATATCTGCTTCAAAATGCCGTCAGAGATTTTTAAGTCACCTTGGTAGTCGCTTGAAGCAACCCAAAGGCGAAGAATCTCACTTCCGTACTCTTTTAAAACCTTGTCAGGAGCAATAACATTTCCCTTAGATTTAGACATCTTTTCGCCTTTTTCATCTACTGTAAAACCGTGAGTTAAAACACCTTTATAAGGGGCTTTATGCTCAACCGCACAGGAGAGAAAAAGTGAAGATTGGAACCAGCCGCGATGTTGGTCGCTTCCTTCTATGTAAAGGTCCGCTTGGTATTTACCTGCATCATAGTTGCGAGATTTTAAAACTGAGTTCCAAGTTGAGCCGCTGTCAAACCATACATCTAAAATGTCGGTAACTTTTTCAACTTCATCAGCTTTATACCCTGAACCTGGGTAAAGTAGGCTCTCACTCGGTAACGAATACCAAGCATCACTTCCCTGCATTTCAAAAATCATAGCAGTATAGTTTAAAACTTTTTCATCCAAGATTACTTCGCCTGTAGCTTTTACTCTGAAAAACGCGATAGGAACTCCCCAATCACGCTGGCGGGAAATACACCAGTCAGGACGATTTTCAACCATAGAAGTGAGTCTCTTTTTCCCGGTTTGAGGAACAAATAGAGTTTTTTCTATCTCATCTAAAGCGATGTTTCTCAAAGTTTTGTCTTCACCCTGAGGTTTTTCATCTACAGAGATAAACCATTGTCTTGTCGCTCTAAAAATAAGCGGTGTATGACTTCTCCAACAGTGCGGGTAGGAGTGCATAAATTTAGAAACTTTAAGAACACTCTCACCCATAAGCTCAATAATCTCGTCGTTACATTTAAAGATATGTTTGCCTACAAAGTTCTCGGCATCTGGAATCAAACCATCACGGACAACCGTTGCATCAAAACAACCGGTTTCATCAACGGGCATTACAACTTCGAGGTCATAGACAAGACCGACTCGGTAGTCATCTTCACCGTGTCCCGGAGCCGTGTGTACACACCCTGTACCGTTTTCAATCAAAACATGCTCACCTAAAACTATACGAGAACTTCTGCCGTTTAATGGGTTAATCGCTAAAAGGTTTTCAAGCTCTTTAGCACTGAAAACTTTAGCAATATCACCACCGAGAACATGCTGCTCTTTAAGAGAGTTTAAAAGCTCTTTTGCAACTATATATCCGCTTGATGTGAGAACATACTCTTCATTTGGATTGAGCGAAATAGCCGTGTTTGCAGGAATAGTCCAAGGCGTAGTCGTCCATATTACCATGGCTGCCTTGGTTAAAATACCGAGTTTTGTTTTTGCTTCATCACTAAGCTCAAAAGCTATGAAGATGGAATAATCCTCTTTGTCTTCATATTCAACTTCAGCTTCTGCGAGTGCAGTTCTCTCAGCCCAAGACCAAAATACAGGCTTGCTTCGCTCAATCAAAAGACCTTTTTTAGCAACTGAACATAAAGTACGGTAGATATTTGCTTCAAATTTGTAGTCCATAGTCACATAAGGATTTTCCCAGTCGGCTAGAATTCCAAGCTGTTTAAATTCGTCTCTTTGAATCTCAACAAATTTTTGAGCATGTGCACGACAAAGTTTTCTTATCTCTGCAGTTTCAAGAAGCTCTTTTTTTTGTTTTCCGCCTAATTTTTTCTCAACTTGTTGCTCAATAGGAAGACCGTGACAATCCCAACCCGGAGTAAAACGGACAGATTTTCCATCAAAATAGTTGTGTTTTACAATAATATCTTTGAGAACTTTATTGAGCGCATGACCGATGTGAATATTTCCGTTTGCATAGGGAGGTCCATCGTGCAGAGTAAAACTAGGCGCATCTTTGCGGTTGGCCTTCATCTTTTCATAGATTTTTTTCTCATCCCACTGGGCATAGCGCTTTGGTTCATTGTTTACTAAATTGCCTCTCATGGCAAAATCAGTTGTTGGTAAAAGTAGTGTGTCTTTGTAATCCATCTGTACCTCGAAAAATTATATTAAAAGTTTTGCATTATATCTTTAGAGGGTTTAAAAGCTTCTTTAAAGTTTGTAAAAGCTGATATAATAAGCAAAATAAATCTGCCTAGCACTAGAGCTATTTACTTGTCGCTGAAAGTGGGGTTATTTATGACTAAGGACTTTAACGACATGAAACTACATCTTTTATTTATTGGCAACAAATTTGTATATAACAAATCTTTAAGAGAGTATGTCATAAGAGAAATTGAGAAAAAATCAAATTTTATAAGCTCTATTACCTACTTTAAAGAGAGTGATAACTCTCTATTTTTATACCTAGAAAAAGAGATGCACGCATCAAATAAAATAATTATAATAGCCACAAAGCAAATTTTTTCTACAATAGGCAAGCTGATCTGCACTGTAACAAGTGATAATCAAATATTAAATGACAACATGCTTATGCCCTCAAACTGCTCAATTTATGAAGAGGGCAGTTATCTTTTGGAATATAAAGATTCCATTACAAATGTACTGCATATTGATGAAATGGAAATATTACCGCCAATATTACTTCAAAATCAAGATTCCTGTGCAACTATCCATCTTTTTGAGGAGGAAAAGGAGAATGCTGTTGCCCTTTTAAGCTCGATTGCTCAAACCAATGATGTCAAAATAGATATAGTCACATTGATAGACGGCTGGCTGAGAATAGATATACTCAGTAAAAAATATGGAAATATATCTAACTTTATAACATCTGCTAAAACACTCTTACCCTCAAAATTGATACCCGCATCAAATATAATTTTATACATCATAGATAGATTGTCAAAAAACCACAAAAAGCTTACATTTGCCGAGAGTTGCAGTGGAGGACTTTTAAGCTACACCTTTACAAAAAATAATGGAGCATCTAAAATACTTGATGGTTCTCTTGTTACATACTCAAATGAGTTAAAAGAGAATTGGCTGGCTGTTGAGCATGAAATCATTGAGGAGTTTGGTGCTGTTAGTAACGAAGTTGTGGCTCAAATGAGCGATGGAGCTATAAATGTCAGTAATGCAGATTATGCTTTGTCAATCAGCGGAATCGCGGGTGATACCGGAGGAACTGAGCTTAAGCCTGTGGGAACTGTTCACATAAGTGCAAGAAGTAAAACTACACATAAAGAAGTTCACCTAAATTTAAAAGGCGATAGAAATTATGTACAAGCACAAAGCGTGCTTTTTGCCGTAAAAATGCTTCTATTAATAGATAAAGAAATGTTTTTTTAAAATATACAAAATTATCTTGACAAACGATATCTATTTGCCTATAATTTCGACCTCTTAAAGATTTGGAGAAAATGTCTTGTTAGCTCAGCTGGTAGAGCACGTCACTTTTAATGATGTGGCCGATGGTTCGAATCCATCACAGGACACCATTTATAAAACTAAAAACACTATATGCGATTGTAGCTCAGCTGGTTAGAGTGTCTGCCTGTCACGCAGAATGTCGAGGGTTCGAGTCCCTTCAATCGCGCCACTGTTTTTTAGATTTATTACTAAATTACAAATTAACCTATTTTTTGTTTAGGCAAGAAGTGACTGATTGAGGTATACGTTAAGTATCCGAAAGAGGAAACGACGAAGTATAAACTAAAAAGAGAAAATTTGGGCGTTTAGCTCAGTTGGTAGAGCGCTACCCTTACAAGGTAGATGTCACTGGTTCGAGTCCAGTAATGCCCACCATTTTTGTTTATTTGCACTCAAGCTTTAAGCTCACGTACATAAGTACGCTTCGCTGAAACCTTTAGCACAACTAAATCAAAAAATTTTGTTTTATATGCACGAAGCTTTTAGCTCACGTACATAAGTACGCTTCGCTGAAACCTTAGCACATCTAAAATCAAAAACTCATTGAAAAGTTTTGTATATTTAAAATACAGTTATTGACAAACCTTTTATTTATGAAAGAAAGTGACCCTTTCGTCTAGTGGCCAAGGACACTATCACTTCATGGTAGGGACAGAGGTTCAAATCCTTTAGGGGTCGCCACTTTTTTGGTGTTAGAAATTTATTACTAAATTTATAATTTTTATTTTAATCTAGGAAAGACTGAATAAGGTATGCGTTAAGTATCCGAATGAAGGAATGACGACGAGTAAAACAAAAAGTATTATTTAGGGCGTTTAGCTCAGTTGGTAGAGCGCTACCCTTACAAGGTAGATGTCACTGGTTCGAGTCCAGTAATGCCCACCATATTTTGTTTTATATGCACGAAGCTTTTAGCTCAGATAGTTCACTATCCTTCGCCAAAACCTTAGCACATCTAAATTCAAAATAAATCTTGTTTTATATGCACGAAGCTTTTAGCTTATGTACTTTAAGTACACTTCGCTCAAACTTTAACACATCTAAATCAAAATACAGACTTATTATTTATACGTGCGATTGTAGCTCAGCTGGTTAGAGTGTCTGCCTGTCACGCAGAATGTCGAGGGTTCGAGTCCCTTCAATCGCGCCACTTCTTTAAAAAATTAAGCATAACTACTTATAAAATAACAAATGCCGACATAGCTCAGTTGGCTAGAGCAGCTGATTTGTAATCAGCAGGCCCGGGGTTCAAATCCTCGTGTCGGCACCACATTAAACACAAGCATAAACAATTTTTAGAAATGTCTACTGCATAACTTTGGTTAAAGAAAACTTTTTGTGCCTCTTACATCGTACATATCTTTATATCTAAATGCAATGAGATTTTGCATAATTGCAAAGAGGATGATAAAGTTAATGAAGCTGCTGCCACCATAGCTAAACATTGGTAGAGGCACTCCTACTACTGGCGCATAACCTATCGTCATAGAAATATTTACCCCTGTGTAGATAAAAATCATAAAAGATATTGCTGCCGTGATGACTTTAATATAATAATCTTTATTGAAAACACTTAAACTAAGCAGATGAAGAATTAGCATAACGTATATTAATATGATGCATAAAGCACCTAGAAAACCGCTTCTCTCAACAAGAAAAGCAAAAATAAAATCACTTGTCGCAATAGGTAAAAATCTCATTTGTGTCTGAGTCGATTCATCTTTTGTGTTTCCGGTTAGTCCACCTGAACCTATGGCAATAATTGACTGCTGTACGTGATAAGAGGGTTTTTCACTTAAAAAATCCAATATTCTGACTTGTTGGTAGTCATGGAGTAAAAATTTATAGGCAATTGGTGAGAAAAGCAAAATAGCGCTTAAAATAACTGTCCAAATTTTCCAATAAACACCTATATAAAAAAGAACACTGTACCCAATAAGTAAAAGCACAAGAGCCGTTCCTAAGTCAGGCTCTTTTGCTATTAAAAAAAATGGTAATAATATATAAAAACTTAATTTCAAAAAATCTTTTACTCCGTAACCGTTTTGGGGAGGAGGATCTTTATGTATGAGATAGGCGAGCATCAGTATAAGTGCAGGTTTTACAAATTCTGAGGGCTGCACGGTTGCATTTATGAAAGGGATATCTATCCATCTTTGTGCACCAAGCCTGGAGTGACCAAAAAATTCTACAGCAAATAAAAGAGCGATATTTAGCCAATATATAAGGGGAATTAACCAACTCATTCTACGAATAGGGAGTAAAAATATGAATATAAATGTTATTAAGGCTATTCCGACATAAGCAATCTGTTTTTGGGCAAGCGCAGGAACGACTTCACCAATCAGCCAATTCGAAGTTATAACAAGAGGTATGATTAAAATAATGGAAAAGAAGTCAAATTGTGTTAAAATACCCTTATCAAATCTCCACAAATTTATAACTCCAAAAAAATTTATAAAATTGTATCACAAAAGGAACGTATATGAGCGATATTAAAAGCTATATTTGCGATAATTCAGAACGCTTAGATGTATTTCTAGCAGAACAAATAGGGCAAACGCGCTCACAAATTGCACAGTTAATTAAGCAAGATTGTGTTTTTATAGACGATAAAAAAGTGACTCGTCCAGGCGTCAAGCTAAAGCCGGAACAAACTGTTAGAGTAGAGTTTCCACATGCCAAGAGTGAACCGGCTCTTCAAGTAGACTTTGATATTGAAACATTATATGAAGATGATGATGTTTTAGTTATTAACAAGCCAAGCGGAGTGACTGTTCATCCGGCACCAAGCGTAAAAGAAGCAACTTTGGTTGATTGGCTCAAACACAAAGGTGTGAGACTCTCAACTATAAGCGGTGAAGAGCGACACGGTATTGTACACAGACTCGATAAAGGTACAAGCGGAACAATGGTTATTGCCAAGAACAATGTGGCTCATGAGTTTTTATCTCTGCAGCTTCAAGATAAAACTATGGGACGATATTATATTGCAGTAATTACTCCCTCACTTAAAGATGATATTACTATAATTGAGAAAAATATAGGTAGAAGTACACATAATCGTCTCAAAATGGCATGTGTAGAAGACAATAAAGGTAAAACTGCTAAAACAATGTTTAAGACTTT
>Ga0210044_10011652_pt1 | contig 10209 bp, 7 predicted proteins | sample CryGey13umfilter_2_FD_183959 | JGI IMG/M metagenome (GOLD analysis project Ga0210044, IMG submission 183959) | Groundwater microbial communities from aquifer in Utah, USA - Crystal Geyser 4/9/14 3 um filter (SPAdes) (version 2) | ecosystem: Environmental > Aquatic > Deep subsurface > Groundwater...
CCTGGCATCCACTTGAAGCCGTCGATCAGCACCAGCGAGTCGAAGGCCGTGTCACCCACGTCTCAGATCGCGATGCGGATCTCCACCACCTGTCCGGGGGTCACGTTGCCCGTCGTGGTGAGCCAGTAGGTGCCCCCGCCGATGAGGCAGCTTCCAGACGTCTCGAACCCCGTGCCGGCGAGCTGGGCCAGGCCCAGGGAGCAGGAGGCGGCGCTGACGTCCGGGTCCCAGCAGGAGGGGTTGGCGGTCTGCGTCTCGCACACCGAGAACAGCGATGTCCCCTTGTCGCAGCAATCACCCTCGGAGGCGAGCCAGCCGTCCTTGTCGCAGTCGGTGGTCGCCGAGTTGCACTGATAGCACTTGCCGCTGACGCAGCTGGTGCCCGGCGCACAGACCGTGCCGCAGGTGCCGCAGTTGCTGGGGTCGGTCTGGGTGTCGACGCAGGTGTTGCCGCACATCACCAGCGCGCCACCGCACAGGCCGCCGCAGCTGCCCTTGGAGCCCACCTGCCCCACGGAGCACGTGATGTTGCAGCCGCTGCAGTTGGCCGGATCGAACTGGGTGTCCACGCACTTGACGCCGCACTGGGTGGTGCCGCCACCGCACAGCAGGCCGCACTGGCCGAGGGAACAGACCTCCCCCGTGGGACAGCCGTTCTGACACGAACCGCAGTTCGCCGGATCGGTGAGCGGGTCGACACACTTGGACCCGCACTGGATCGTGCCGCCACCGCACTGGAATGAGCACTGCCCGGTGGAGCACACCTGGCCCGTGGGGCAGGCATTCTGGCACCCGCCGCAGTTCTGCGGATCGTACTGCAGGTCGACGCACTTCGTCCTGCACTGAGTCGTCCCGGTGCCGCACTGGGAACCGCACTGGCCGGTGGAGCAGACCTGGCCCGGGCCGCAGGCGTTGCCGCACGCGCCGCAGTTCTGTGGATCGTATTGCGGATCGACGCACAGGTATCAGGAGCGGACCAACTCGATCACCAAGGGCACCAGCACCAGCCCCAGCGTGACTCCCAGCGCGAGGGCCAAGCTGGCCTCAATCGGTTGCCGCAGGGCGTTGATCTGTTCACCAATCACGGAGGCGTCGAGGAGAAACACCGCCGCAACGCTGATTGCCACCGCGAGCACGGCCAGGCCCAGGATGCCCGCTGCTCGCGGCAGCCGGCGAAACGGGGCGGTGACGAACCGGAGCACGGGGATCAGGATCGCGGTGGTGGCGAGATAGTTGGGGAAGAACATCCCCACGGTCCCGATGCCGAACCACATGGCGCGCCGGGCCAGGGGCCACTCGGCGGGCGGCGACAGATCCATCGGACCGATGGAGATGTCCCAGGTCTGGAGCACCACCACCGCGAGGTAGGTGAAGGCGAAGGTGAAGGCGAGCTTCACCGGTCTGGAGTCGATGCGCATCCACAGCGGCATCCCCTCCCGTCCCTTGCCGTAGCGCAGCTGCCCCTCGAGGTCGCCCTCCAACAGCAGCAGCGGCCCGTGGCCCAGCAGCACGGCCTCCGCCGCGCCAGCGGGGAGAAATTGCCCCACCGGCGGGAATCGCGAGAGCAGCGCCGCGAGGCGGATCAGCGCCGTGACGATGAACAGCGGCGCCAGCTGTCGGGGGTCGAGAGAGGCGGAGCGGGTCATGTGCGGACTATGCCGCAGCGTTGCCGCGGGGCACCACGACGGCTCAGGCCGCGGTCCCCCGGTGCGGAGACGGCATCGTCCGCTGCACCCGCGGTCGAATTGCGTCGGGCACCGGGACGTCGTCGGCCAGCACCAGCACCCGTTCCAGGGCCGGGTGGTCCTGATCCAACACGTCGAGCAACGGCATCAGGTGCTCCGGGCTCCACCGGCCATCGAGCATCACCTGGACGACGTTCTGCGACTGCCGTGAGAGCCAGACCAGCGCGTCCAGCGGCGTGGTGACCAGGATCGGACGCTGACCGAGGCGCTTCAGCTCCCGCGACAGCGGCGTCAGCAGGTCCCAGGCGCCCGCGACCAGCGTCGCCGGACCGGATGGCGGATCCGCGTACCCCAGCCCGATGTCGATCGCCTGGTCCAGATCGGACTTCAGCGGCCCATCGAGATCCACGAACTGCACGCCGAACTGCAGTGGCCCCTGCGGCGGACGAATCGCCCGGACGATGCAGGCCTCGACGGTGAGCGGGTGATACCAGGGCAGATGAAGCAGGATCCTGTGGCGGCTACCGAGGCCCGGGGTCTCGAATCCACCGAGTTGGGCCCCGCCCTGGTTCAGGTCGCTGATGCGCGCCGGTCCGCAGTGGCGGTGGACCTGCCGGTTGCACAGCACGGTCGCCTGGCTGCCCAGTCGATGGCGCGGGAAGCGTCTCCGCTCGTAGAGTCGGTTGGCGGATTCCATGTGACCTCCAAAACAGGTTCATAGCAGCTCCGGCCCCGGGCGCCGCTCAAATTCGTTCGAGACTTCGCCGCAACGAGACTGTTGCCCCGTCGACGAACCCGGGCCACAGTGGCTCCATGCTTCGTGTGGCGCTCATCACGGCGACCCTCTCCGTCTGCCTCGGGCTGGCCCTGCACCCGCTGTACGATCTGACACGACAGGCGATGCTGGGCTGGACTGTGCTGTGGTCCGCGCCGACGCTGGGCCAGGGACGGGCTGCGGTCTGGATCGGAGCCCTGCTGCCCGCGGTGGGAATGGCCCTGGCGCTGAGCGGCGCGAGCCGGCCAGCGTGGCCGATGCGTGCCATTGCCGCGCTGCTGGCAACGATCAGCGCCCTCCTGTTCCTCGAGAGCACGATCTCCGCGCCCTCTGCGTCACCGGCGGTGTGGAGCACGCGGACGGTGCTGGTGCTGGGGGCTGCCACGGGAATGCTGGTGGCCATGGGCCGCGGAGCCCGCTCGATGAGCGGACCGCGTCGGGTGCTGGTGGTGATCATCGCCCTGGCGCTTCTGGGCGGCGCGGCCGCGCCGGATCTGGGGCGCACGCTGTGGGCCGGCAGGTCGCTCCCGCTGCGTGCCCGACTGGAGCTCATCGCGGCGAACCGGCCATGGCGCAACGTGGAGGTTCAGGGCGGACAGAGATGGGTGACGCACGAGGGGATCCGCTATCGACTGGACCGCGGTGATCGGCTGCGGCTGGGTCGCGCGGACGCCAGGGGAGTTCGTCTGAAACCGGACGGGGTCGAGGTTGAGCTGCGCCCGGCGGCTTCAGCCCTGCTGCGGTCCCGGACGCTGAGGCGGGGTCGCCAGCCCGATGCGCTGTTCATCAATGGCCGGCTGTGGGGGGTGATCCAACACAAGCGCACCGAGGATCTGACGATCCAGGTGGATTCGAGGCAGGCGATCAGGCTGCGCCGGCGACTGACTCGATAACCTCGCTCCGGCGATTCATGGTGCCACGGTCGCATCTTTATAGTTTGACTTGAAAGGGAAAGTTCCTGCTATAATGGTGTCCACAGAGGCGCCATGTTCTTTCGTCAGAAGCGGTCGGGGAAGCGTACCTACCTACAACTAGTAGAGAATCACTGGCAAGGGGGGAAGAGCCAGCAGCGCGTGATCGCTACGGTCGGTCGGCTTGACAAGATTGTTGCATCTGGAGGACTTGAGTCGCTCGTTGCCTCCGCGACCCGATTCTGCAAAAACAGTATTAACTACAACAAACTGGTCGCGGACGACCTGTTCTTCACCTCGCACCAGGTGAGCCGGATGCTTCAGGTCAGCCCTTCCACGGTGGTGGGCTGGATCAATCACGGGAAACTGGAGGCGTTTCGTACGCCGGGCGGGCATCGTCGGGTCCGCATGGCGGATCTGCGTGCGTTCCTCGAGCAGAATCAGCTGCCCATCCCCACGGATGTGGGGGCCATGGCGCATCGGGTCTTCGTGGTGGACGACGATGCCCTGGTGATCAAGGCGATCCAGCGCTCCATGGCCCGAGTCGAGGGCTGCATGGTGGAGGTGGAGGGCTGCGTCGATGGGATCACGGCGCTGGTGCTGATCGGCGCCCGCCATCCGGATCTGGTGCTGCTGGACATCTATATGGAGGGGCTCGATGGCTTCGAGGTCTGCCGGCGGCTGCGGCAGATCCCGAGCCTGGAGGGGCTCAAGATCGTGGCCATGAGCGCCCAGCCATCCGAGGAGGATCGGGCTCGGATCCTGGAATGTGGGGCGACACAGTACTGGGCCAAGCCGGTGGTGGCTGGACAGATACTCGAGGTGCTTGGGGTGGAGGCCAGGCGTGGGACACGGGCGCAGGCGGGCTGAAGGTGCAACCGAGGGATGGGAGGTGGGCGAACAACAAACCGGGGGGATGGGAGTGACCAATGCCCCGCGGCCAGGAACAGCGGCTTCAACTTCGATTCCCGGTGACCGAGGAGGAGGGCGTGACGGGGCTGCTGAATGGGGAGGGGTCTCGGGAGATTGTTGGGATCCATGACCTGAGTCTGACGGGAGCCGGGTTGGTGGTGGCGGACATCAACTCGGTGCGGGGGTCGCGGCTGCTGCAACTCGGGGCCCCCCACACGGTGCTCGGCGAGACTCGCATCGAGCCGGTTCACCTGAAGCAACTGGGTCCGTCCCACCAGCTTGTGGGCGTCCGGTTTCAGGACCACGGTACGTCGTTCCTCAAGAACCTGTGCCGCTTCCTGGTTCACCACCACTCCCAGTCCACCGATACATTGACGTTCCTGAGCGATCCGACATTTGTCGAGCGCGACGCCCCACAACAGGTGAGGCGACTACTGATCCACTGCTGCCGGCGTAAGCGACAGCTCCAGGTGTACAACCAGAATGGAGTTCCGTGCGGGGTCTTCCTGCCGGAGGTCTTGAGACGAGAGCGTGTGGTGGGCGCCCTCGTGCTCAGCGACGGCCGTTCGCCCGGGCCCAAAGATGCATTTCGGCTGGTGCTGTCCTCGTTCACCGCACTGTATGTATTCGCGGTGCAATTGGTGGGCATGGAGGATGAGCGGGTTTCGTTCACGGTGGAGGGCCGGTATCTCGAGGGGGGGGGACGTCGCGGTGGGCGCCTTCGACCGCCGAATGACGCTCCGGTGTGTCTGGACTTTCTGCACCCACATGTCTCGGGGAGGATGGTCCACAAGGAAGCGCTGGAGGTGGGTCTCGGTGGGCTGTGCTTCGCGCTGGACGTGGATGAAGATCTGCTGGTCCCCGGGAGCATCCTCGACTCGGCGGTCCTGCGCTTGCCCGGTGGACGCTCCATCGCCTGCCGCTGCGTCGTCCGACATACGTCACGGCATGGGGACCGATACACCTGCGGCGTGCGGTTCGAAGAGTTCTCGGGCAACGGACGACAGCACTGGGTTCAGGCGATCATCGCGCGTCTGAACCCAAACGTCGACGAGGCTACACCGTTCAATCTGGACCAGGTGTGGGACGTGTTCGAGCGCTCGGGATACCTGGAGGAGAAGCCGGGCGGCCTGGATCAAATGCGACAGCCATTCCTCGACACGTGGAGTCAGCTGCTCGGAAGCGAGGGGTCGCGCTGCTGGGTCTACCGGGACGAGCAACACTCCGTGGGGACCATCTGTGCCAGCCGGATCTACTCCACCACCTGGCTCATTCATCACATGGCCGTGAACCGGGAGGTTGGCGCCTCACGCAAGCTGTCGATCCTCGCAGACCTCGGGCCCAAGACGGCGCTCCAGTGGATCTCCGGCGTTGCCCCGGAGGATCACATTCTGATCTACTACAACGCCCACAATACCTTCAACGAGCGCCCGTATCATCAGTTCTTTCGTACACAGGATCCGCTCGGGGTTTCAGTGTCGTCGATCCGACTGTGGGACGTGCCGGTTGCAGAGGCCGCGGGTCGTTGGCACGCTGGTAATCGTGTCAGGCAGGCGTCACCTGCCGAGCTCGAGGTGATCGCGGCTGACCTCAACCACCGCGAGGGACCGCTGGTCAGCCGCGCCTTCGGCTACGCTGCCGAGACGCTCCGTTTCGGAGGCGGCGTGAACGACTTCCACCGCGAGCGGGAAGTCGTGGTCGTGGGCCAGCACGGGAGCCTCGAGGGGTACGCGTTGTTGGAGGTTGGGCCCGCAGGCCACAACATCTTCTCGTTGTATGATGCATGCCGCATGGTGGTCCTGGGCCAGCACTCGTCCGAGGTGCGCGACGTGCTGTTCGCGGCCGCGGTGGAGTTCTATGGCAGGCACGGTACGCAGTCGTTTCTGGTGCTGGCGGGAGAGGGCGACAGCGGTCCTCCGCCACAGTGGGAGCATCCCATCGAGTTGGTTCGGTCGGTGGTGACTGGTCACATGGTGCCGGCTTGGGCTGCGCACCTGGTTCAGTTGTGGTCGTTGCACTGAGCATCAGGAGCTGCGTCGATCGCCCCCAACACAAATACCCTCAGGACAAATCGAGGCCAAGAGTCCAATGGCAACTGGGATCCTTGTCAGCTATGCTGGCTATCCATACACACTTTCCTCGCTGTTTCCCGACAACGGGCTGGCCTCGTTGGCGTCGGTCCTCCGGGAACAGGGTGACGACTGTGTGATCCTGGACCTCAACACCGCCGACACGATGGATCGTATGGTGGACAACGGCTGTCGTGAGCAGCTGACGAGCATTGCCCACCAGCTCGGAAACGTGTCGCTGGAACAGGACACCACGGCGCGGTTGCTCGAGGTGGAGCGGCGCATCGATGCTCGAAGCGCAACCGTGGCCGCAGACTTCGCCGACGTGTTGATTCGCCGGTGCCGGGCACACGATGTGGATTTTGTCGGATTCAAGCTGTGGAACGGAGATGGATTCCGGGCCAGCATCGACATCGCGCGGCGACTCCGAGAGGGGTTGCCAGAGCTACGGCTCTTTGCTGGAGGCCCTGCGGTACACTACGATGCCGCGGTGGTTGCACGCGAGTCGTTGGGGGTGTTTGATGCCATTGTGGGTGGTGACGGAGAAGCGGCGATGGTGGCGCTGGCACAGCATGTGGAGGGGAAGTGCCGGATCGAGGACGTGCCGAACGTGGTGGGTCAGGGCCAAGGCCGAGAACCCGACGTCGTCGATATCTCCAAGCTCCCGATTCCGATCTACGATCCCGACGTCTATCCCTCGATCGCCAGCGGTGACAAGCTGCGCATGTTTTGCATCGACGAAAGCCGCGGATGCCCCATGCGGTGTGCGTTCTGCATCAACTGGCGCATCGAAGGCTCCCGATGGCGCATGCGCCAGGCAAGCCAAGTCGTGGACGAGATTCGCGGGATGGTCAAGAACCATCACAGCTGCGCGTTCCGGCTCGCGGGGACCTACAGCCCACCAGCGCTGGTACGCGACATCTGCAACGGCATCATCGAACAGCGCATCCCGGTGAGGTTTGGACTGTTCCTCCATCCCAGGGCCGTCAAGGAGAGTCTGGTCAAGCTGCTGAAGCAGGCGGGCTGCTTCGGAGTCTTCGTCGGAGTCGAGTCCGGCAGCGACACGATACTCGAGAAGGCCATCGACAAGCACGTCAAGGCGGAAGAGATCAGGAAGGTACTCACGCTGGCGATGGACCATGGGTTGTTCACGGCCGCCTCGTTCATCTTTCCCGCGCCGTTTGAGACGCCGGACACGGAGGCGCAGACACGTCGGTTCATTCTCGATGTGTTCCGGGGCAGGCCCAATGCCGCCGTCAACACCTGCTTCGCGGGGTTGTTGCCCCGTACGACATGGTGGAACGAGAGAGCGCGTTTTGGCTTCAAGCTGGATGTCGACGAGGAAGAATACTGTCGACAGATCCTGCACTACAAGATCCGGCACCTGATTCCGTCATCACTTTGGAAGCCGTTGCCCTACAGACTCGATCTTCGGACGCAGACCGATCTGGCCCGGATGAGCGACAATTTCCAGACGTGGCTGCAGGAAGAAGGGATTCCGCACAATCTCCCGGACCACGATGCCCAGGTGGGCGCCGCGCTGGGGTACGGCCCCGTTGCATTCCAATCGCTGCTGAGACGTGTGTTCTTCACAGGTGATGCGAATGGCTTGCAGCAGCTGGTAGATCGCGCCAACCAGCAGTTCGAACCGGGGGCAGATGACTAGGTGGTATCCCATCAGTCAGATCGTCACCGCCGGCGCGTATTTCGCGCTGGCTGGACTGATGTCACGCCTGGGGAACAAGGAGAAGTACACTCACTATTGGATCGGGGTGTGCCTGTGTCTGGCGACCATGTTCCTCATGATATCGTTGCCTGGCGCCTTCGTGACCTCACAACGGTGGGGAGAACGGGTTGCCCGGCTCGGGATGTCGGCCGGCGCCGGGTCGGCCTATGCTTTCCTCGGCTTTGGTCTGTCGTTTCTGGGACTGCACCAGGCGCATCGATGGGCGCTCCGTGCTTCGCTGCTGGGCACGGCCGCGCTGTGGGTCTTGTTCTGGACCGGTCCGCTGATCATCGCCGGCATGGGACCGAACAAGTTCGGTGTGAACATGCCCATCGCTGGCCCCTTGATGCCAGTCTACGGGCTATTCTGCCTGGCGAATGGAGCGGCGACGATCATCCTGTTCGTCCGTCGGTATCGGAACAGCTCAGGACGTGAGCGATTGCAGACCGGCTACCTGCTCGTGGCGCTGGCGATTCTGGTCTTCGCTGCGGTGGGGACGTTGCTGCCAACGCTCGGACAGAACGTGCTCGCGCTGGTTCCATCCTTGCTCATGATCCTCGCCCCGTCGATCATCACCTACGCCATCATCAAGCATCAGCTGTGGGACATCCGCACGGTGATCCACAAGACGGTGATGTGGATCGCGGCCTCGCTGACGGTGGTGGTCCCGGTGTATTTCGCGCTGAACGTAGGCTGGCCGCTGCTGGAGCAGCACGCGGGTTCGGCGGCGGCGCTGGGGGCGATGCTGCTCACCGCCGTGTTCTGGGCCTACTTCCGCGTGGTCCAGCCCTGGATCAACCACAAGTTCTCCCGGGGGCGCTACGACCCGGCCAGGGTCCTGGATCTGTTCAACCGCGAAGTGGTGAATCTCAGAGGGGTCGGAGATCTGAGCCGCCTGGTGCAGGAGACGGTGCAGAGCACGGTGTATGCCACCCAGGTGCACGTGGCGGTGGCCGGGGCGGATCGCGTGCTGGTCTCGCTGGAGGACGGACGCCGCTGCGATCTGGCGCCGTCGGTCAACGACTGGCTGCGGGAGACGGCTCAGACCGTGGACATCACGCTGCTCGAGCAGCTCCCGCTGGAGCAAGACGATGTTCAGAAGCAGGTGGCGCAGCACTTTCGAAAACAGGGCATGCCGGTGGTGCTGCCGCTGGTGGACAAGGCGCAGCTGCTGGGACTGGTGGGGCTGGGCGAGAAGAAGGACCTGCGAGCCTACACCCGGGAGGACTTCCAGCTGCTGGAGCGCATCCGTCCCGCCGCGGTGGTGGCGCTGGCCAATGCCCGGATGTACGACCAGGTGCAGGACCTGACCGCCAGCCTGGAGAAGCGCGTGGAGCAGCGCACGCGAGAGCTGGAGCGGGCCAACGAGCAGCTGCAGCAGATGGACCGGCAGAAGAACAAGTTCTTCGCCAACATCACCCACGAGCTGCGTACGCCGCTGACGATGATCCTGGCCCCGCTGGAGGACCTGCTGCTGCGCGAGGGGAAGGGCGAGAACGCGGAGGATCTGGCCACGATCCACCGCAACGCGCTGCGGTTGCTGCGGCAAATCAACGGGCTGCTGGACCTGGCCAAGCTCGACGCCGGAGAGCTGCGGCTGAAGGTGACGGAGATCTCGCTGAACCAGATGATGGAGGCCGCGGTGCAGAGCTTCCGCCCCATCGGCCGGCGCAAGCGCGTGTCGGTGGAGTTCGTTCCACTCGACGGTGATGACACCCTGATCGCCGATCCGTCCAAGCTCGATCTGGTGGTGGGCAACCTGCTGGCCAACGCCACGAAGTTCACGTTGGAGGGCGGACGGATCCGGGTCGCGGTGGAGCGCGACGGGGATTGGCTGGTGATCGCCGTGCGTGACAACGGCATCGGCATCGCCGAGGACCAGCTGGAACGCATCTTCGACCGGTTTGCCCAGGTGGAGAGCGGCGCCGTGCGGCGCTTCGAGGGGGCGGGGATCGGGCTGTCGCTGGTGCGGGAGATGGTGAGCCTGCACGGCGGGGAGATCGAGGTCACGAGCAAGGAGGGTGTGGGCAGCGAGTTCCGCATTCGATTGCACCGCACGGGCCGGGGGATCTCGGCGGCGCTGCTGGACCGGCGCGAGGTGGACGTGCCCACGGGGCACGCCCGGCGGGCC
>Ga0210044_10011653_pt1 | contig 10208 bp, 16 predicted proteins | sample CryGey13umfilter_2_FD_183959 | JGI IMG/M metagenome (GOLD analysis project Ga0210044, IMG submission 183959) | Groundwater microbial communities from aquifer in Utah, USA - Crystal Geyser 4/9/14 3 um filter (SPAdes) (version 2) | ecosystem: Environmental > Aquatic > Deep subsurface >...
AATATGGCATTCAGAAAGGACATGAGCACGTCCTTCCGGTTTTCATTCCCGAAGATTTTGCGGAAGGCGATGTCGTTTTTTACGTCGGCGAATTTCATGGCTGGTCTTTTTCTTTAAAAACACGGTTCGGTTTCAGAGGGTTTCGCCCGGTGACGATGGCGAAGGGCTGGTTATTGACGAGGGTGGTTTTGGTGGCGACCGCTGTGGAAGTGGAGGTGGTGAAGGCTTCTGATACCATGAGCTGGCGGGTTTATAGATCGTTAATTTCAGTCAAAGATAGCCCGGTGTATTTGGAGATAGTGTCAGCGGGCAGGCCATCGGCTTTCATTTGACGGGCGATTTGGAGTTTGCTTTTTTCTTCACCCAACTTCAATCCTTTTTCTTCTGCTCTTCTTTCAGCCAGTTCAATCTTCCCACGCTCATCTTGCTCTCTCATGCTGGCATAATCGTAGGCGTCCAGTTCGGCTTTTGACCAAGTGCGGGTATTGGCTTCTTCGTAGGCTTTTTTAAGGGCGGGGTCGTCGAGGTTGGCAGGAATGACTTCGAGGTTTTCGGCTTCCTTGATGAAGTATATCCATCTTTCGGCGGGGGTGTTCAATTCGCTCAACTGCTTTTTGAACTTGGGCAATTCGATGAGGTTGAACTCCATGTCTTCGAAAATCCGTTCACCGGTTTCGACTTCCCTGATTTGGTGACGGCTGATGTAATTGCCGTTTTGCGTCATTTCAAATTCGAGGATGCCGATGAAAATGGCCGGGTTGAGTTTTTCGTAAAATTCGCCCCGCTCGATTTGGCCAACGTAGCTCTGCGAAGTGTAGTAGAGCACCCGTTTGCTAAAGCCCCAAACCTCTGCCACCTGCATTTCGATGATGTACTCCCGCCCTGCCTGGTCACGGGCTTTCACGTCAATGACAGTCGCCTTGCCGTCCCGGAATTTGGAGAGCTGAAAGGGGTTGAGGATGGTTACGTCCGTAATTCGGCGGTTGCCCTCAAATTCCAATATGGCATTCAGAAAGGACATGAGCACGTCCTTCCGGTTTTCATTCCCGAAGATTTTGCGGAAGGCGATGTCGTTTTTTACGTCGGCGAATTTCATGGCTGGTCTTTTTCTTTAAAAACACGGTTTGGTTTCAGAGGGTTTCGCCGGGGAGGATGGCGAAGGGCTGCCCGTTGATTTGGGTGGTTTTGGTGAGGACGGTGGGTTTTAGGGGAGCGGAGGTTAGGACTGCTGTGAGCATGGTGCGGTAATTTTAAAGTTCGTTGATTTTGATACTCGCAAGTTCCAAACTTTCGAGGACATTTTTTATTAAACGGCTTACGGCGCCTTATTGATTTCTTCGTGTACGGCTCCAATCAGTTCCTTCACAGGCTTTAGAAGTGGGGTGACATCTTCTTCTGTAAAGTCAAAAAAATCGCCGTAACCGCCTTTCTGCCGCCAATCGAACAAGTCAGCGTACAGCTTGCCCATATTCATTTCAATCTTGCCGGTCTTCACGAAGTGCAGGAAAAACTGTGTCTTCACCCCGGCATGAGTTTTCGTTTCGACGCCCGACTTTACCAGCAAACCGCTGATGGCATAATAAGCTGCATAGTAAAGCCGGTTGATGGCAGAGTTCCAAATGCCTTTGCGAATGAGCAACTCAGCCGCTTCCAGGGTTTCCCTGGATTTTTCCATTCGATATTTGGCGTAGTTGTTTCGTTCAGGTGAGTTCATAGCGTGACTCCTTCTCGTTTTATGTTTTTGTACAATGGAGTTACCTTGTGCTTTCCATTCCAGTCTTGTTTTGAATATACAAAGGTGGAAATCGCCTGACCGTATTCCAATTCCAACTCGAACAGCTTGTGCCTGAATTTTTGCTCCGTTTTCAAGTCAACCGGATAAGGCGTCAGGATGAGAATGTCCCAATCTGACTCTTCCTTCGCCTCGTCTCTGGCACGGGAGCCGAAGAGAATGACTTCGGATTTCGGCTCGACGCTTTTGACATAGGCTTTTATCTGTTGTAATATTTTTGCTTTGTTGTGCATCATTCATTCACTTTTGACCGGTTCACTTCCACGCCGAGACGATGGCGAAGGGATGCCCGTTGATTTGGGCGAGTTTGGTGAGGGGGAGGTTATTTGCGGGGCGGAGGTCAAGGCTTCGGATACCATGGTTAGGCTATTTTGTAGTTTGTTGGGTTTCAGAGGGTTCTTTTCAATGTTGGCGGAAAGATAGGGATTTGAGGAAAGGTTTGCAAACGTCGGTGGGTAACGGAGTTAATGCTGTCAGATGCTTTTCAAAAAATTCTCAAACAACATAATTTTTCGGTAGCCTTGCTTCCGAAGTCCTTTGTAAAGTGGTTTGTCCCTTGTCAACAGGGCAAGGTCGAGTTGGAGTGAAAGGGCGAGGTATTGAATGTCTTTTGGGTCAATTTTTTCCAGCATTTGGCTGGCTGAAAGCAAGTTTTCAATTTCCGTGAAATAATCGGGCAGGATGGTCAATTCCCCAAATATGTCAAGCGTGTAAGAACGCAATTGAGCTTCGCTCTGTTTTGTTTTTGTAAAAATCTCCTGCTCGTATTGCTTGACTTCGGAGAGGATGAATTCAGGAGCAACAAACCGAAAACTCCGCAGGATGCTCTTGTGGGACGCCTTGCCCGAAATCAAGAAGCTGATGAGCACATTGGCATCAATGACGAAGTCCGGCATCGAGTTGTTTGTTTAGCTTTTTCAAAACGTTTTGCTTTTCTTTTTCCCAGGCGGCATTCCTCGCCCTTTCCCATTCCGGGTCTTTGGACAGGTCAATGGACTTTAAGTCCCGCAGCATTTCCTTAGCTGCAAGTTTTAAAGTGACCTGGGCAATCAGGTTGTTGATTTGCTTTTCCAGTTCCTGTACGCCGAAGGTCTCGGCGACTTCATTGGAAACTTGTATGGTGATGGCAGTCATGTTGGATGATTTTTATCTTAAAACACCTTTGGTTTGTTCAGGGTTTCGCCGGGGACGATGGGGAAGGGATGCCCGTTGATTTGGGCGGTTTTGGTGAGGAATTATAGTTCAGCCATGATACTTGGATTTTTTTCAAAATTACAAAAATAAACACCTGCTTGTCAGTTTTTCGCTGGCGGCATCCCCGAAGGAGCGAGCGGGCTTTTCGAGCTGTCAAAGTGGTTAAATCAGGCTGTTTGGGATTTTGAAAGATGTTTGAGATTTACACATACTACCCAAGCGCCTCAACCGACGGTTGCCGGTAGCTGACGTAAATATCCTCCGGCGCAACGCCCATTTCAACCAATTCAATCTCGATGTTGGCATCCGTGCGGTTTTGCCGCACCCAGACTTTTCCGTCCCGAATATCGAAATGGAAAATGGCGTAGTGATAGTAACGGTCATCTTTCCAGCCCATGCGCACCAGTTGGTAGTGGTGGCCTTTCTCGTCGGCAATGACCTGGTGTTCGGCATCTTCCCAATTGACGGGCTTGATGGCGGCGTATTCTTCCAGCAATTGCCGGATGATTTTTTGATATTTCAGAATCTTTCCCATTGCACGATTTTTTTGTTCAACTGGTCAAAAATAAGGAGATTGAGTTGAAAATGCGACAAAGCTTCCTGAACTATGACGGTCTCGAACAAGCCTTGCCGGGCTTTTTGCGGAATTGCCAGCCAGACTTCCCGCTCGATTTTCTCTTTCATCAAAGCCAAACGGTAAACGAGCACTTGTCCCAATGCTTCATAGAACTTGTTGATGCGGTCGTTTCTTCCAAACGACTTGATTTCAATGGCAATTTTCCGGTTCCCTTTTTGCGCCCCAACAAACCTCTCAATGCCCAAGTCAACGAATAAATCCATGTCCGGTAGGGAAATGGTCATCGGGTCATGCGTGATTGTCCAGCCGTCATCTTCCAGGGCATTTCTGACGGCAGCGTGATGAGTGTCCCTTCTTGGCATGGCTCTTAGTTTTGAGTGATTGTCTATTGGGTGGTGTCACATTTTGTGATGCCACTTCCCGCTGTCGCAAGGCGTTCTAAGAATAACCCCCCGCCTGCCGGTTTTTCGAGGTTGGAAATGGGATTAGCATGGAAGCAGGATTTTCGGGATATTCAAGGATATTTTGGATTTACACCTCTCCCTCCAAAATCATCCTGAACGCCTCCGTATCAATCACTTTCACTTTCGGAAAATCAATCTTTTCCAAAATTTTAAAGTCCCTATCGTGGCTCACGATGAAACTGGCGTTTCCAGCGATAGCGCAATCCACAAACTTGTTGTCATCTTCATCTTTCATCAACCGGAACTTGAAATAGGTGTTCACAAATTCCACATTCGGTAGATTCTCCAAAGCGCCCAATGCACTCTCGCTTGCCTGGACGCCCATATGCCGCTCAACGATTTCAGCGTATTCTGCCAGAATTTCCGTCGTTACGCACAAAACGTACTCGCCTGCCAGCAATTTGCTGAAAATCCAATGCAGCCGTGACCGCTCGGAAATGCAAACCAGAAACACGTTGGTATCGAGAACAACTCGTTCCATGCTTACTTCTGCTGCCGTTTGCGAAGTTTCGTATTCAACAGCCGGTCAACGTCCTTGTCCGTCCAGCCTTTTTCATCCCATACTTTGTTCGCCGCTTCGATAGCTCGCTTGGCGAAAAACTCTGCCAGCGTTTTACGCAACTCAATGAGGTCTTTTTCGCCCAGCTTGTGGGAAAAAGTTTTGAGTATTTCGAGTTGTGTGTTAGTCAGTGGTTGTGCTATGGTTTGCATTTTTTCATTGTTTTAACCTCGCCATGGCAAGGTGTTCCAAAAATACCCCCCGTCTGCTGGTTTTGCGAGGGAGAAAACAGGATTAGCATGGAAGCAGGATTTCAAAAGATGTTTGGGATTGGTTCAAGCCACTTTGAACCTGATGTTCATTCTGGAAAGCAAGGCTTCCACCAGGCGGCGCTCCTCGGCGTCAGCAGGGAAGATGTTGATTTGAGTTACTTCGGGTGTAGTTGAAGAAGCAGGCTGCATTACTTCTGAGTGTAAGTCATGCACCATCTCGCCAATCGCTTTTACGCCAGCCAAAAGCGACTCGCCGTCCTTGGCATCCACCTCAGCTTTCAGCTTTTCGAGAAAGGCATTTTTACCGGCCTCACTGTCCAATTGTTTCCAGTCAGCTAAGATTTGTTGGATTTTTGCTTTTTCAGTCATGGTTGGTTGATTTATAGCTTTTCGCCCCGTTTGTCAAGTTCTTTTTTGATTTCGAGCAGCATTTCCAAAGCTGCGTTCACATAATCTTCAAACTCTTTTGGGTTCATGCTTCGTTGCTTGTTTTCTTGGTTGAAAGTTAGCAAGAATTTCAAGATTTCGTATTCCTGCTTTAGCTCTTGGGTGGATTTGTTTTTCATTTTGTGTAATTTTTCAATTGCGATGACACGTCAATTCTTTTAACCGGCCTCGCAAGTCGCTCCAAAAATACCCCCCGCCTGCTGGTTTTGCAAGGGTGGAAATGAGGTTTCTCTCTCACCCCACCACAAACCTCACCTCATCCTTTCCAGCAAAGCCACCATCAGCCTGGCTTCCTCGGTATCGGCGGGGAAGATGCTGATTTGTTATTTCTCAAATCCAATCCGCTCCCGGTTTTCCCAATCCGCTTCTTGTTCTTTGCCCATCAGCCACTGGTTCAGCACCTCGTGTACGTCGCCATATTTTGCCTCCAGGTCTTCCATCTCTTGGGCCAGTTCTCGTATGTCAAGGCATACCGGGGAAGCATGACAAACGTGCGCATGATAGCGATGTTGGCCAAAGCGGCAGTCACAAATTGTGACCGGTTTTCTCCATCTGTCGCAGGCGTCCACTCCTCTCTCTCCTACTGCTTCGGCGGGCTATTCAGCGGCGCACCCACGGCGATGTCGCAACGATGATTGGGTTGCCCATGCGGGGGATTCATTCCTGCGGCTGTTGCACCCGGAGTCTGATTGATTTCTACCGGTGACTTGGCTGGTGCAGTTTGAGTTTGCAGCAGCGGATTGGTCTTGCCTGGAGGCGTAAGGGAGCCATCCAATGGAGCACCCACAGGCATATCACAACGATGGCCGGGCAGTCCATGAGGCGGATTCTTTGCTACATTACCAATAGCACTGAGTGGCGTCAGCGTTTGATTGGTCGTTGAAACCGGGGCTGTTTCCGTTGAGGTAGCCGGAGCCTGTGTCGAACCGGCGGGGGTTTCGGACTGGCCGGTTTTGTCATTGCCGCATGCGGCAATGGCCAAAGTGAATAATACTGCGGAGGAATAATGGATGAATTTCATAAAAAAGAGTTGATGGTGATTTCACTCCTGCCTTTTACAACAAAGACCTGAAACGAATTAATGCTTAATAATCCAGCTTGCCAGAAGTTCTGACACCCTATGAATTCCTTGCTATATAGCCCTTAGAGCTTGTTTAGGATTTAGCTTCCGGTGAAAAAACGCCTCTTTTTTGATGGTACTTCGTTGGGAAAATAGTCATTTCCCCGCCATCCCGGCGTAAAGCCGGGACAGGTTGGCGCATCAAAAAACTTACGCTTTTTTCCTCGAAACCCAAATCCCAAACAAGCTTTTAAGAAGGACGTGCGCACCAGACGATGCCTACGCCCGCCGCAAATCTATGGCTCCTTTCAGTTGCACAGCAATTACCCTCACGTATTCGTCGAGGGCGTATTCCGGGCGGTACAAAACAAAAATACAGAGCACACAAAAGCTCCCTGAGAATTACTGCTTTTTGAGCCACATTGGTTTTCAGTAAATCACTAATTCTCTGGCGGAATAACGTCACCTAATTGCTGGTGATCCATTTCCGAATTACCACCAAAACGGTAAGTCAAGGTAGCATTAATCAGGTAATCGGCGAAGGCGGCGTCGCCAATGGTATATACCCCTGTTTGTGCCGTTTTTTCTTTATCCTGGGCACTTTGCACCCGGTTGCGGAAAATAGCTATGGGGGCATTCAAATTGAAAGTAGCTCTGCGATACGAGTAGGTGATGCCTGGCTCTACGGAGATGATGTATCCGGGGCGGCGGAATCCTTTGCTCCCTCCGGTAAGGTCTTCAGAAGGTACACCTTCGACTCGCCCGCCTACGCTCACGCCAAAGTCCGGCATAGGTAAATAGTTGAACCCCAACCTGGCAGCATACTGGTCTGCCACGGAAAAGTAGCTGTATGGGTCACCGGGGTTCGAAGTTGAACTTCGTAATACATCATTTACTTCGCGTGGATTGGAAAGATAAAACCCGCTGAAATACACATTGGCCTTATTGAACAGTAAATGATAACCCTGAATCTCAAGGTTGATACCCCAACCGCCATCGCCTAACTGTATGGATTGATCAACGGGGCGGCGAACGGTGTAATCGTTTCCCAGGCTGTCCAATTTGTGAAAATCATCTTCAACACCGGCGTTGCCAGTAGGTGCTTTGATTCCAAGCCCAATGGCAAAGTTGCCTTTGGAATACTTGGAGGGGTTCAGCAGCCAGTAGGTTGCGGATAGGCGAATATCACCGGCGCCCGCCGAGTTGGTATGAAAACGATTGTGCTCGGGATTGGATACCCCGGAATTGCCGTAATGCTCGTAAAGTGAAGACCGGTTGTTGATAGTTACTGGCAGAACCGCCGTGAGAGACAAGCGGCTGGTTAATGAATAGCTCAAGCCTAAATCGAAGGAATTAAAATGGTTAATAACCTCAGTGCCATCTGCCACCCGGTTGGCTTCTTCATTTTTGCCTCTAAAATGACGGAATGACTTAAAATGACGGTAACCCATTAGAGCCTGGAACTCGCCTTTGTTGAGCAAGCCTGTTGTATTGCCGCTGATCATCGCCGGGCCTCCGGAACAGCTCATGTTCCGAATGGCAACGCAGCCTTGTGAAAATCCGGTTTGGATGCTGAAAAAAATAATCAGAGCCAAAATCAGAATTATGGTGAATTTGGATTTCATATTCAGATAATTTTAAGCAACGCAGATAGAGCGGGCTATTAATGAGCCAGGCAAAACCAGCTTCTGGTAAGCCTGTCCTAATCTGCATTTTTAGTTAAAAAACATGATAACGTTATTCAGCAAATCGGGAGTGCCGGTTGAATGATGCTCAATACCCGGCTACTTCGCAACCACTTTCTTAGCTCAAAATTAGGAAGCTAAGAATCGGTCAGATAAAGCTGTAAAATGCAGCCCTTGCTAAACTGTTATCAATCGATGTTTTTTGTTTAAAGAAAAGCCGGAATCTTCAAAAATGAGAATCCCTGCCTTTTAAAGGCAAGCTTCGAGGTAAGCAGGATTACCGGGGCTTCGAGACGCCGGTACAGAGAATCCAAAAAGAAACCTTTATGAGAGCCTGCCTGAATCAGGCTATGTCTGGCGGGGGGGAGGGAATAGCAGGAATAAAGAGGGTTTGACGCCCTGTATAGCAAAAAGTGGGTTTGGGGATAGCTGGCATTGTATAATCCGGCACACAAGACACTGGGAATACAAATTCTTCAAACAGGCTCTTGAGAAGTGCCGTTTTTGCAGGGTCTTGTACGGGGAGCTTTTGCTTTGCAATCACCTTTTCAGGCGCTTCCGTATCGTAATAATACATCAAAGTGAAGGAATAAGTCTTGCTATCTATTTCAGCGGAAAAGGAAAGATAATCACTGTAAACATTTTTACTGGGTACTATTTCTTCTTCCTCCAGCATCTTGACCTTGGCACCCAATTCCAGCTTTAGTTCTTTAGCAATAGACTGTTCCAATTGATTCATCTGGTAGCTTACCTCTTTGAAGTAGGTCACCTCAAAAAACAAATTTCCCCCAATCCAATGAACAAGGGAAATCAGCAACAGGAGCCATGCGTAAGCAGTTCTCATTCTTCGTGATTAAAGTAGTGCACAAATATAGCTAAGTAATGTGTTCGAAATAAGATGTTCTTTTGAGGCTGTCTCAAAAGGCAATTTTTGAAAACAGCCGCCAAACATGATTTTATTCAACGGCGTAATGCCACAATGATTCCAAATGATTGCGTGCCATCGTAGCGTTATTGCGTGAAAAATGTGGTTGAAAAATTTTCGTGCTGCCTTTTGATACAGCCTCATCTTATTTTGCGCACGTTACTAAATAAAACCCGGACAAAAAAGTCCGTTGGGGTCTTCAGCCAAAAAGGAAAGCCTGCTGCGGGAATAATGAAGGTGCCAATGTATTTTGAGCTGCCGGCACTCAAAGAGTTGTTGCAAACCATCTTAATCTTTGGCTGCAAAATACTGTGCCAGCTCCTCTCCGAAATACTCCAGCGCATTGTAAACGGGCAGCGGGATGCCGCCACCGAGGGCGCAGAGCGACCCTGTTTGCAGGGTGCTCAGCAAGTCGGTGAAAAGCTCCCGGTCTATTTTGTAACCTTCGCTTTGAGCCTTCTGCAAAAGCTCCTTCCCGCGCACCGAACCGATGCGGCAGGGGAAACATTTGCCGCAGCTTTCGTGCGCCGTGAAAGCGAACAAGTGCTCTAAATAGGCCACCATCGGAAACTCCTCCGGTACGCTGACGATGCTGGCGTGGCCGAGCAGGAAGCCGTTCGTTTTAAAGCTCTCGAAATCCACCGTCAGGTCTCCGATTTTGTGCGTGGGCACGAGACCACCGAGTGGCCCGCCGATGTGCAGGGCTTTCACTTTGCGGCGAAAGCCGCCACCCAAATCATGCACCACGGTGGCAATCGGCGTGCCCATGTCCACTTCGTAAATGCCGGGGCGTTGGAAGGCGCTGTCGAGCGACAGCAGCTTGGTACCAGAACTTTTTGCGGTGCCAATTTTGGCAAAAGCTGCACCGCCATTATTCAAAATGTAGGGCAGGTTGGCGAGGGTTTCCACGTTGTTCACTGACGTTGGCTTGCCGAACAGGCCATACGTGACGGGGAAGGGCGGACGCACCCGAACTTCTGGCCGCTGCCCCTCGATGCTGGCGAGCAGGGCCGTCTCTTCGCCACAAATGTAGGCCCCGCGGGCCTCGATGATTTTAAATTCAAAGTTGAAACCGCTGCCCAAAATATTTTCGCCGGTAAGCCCGGCAGCCCGCAGGGCTTCGATGGCTTTGCTAACTATTTCAATGCTTTCCGGGTATTCGAAGCGGATGTACAACACGCCCCTGTCAGCCCCGGCGGCATAGCCAGCGATGAGCATGCCGGGCAGCAGGGCATACGGCTGTTTTTCCATGACATAGCGGTCGGAATAGGAGCCGGGGTCGCCCTCGTCTGC
>Ga0210044_10011666_pt1 | contig 10203 bp, 10 predicted proteins | sample CryGey13umfilter_2_FD_183959 | JGI IMG/M metagenome (GOLD analysis project Ga0210044, IMG submission 183959) | Groundwater microbial communities from aquifer in Utah, USA - Crystal Geyser 4/9/14 3 um filter (SPAdes) (version 2) | ecosystem: Environmental > Aquatic > Deep subsurface >...
TCCACCTGCTGAATCTCTTTGCCACCCTTAGCCGACACCCAGACATTCCCGTCCCGATCACAAGCCAGCCCTGTAACATGAGCAAGAGGAGAGTCAATCGTGCGAACACATTCCCCCGTTTTCGGGTCAATAAAATAAATTCGCCCGTTTTCTCCATCTGCTGCCACAAGATTCTTGCCGTCAAATGAAAGAGCAGAAGGTTCGTATGCAGGGAACTCGACAGAACCCGTCCGTTTCCCCAATCGGTTCATAAACAGAATCACATCTTCGTGGCGGTCCGTCAGGGCAAATTCCCCATTGAATCCTACCAGCCCGGTGCTGAATCTGGCTGGAAGCGCTGCCACTTCCGAAAAGAGGCCATCCGAAGACACAAAATATCCCTCCCCACTACTTCTGGTAATATCGCAGGTCTGAGAAAAAGCGGGGAAAATTAGAAAAACAAATGCGAAAAGTAACGGAACCCGGGGAACCCGGATCAGTCTTTTCATTTTGCTTCGCCTCCTCCACTGACACCTTCAAACCGGAATGAAAATCGGCTGATCGCTGTCGATGGATCTTTGAATTGAAAACTGAAGATAGCTGTGTTGCCTACCGCGATATCCGTGGCGATCTGGCTGGCCGTTTCAGCAAAAACCTTACCATTGGCGTCCAGCGCCTGCACAACCATTTTCAGGTTGTGCACAGTTTCAGTCATGTCATTCTTTACTGTACCTTCGAAAGTGACCGTATCTCCCGAACGAGTTGTTTTCTGGGTCACAACATTTATTGAAACTGCGGGCACTGCATCCGGAACCTTCTTTTCTTCCTGCTCTATAATGGCATATGGTTTGTAAGGAACGGTCCGTTCTACGTTATCTTCGGTAAGGATTAGAGAGCCCTGCTTTGCCCTCTCCGTTTTCTGTTGAGGAGGCATCTGGCCCTTTTCGGCGACCGCGGTATCTGGAACCTCGGTCTGATCCATCTTCTCCACCGACTTAATCAGTCTACTTTGTATCGACATTTTCTTTCCATCTTTTTCTACCACCAGGAGCTGAGCGCTTTTCTTTACGACTCGGTCGCATTTGAGGACGGAACCGTCGTTAAATGTAACCAGCACATCCCCGAAGGACGCGATGGCCAGAAAGAAGACCGACAGTAGCAGTGCTTTTCTCATGACTCACCTCTCTCGTATTAGAATTGCTGTATATCCAAGGGTATGGTCACATAATTTCCATATTCTGTCAACTGGCTCAGACAGAATGAGGTAACCCAACAGTATTGGAAGAAAGGGAAGTAAAAGGACGAGCAACAGGGGATGACGGACAGCAGACTTTAACAGACTGGCAGTCCGATAGTGAAAGACACGAAACAGTCCACCCATTGATACCAGAGATTCCACTCGGAATCCAGCCTCTTCCGCAAGCCTTGTGAATCCATACTCTGTAAATCGAAAAAAATCGTTGGGCTGCTGGTGTTCCTCCCACAGAAGAGGAACGACAAAGAAGCCACGTCCCCCAGGTCGGGTAACACGAGCCATCTCAGCCATTGCAAGCCATGGAGAGTGTAGATGTTCCATCGTCACCACAGACAACACACCATCCACAGACGCATCTTTTAAGGGAATTCGATGCAGATCGCCAACGATATCCAGTGCCGAATAGTCCCAGTTCGCATCTCCAATGGCCGCATCCAGTCCAATCAGACGACAATGGGTAAACAGTTCATGGTATTGTCCTTCACCGGCACCCGCATCCAGTAGAAGGGCGTTATCCGGAATCGTTTCGGCAAACGCCGAAATCCGTTGTCGGATCTCCCTGTGAAAGGGGTCCAGAAGGAACCTAATCCATTTCCACATAAAACAATCCTACTCCAGAGGCAAATGACAGGGCTGCCAAAGGGTAGAGCCATTTCCCGTAACCGATACCACCGATCGCAAGAATCAGGAAGCAGGGAAGCATGGTATTGAAAAACAATGCCTTATAGGTCGTTTCCGGATCCTTTCCTTCCCGGATTCCACGCCGTCCCATAATGTAAGCCAAACCTGCTCCCACCAGCACGAAGCTGTTGGTTGTGCGAAGAAAATGGGAAGTGACAAACCAGAGTAGAACTGTCCCCGAAATGGCACCGGAAAGCCCCACAAAAGAACCGATGCTCTCACGGTAAAACCAGACAAGGTAGCCGAGAAAAACCAGTGAGGCCGCCAGCATAAACGCAATCGGAAAAAAAGCATGTTGCTGGATCGTCAAACTGCCGGCAAATGCTCCACCCGTCAGAACCATTGAGAGAACAATCACTCTTCTATCCGCTTTCAGAATGATGGCTGCGACTGTCTCCATCGCGGCCAGGATTCCGAAAGTTTTCCACACAAGCGGATTTAGAAAGTTCTGGCCAGCATAGAGCCCCAGCGCATACACAATCAAAAAGGCCCCACCAACTGATGAGGCCGTAACTTCAGCAATTGCCGTTTTACTTGAAGGGGATGCCGTCATATTTTGTCCGTTCCTGAAATAATTTCCGCAGTTCCCGAAAACCGTCTCCAACCTTTCCATCTCCAACCGGTCGACCATCAATCTCCACCACCGGGATCAATTCTGCGCCGGATCCGGTGAGAAAAACCTCATCCGCTGCAATGAAATCCTGCAACACCATCCCCCGCTCATGGATTGGAACATTGTTCTCTTTTGCAATCTCGATGATCACTTTGCGGGTAATGCCTTCAAGAATGCCATGATAAGGCGGCGGCGTGAACAGCTCCCGGTTCTTTGCGGCAAAAATGTTATCTGCAGTGCACTCTGCCACATATCCCTCAGCGTTCAACATGATCCCCTCATCAGCGCCCATCCGGTTTGCTTCCATCTTGCCCAGTATATTGTTGAGGTAATTCAAGGACTTGAATTGAGGATTCAGCATATCGGGCCGGGTACGTCTTGTGGAAACAGTAACCACTTTGAGTCCCTGTTCGTAGCGGTCCTCCGGGTAAAGGGCAATGCCTGTCGCGATGATATAAATAGCCGCCTTTTCACACTTTCTGGGGTCAATTCCCAGGTCCCCGATCCCTCTAGTCACCAGAAGGCGAATATAGCAATCGTCCAGTCCGGTCCGGCGTGTCGTCTCAAGCACCAACTCCGTCATTTCCTCCTTGGAAACAGGAATCTTCAGATCAATCCCCTTAGCTGAATTAAAAAGCCGGCCCATATGGTCTTCCAGGCGGAACACAAGGCCGTTGTAGACTCGAATGCCTTCAAACACTCCGTCCCCATACAGCAGGCCGTGCTCAAAAATCGATACTGTTGCGTCTTCTTTTTTGTCCACGAACTTTCCATCGAGATAAATGCTCAATGCCATTGATCACTCCTCTTCGTAACTTATATTTTTTTTACTTTCCCGGATCATATCCGGAAACGCAGTTCCGACGATTTTCTATACCTTCAACCCTTCTCAGCAAATCGCTTTGCAGAGTCGAAGGTGTTCTGCATCAGCATGGCAATGGTTAATGGTCCAACGCCGCGGGGAACGGGCGTAAGCAGTGCGGCCTTGCTTTCTACCTCCTCAAAATTCACGTCTCCGCAAAGCACATAGCCTTTGTCTCTAATCTTTTGCAATTTCGGACTTTCCAACCCAAAAAGCTGTGATGCTGTCTCCACATCGTCTACCCGGTTGACGCCTACGTCCACCACTGTTGCACCGGGCTTCACGAACGTTTCGTCCACAAAATAAGGTCTACCCACCGCCGCGATCAACACATCAGCTTCCCGGCACAGTCCTGCCAGGTCCACTGTCCTTGAGTGACAAATCGTCACAGTGGCGTGACGGTGCAGCATCAGCATGGCTATCGGTTTTCCCACAATATTACTTCGTCCGATCACTACAACACGTTTCCCTTCGAGTTCCACATTGTACGCATCAACAAGCGCCATGATTCCCCGGGGGGTACAAGGTACAAAGCACTCGTCCCCCACCATCAATTTGCCCACATTCACCGGATGAAAGCCGTCCACATCCTTGTCCGGTGAAATCAGCGACAGCATTTTTTTCTCATCAAGGTGACCGGGAATCGGAAGCTGCAGTAAGATGCCGTGGATATCGGGATCATTGTTCAGCCGAAGAATCAACGTAGTCAGTTCAGCCTCAGAAACATCCGCCGGAAGCCGAAATCCACTGGAAAAAAATCCCAGCTTTTCACACGCCTTTTCCTTCATTCTTACATAGACTGCAGAAGCAGGGTTTTCCCCCACCAGAATGACAGCCAGCCCGGGGCGAAGGCCTGAAGCGTCTACCTCATGTCTCATCCCGTCGGTAATTTTGTGGGCCAGGGTCCTGCCGTCCATCAAAACCGCCATTGGTTCTCCTTTTTCACAAAAACAATCATGCTCATTTTATCACACATCAATCAGTGCCGATGCTCAGGCCGGACTCAGCCAAAAGAATCTCTTCAATCTCATTGTCCTTGAAAGCCCAAAGATCGTTCAACCACTGCTGAAACCCTTTCTTGAACTCCATGTCATTAAAATAATCCCCGATCAACTCGGATGCCACCGGCAAATCACGGACATGTACTACAATCTTCTTTGCCTTTCCGCAGAGAAATTGCCAGAGTGACACGACACCGTCCGGATACACAATCGTAACATCGAGAAGCCGATGCAACTGTCCCCCCATGGCTCCCAACACAAAGGCGACGCCACCGGCTTTCGGTTTCAATAGATGTCGATATGGCGATTTCTGTTTTCGTTGTTTTTCGGGCTTGAATCGCGTTCCCTCCACAAAATTGATGATTGCCACCGGGATGTCCCTGAACTTTTCGCAGGCCTTCCGGGTTTTTGCCAGGTCCTTTCCTTTCAGATGTGGTTTCTTCAACAGGACTTCCCGTGAATATCGCTTCATGAAGGGGAAATCCAGTACCTTCCAGATGAACCCAAGTACCGGTACCCACATCAGTTCCCACTTCAAAAAGAACTTAAACACAGGTGTTTTTCTGTGAAAAACCATTTGCAGTGCAAGAATATCCACCGCGGACTGGTGGTTGGGCAATAGCAGATACCACTCCTTCAGATTCAACTCGCTGACTCCCCGTATTTCCCACTCTGTCCGATGAAACGCTCTGAAAGTACAATTATTGATACCTGTCCAGGAAATCGCAATTCCGTTTAAAACCCGGTTGAAAAAACGACGTATACCGGAAAAAGGAGATAAGTATTTGAAGAAAGCTGAGACCAGGATAAAGGGTACCCACATCAGTGTATGTACCGCCAGAAAAACATAGAGAAGGATTCCTTTTATAAATCCGGGCAAGTACTTCAACATGCCTACCTCCAATTTCCACATTCACTTTCTCCATTATGCAACAAACTCCCATCTGAAAGCAAGTATACGAAAATACAGAACAAATGCCATTTTCTTAAAGAAATATTTCCAAAGTAAGACTTGCCTCATCTCTTTATATTTCTTTTCTTTACGATATTTTCGATCCCCTCGATGAATAATAAGTAGAAAAAAACATTAAAATAGCTTCCCATTTCATTTTCCTTGTGCCATAATCTCCCCAGCGGCATGTCCGGTCTGTCACGTTGTCAGATTGGTGTTCCGTATGTTTTTTTTCAAGGAGTTTCGAATGTCTCAGAGTTTGTATGTCGGTAATTTCCCGTATTCTACCACGGAAGATGAGCTGCGCGCAATGTGCGCAGAGCATGGTGCAGTTGAATCTGTTCGTATTATCAGTGACCGTAACACCGGTCTCTCACGCGGCTTTGGTTTCGTCGATATGGCGACCGAAGATGAAGCACAGGCTGTTATTTCAGCACTGAATGGCAAGGATATTGGCGGAAGGGAACTGAAAGTAAACGTTTCCAAGCCCAGAGAAGAACGTCCCAAGCGCGACCGCTGGTAAGTTCTTCTTACAAAATTGAAAGCGAAAAGCCGGGCTTCTGCCCGGCTTTTTTTTGCGCCCGCGTATCAATACGGACAACACGGTTTCATTCATATGCCGGACGGATATAAAGCTACTATTTAATGAGATCTTGTCTGGGAAAAGTCTGGAAGATAAAAATTGGAGGCGACGGCCGGATTTGAACCGGCGAATAAAGGCTTTGCAGGCCTCTGCCTTACCACTTGGCCACGTCGCCTCAAATCTCATGAGCATGAGGACAAAAAAAAGAAAATGGAGCGGGTGAAGGGATTTGAACCCTCGACTTCAACCTTGGCAAGGTTGCACTCTAGCCACTGAGTTACACCCGCTCATGTTTTCAAAGACGAAAGTATTTATACCAGACCCATCTGAGCCCGTCAACATAAAACTTGCCTGCGATGCAGGCATCGTGAGTTGTAAACTGTAATTTGTGATTGGTTCAACATATCAAAGAATATGCATGCATTGTCCATGACAAATTCCCTGTCTTTTTCTAAACTCCCTCTCAACAAATCACAAGTCACAAATCACGGCGATGGCTGCAGTGCAACTGTCGCCCCGCTTGACAGAAAAGTTTTTTCATTAAACAATGGATTGAAAGGGAATTTTACCGCATCGCATCTATGCCGGCGGATTCCTGTTCACTGTTACATAAGTAGGAATAATTGAAACGAGGTGAATGGATGAGTTACTACAATTGGTGGGGAAAATGGATGGACCGGAAACACCGGTACGCAAAAGCTGACCAGGTATTCATGGATGAAGGCCTGTTCAACGCGAAATCAGTGGGAACCGGGCTGCCGCCAATTTTTCAACAAAGCACATTCAGTTTTCAGAATGTGGAAGACGGCCGAAACCGTTTTCTCGGGGTGTCCCCTTCCGGGGAAAAGCCCTTCGCGCGAATTTACACAAGATTGGGAAATCCCACAACGGAATACCTGGAAAAAATCATGTTCCAGCTGGAGTGCCAGCATATTATCGATAATGCCCTGGCTGCCGACGAAAAAGAACCCACAATTGGTGTAATGGTCACATCATCCGGTATGGGGGCCATCAGCACCTGTATCCTCAGCCTCCTCTCCAGCGGAGATGAAGTAATTGTGGGAACCGTGTACGGCTGCACCGATTCCTTATTTCGCCATCTGGATGAAAAATATGGTGTCAAAGCGCATTTTATTGATACCGGTAACCTGGACGAAGTGGCTGCAACACTGAAAGAAAATCCCAACGTTCGGGCTGTTTACGTGGAAACGCCGGAAAATCCAACACTGAAACTGAATGACATCCAGGCATTGTCCCAACTGACCGAAAAATATGAGATCCCGTTGATTGTGGACAATACATTCTGCTCCCCGTACCTCCAGCAGCCCTACAGGCTCGGAGCCGACATTGTCATCCACAGCATGACCAAGTACGTGAATGGACACTCTTCTTCCATTGCCGGTGTCCTGATGGGCCCCTGGGAATTCATGTTGAACAGCGCATTTGTGTTCTACAAGGACCTGGGCGCCACGCCTTCCCCATTCGATTCCTGGCTCAACGCTCAGAATGTACAGGACCTGGCAGTGCGCCAGAAGCACCAATGCATTTCAGCTGATAAAATCGCCCGGTTCCTTGATACGCACGCCATGGTTTCCAGAACCATCTACCCTTTTCTCGACAGCCATCCCCAACATGAACTGGCGAAACGGCAGATGCGGATGGGAGGGGCAATGATCTCCTTTGAACTGAAAGGCGGATACGACGCCGCGGTGAAACTAATGAACTACTTTGCCCGCCATGATACCCCGATGGAGCTCGCGGTCAGCCTTGGCTCAGTCATCACCTACATCCAGCACCCGGCATCCATGACCCACGGCGGGGTTCCGGAAGAAGAAAAGAAGCGGATGGGCATTACCGAAGAGCTGGTTCGTATTTCCATCGGGCTTGAAGGTACAGATGTGCTGATAAACGCCTTAAAGGAAGGTATACGACTTGCCCACACCCGATGACTCTATACTTCAGAACGTTCTCGAAATCTTTCGAACTTCATCCTTGACTCCCCTCCTTGTCGGAGGGGCAGTCCGGGATCTTTTGTTGAAACAGAAGCCGAAAGACCTTGATTTCCTCGTTGCCGGGGAAAGTATGGGTATGTTTGTAAACCTGATGGACAAGCTGGCCGCCTCACTAAACTTGAACATTGTTCGACCTGCCGCCTTCCCGGAAGTTATGCGACTGGTGAGCCGAACCCACAGTCTTGATTTTACATTCGTCTCATCGGAAAAAGTGACCGAAAACCTGATGCAGCGGGATTTTACCATCAACGCCATGGCCATGAACCTTGCCACCAAAGAAATCCTGGACCCATCAGAAGGGACAGAAGACCTGAACGGAAGACGGCTCCGCATGGTTCGCGAAGATGCCTTCAAAAAAGATCCGGTACGGATTGTCCGGCTCTTCCGCTTCCAGACAGAGCTTGGGTTTACCCCGAACAACGACACGATTGCACAAGCGAAAGAAGCTGCTTCATTTCTTTCCCTACCCGCCGGGGAGCGAATCCGGGAAGAGTTCTTCAAAATACTGGCCAATGACAGGGGATTTGACGCGATCTCCGAAATGACAGACCCCATTCTCATGACACTCTTCCCGTCTATCGCTGCCATCCGCGACATTCCCCAGAACGGGTACCATCATCTCAACGTACTCGACCATACTCTGGCTGTCCTGTCCCGAACATTCCGGTTGAACGAAGTGACTTCGCTGCTGCATTCACCAGAACTTCCCTTTTCTGAAGAAGACAAAATCGTGCTGCGGCTTTCTGCCCTTTTCCACGATGTCGGAAAAGCGCACACATTGTCGTGGAATGAAAACGGCATCACCACCTTCAAAAAGCACCAGTTTCACTCAGCCGACCTGTTTCTCACCGACATTGGCCGGCTGAAACCGTCCAATCGGCTCACTGAAAGGGTCTACATGGTGATTCGCCGCCACATGCTCTTTCTCAATTTCATGCTCAATGGCTGGTCTGACAAATCTTTCCGAAAACTAATCAACATGATGCGGGAAGACAGTCGGCTTCTGGTACTGTTGGCCTGCGCCGACAAACTGTCGGCAGAAGGTCCGCTCTCAGCCGGGAGTGCAGAGCAGATGACGGAAATCGGATGCGCATTTATGGAAACATACAAAAAGGACGCAGAAACAATCACAAGACTCCCCAAACTGGTATCCGGTAAGGAAGTAATGGACCTCCTCGGCCTCTCCCCCTCCCCGGAAGTCGGAAAAGTTCTATCCATTATCGCTGAAAAGCAATTGGCTGATCCGGCCTTCAACCGGGAACAGGCATTGGCGATTCTCAACTCGTATCCGAAAAAACAGAAAGGGGAAACGATATGAGAATCACCTTTCTCGGAACCGGAACCTCCATGGGAGTTCCTCTTATCAACTGCAGTTGTCCAGTCTGCACCTCTGGCGACCCGAAAGACAAGCGAACCCGGGCCTCTTTGAAAATCGAAACCGGTGAGCACACAGTTCTGGTCGACGCATCGTCAGATTTTCACCAACAGGCGCTCCGGTTCGATATTCCCACCATCGACGGAATCTTTCTTACGCATCCCCACGCCGACCATGTCTTCGGGCTTGACGACACCCGTATCTACTCGCTGCGGGAAAAACGCCCCATCCACATCTTTGGAAATGCTTACACTCTGAAAAACATTCGTCACATCTTCTCCTACGCTTTTCAAGATGACCGGGACGAGCGACTGGTTAAACCGCTTTTCCAGCTTCACGAGTTGAAACGGAGCCAGGAACTCTTCGGCCGGCCAGTTACCTGTGTGAATCTGAATCACGGCGGAATGCCGGTTACCGGATACCGGTTCGGCAACTTTGCCTACCTCACCGACTTTGCCGAAATTGAAGAAAGCGAACTTTCTCTGCTGGACGGAGTTACCCACCTCGTTGTGGGTGCCCTCCGATATACCCCCAGCATCTCCCACCTAACAGTGGAACAAGCGCTTCAACTGATTGAAAGACTTCAACCGGAAAAGGCATGGCTCACTCACTTGAGTCATGAAATTTCCCACCGCAAACTGGAACACGAACTCCCCGAGCACGTCCACGTCGCCTACGATGGACTCTCGTTTCGCTGCCCGGCAGCGAAATCGTGATTAGTGACTCGTAAAGAGTGAAGAGTGAAGAGTGAAGAGTGAAGAGTTGCCCTTCCCCCATTTTCTGTACCACTGCTTATGAGAGTACCACAATTCATAACTTAAACCCAAAAGCTCTGGGTTCATGCTGAGGCTTCGGAACCGTAGGCGGAGAAGGCTCAGCATGAAGTGCCG
>Ga0210044_10011675_pt1 | contig 10198 bp, 6 predicted proteins | sample CryGey13umfilter_2_FD_183959 | JGI IMG/M metagenome (GOLD analysis project Ga0210044, IMG submission 183959) | Groundwater microbial communities from aquifer in Utah, USA - Crystal Geyser 4/9/14 3 um filter (SPAdes) (version 2) | ecosystem: Environmental > Aquatic > Deep subsurface > Groundwater...
GCCGAGCGTCGCGTTGACGCTCGTATAGGTCGCCCCTGCGCCGAAGTGCACCTGCAATGGGTTGCTGGCGAGCCGCTCCTCGTCCTTGACCGTTTCCCCGGACTCCTGCTGCTTCCAGCGCTCGTCGATGAACTGGATGAAACGTCCGAGCTTTCGATGCTTGGTCATATGCCCTAACCCAAAGGCCACACCGTCGTCTCCTGTGACATCTCCGAGCTTCTTGTCCGTGCCGTCGACTGAAACCACCTGGATGTCTTTCTTGTCGCTGCCTTTGTAGCCCTCGAGCTGTGTGTTGAGTGTAGTGTCGGTCTCACCCCCTTCGAGGTTATTGACGTTCCAAATGGCGTAGGCCGCTCCCTCTACTTTGAGCCCCATATAGACGAGGGCCGATGGGCCCAATTGTCCATCGAGCGTCAAGCCGAGCTTGGCTTCGATCTGCCAGACCAGCGCACGCTCGATGAGGAGGTTGGTGACGTCGACAGGCTGTCCTTTGTAGTCCTCGAGCGCCTTGATGTTTTCAAACGCCTCCGCGGCCGACAGCCCCAGCTCGGACAAGATGGTTGCGAACGGTTCGTGGTCCCGTCTTTGGGCTTCTGCCTCATCAGCGGGGGGGGCATTCTCTTCGTCGAGGTTGGGGCTCGCCTCGGACTTCGACGATTCTGCGCCGTAGCTCTTCTGGATCGCGGCGTATTGGTTACAACCTGCTGGGCCTCCGCCGTTCTTCTCTGTCTTTTTCTGCGTTTTGCCCTCCTCATCCACATATTCGGGGTTGTTGTAGAAGTCCCTCGCTGGCGCGGCAATACGCAGCTGCTCTACGAGCTTGGGCGCCATCAACAAGAGCGTTGGGTGCTCCAGGATCCCGGGCTTCCCAGAGCCGGCCTGCCAAAGGGTGAGGGCCTCGACAAACTCCTCGTCGACCACAGTTGATGAATCGAGGCCGAGAAGGACACGGATCTCCCTGATGGCGGTTGCTTGGTAGCTCTGGTTGTGCGCCACCGCCATTTCAGACCCGCTCGAGAGTTCCGCCGCCTGCCCCGCAACATGCTCGGCGGCCTCTGCACCCTGGGCTTTCGTGTGGGTCAATGTCTCGCGACGTCCAGCCTCATCGGATATCCGCGCGTCCAGCTCCTCTTCGAAGGATGCCACATCTTTCTGGAATTGCGGACTCTCTCGAACTCCATCCGCCACGCTGTCATCCAATGCGATCCAGCCCTCTTCACCTTCTCGAACCGCCAAGTATCGCTTGGGCACAGTGGGTAGGCTGTTTCGAATCTCTTCGAAGTCTTCATTCGACAGATCACCGAGGTGCGCGACGAGCTCTTGATGTGTGAGACTCTGTCCAGGACCGAGCAAATACAGGACGTCATTAGGGCCTTCGATGGGGGTGGGCGAGGCATCGGCTGCAGGCTCATCCTCCTCATACATGATCCCCGTCCCCATCCCACGCACCTCGAGCTCCTCACCCTTCAGCCCAGCCTTCACGCCGGCCGCCGCCTCGGCCTCGAGGTCGACCGAACCCTCCTTCACCGCGGCATTCGACTCAGGCTCCTTCGCGTCGGCGGGTTCGTTGGCTTTCCCCTTGAGTTGCTGAGCCTCGCCCCCGGCTTTGCGCTGCTGCACCAGGTGGGTCAGCTCGTGCCAGAGCAGCGCTTTGTCGTTCTTCTTGCCGGGCGCCACATGAATCTCTGCGCCGCCGATGGCGCTTCCTTTCTTGTTCTGAGTCGGCAACTCGGGAGCTTCGTTTATGGACACACTGGCAAAGTCCATTCCGAACGTTTGCTGGGCATCGAGGGCCATGGCGCTCGGCAGTGGTTGCAGACCACTCTGTGCCGCTCGAGCCCCCACGATTGCGTTCATCGAGGAGACGGGTCTGCTGCTTCTTTCGGCGGGTCCCGCGACGCCGCTGTTCTGCGCTTTCTGCGCATTGTGCTGGGGTGCAGGGGCTCGCACGCCGCTGTTCTCTGCCTTCTGTGCGGAGCGCCGTGCTCTGCTGAGCTCTCTCGAGCCGCCGAGCTTCGGCGTCGGGGTCGTCTTCTCAGCGATCTTCTGCTCTCGCGCTCCCTCGGAGGTGTGTGTTCGCTTGTTCTCTATGGATTCCATCGTCTCTCCTCATAGGGCCGACCGAAGGTCGCCTCTATTTGCTGTCCCTGTTGCCACTCAATGTTTGTTGGGATGATCGTTCGCTGTAGGTCCCCCCGCTGACGAGCGCCCCCATCTCGCGCGACTCGGCCACCGCCGCGTCCCAAAGCAGACAATTTTTGATCTTGCAGTCGCCTTCGGCCGCCGCGATCGCTGCGCGCAGCACCGCGCTTCGAATGTGTCCCCCGCTGAGCTCGAACCCTCTGCCGAGGGCGCCGTAGTCTATGTCGTCAGCCACCGGAGCTTCTGGCGGCATCAGCGTCCGCCAGAGCTTTGCGCGCAGCGCCTCGCTGGGCATAGGGAAGTCGACCTTGAATCGGATTCGACGTTGGAAGGCTTCGTCGAGCGACTGCACGAAGTTGGTCGTCAGGATACTGACCCCGTCGTAGGCATCGAGACGTTGCAGGAGAAAGTTCACCTCGAGGTTGGCGTAGCGATCGTTGCTGCTCTTCACCGAAGTGCGCGACGCGAAGAGGCTGTCGGCCTCGTCGAATAGCAACACGGCCTGAGCCTTCTCGGCCTCATCGAAGACTCGCCCCAAGTTCTTCTCAGTCTCTCCAATGTATTTGTCGACGATGCGCGAGAGATCGATACGGTAGATGACTCGCCCGAGCTCCGCGGCAATCACAGTGGCGAGCAGGGTCTTGCCTGTGCCTGGTGGGCCACTGAACATGACGCTCAAGCCTCGGCCTGAGGGGCTACAGTGGCGAAATCCCCAAGTCTGAAACACTCGCTCGCTGTGGCGCGCGAAGCTCAGCACTTCTGCGAGCTGCTCCTTGGCCTTGTCAGCCAGGACCACGTCGGTTAGGCGCATGCTCGTGGAGATGGGGTCGGCGAGAAAGCCCAACCGGTGGTCGATCTGTCGACGCACGATGCGCACCAGCGGAGCGGTAGAGAAGCCGCCATTGCGGCCGCGCCTGGGGGTCTCCTCGAGGTAGGTCGCGACGGCTCGATGCATGGCGCCCGGTGTCATCTGGTATCCAGGACTGAGCTCGACGATCATGCGCTCGACCGCCTTCTCGCTCAGGTGCGGTGTCAACAAGCGACGCCATAGGTTCGCTTGGGCGTCGTGGGGTGGCAGAGAGAAGGTGATTTCTTGCATCGAACCGAGGAGTCGCTGAGCCAGCACAGAGTCGCCGGCCGCGGTCCCGACGATGGGACCTGGGTAGTCGGCGAGCAGGTCCTGCAACCAGGCCGAACGGGCTAGAAGGCGAGAGCCTGTCGGGGTCTCGTCAACACCATCGAAACGCAGCAACAGGAGCGCATTGAAGAATCGCGCTTCACGCAGGAGATCGGAGACTTGCACCCCCACATCGACAGATGAGGGGCCTTCTTCGACGTTGAAAGCATCACACAGAGCAACCTCGAACACTTTCTGTCTACCCTGGCCGACGATCGCCGCTATCAAGGTCCTTCGCCCGATCCCTGCCGGCCCTCGCAGAAGCAATCGCGGGCGCGGCTTGCGCAGCGCGCCAAGCAACTTCTCGAGTACCAGAGGCTCGACGACCAGCTCATGCAGGGGGAGCGTGCTCTCCTGCAGGAAGGTTCCGGCGGCGTTGGTGGTCGCCACGACCCCTTGCACAAAGTCGACGACTCGTTGGGGAACGCTTACGGGGGCATGGACCAGCGGCGTCTCCGGCTGCCAGCGTTCGTCTTCGTGAAGCGTGACCAGCCGGTAGCGTCTGAGGCGAGCCTCAGCACGAAGGCAGTCGAGCACCTCCTCTAGGCGCTCGCCGGGCTCCGCCAACAGTTCGGCCATGAAGCCGGCGCTCGGTTGGCGCAGATTGAAGTCGGCCATGGCCACCGAGAAGAGGCGCGCAAAGTCGATGGAGACACGTGGCGCCAGGGCGACGACGAGAAGCTTCAGCTCCGTGTCCGACAGTTGGAAGCTGGCGCGCAGCTCCTCCAGAGGAAGCAACACACCTTCCTCAATCGCCCAAGCCTGTGTTTGAGCGACGAGCAACTCCTGGTGGGCGGTGAGCCTGGCGTCTAGGGCTGCCTCGTTCTCGACCTGTAGGGAATCGAGGAAGGTCGTTCCGTTGCTTTGGGGTTCCTGCGCAGGACGCTGCCCCAGCAGACGGGTCAGTTCGTCGCGGCCCACACACTCATCTGAGTAGCTCCCGCTCGTGAGCACCAACCGGTCGGCGTACCGCCGCATATGGCGTTGAATCCACAGGCGAACCCACTCGAGGTGCAGGTCGAGATGTCGCAGGGCAAAGGTGGAGGCCGGTTCCTGGCTCAAGTGAGGCTCCCCCGCACCGCAGCGAAGCCAACGAGCGACCGACGATCGAGAGCGGCGCCACTCCGCCCTCGGCCCAACTCACCGCGGCTGCGGGGATCGCGCAACATCCCGATAATGTGCTGTTTTTTTGCATTATCAGAGCCAATGCAGCCTCCGTTTGCCGTCGCCAAAGAGGCATAGTGACAGAAGAGACAGGGGTTGTCTGTGGTGCGTTGCACCACAAAGGGCAAAATAGTTCAGGTCTGGCAGTCGCCGTTTGGGCATTGGCCAAACGACGAAGTGTCCAGACCAGCGACGCTCGAAAGCGCAGAAACCGAGTGGACTTCGCGCGGCCTAGGCGGGTCAATGCTCGGCACCAAGTCGCTCGAGGCCGACCACTGAACTGAACCCGCAATATTGAGGGGACAAGTCGGTCCGGGACAGTTGCCCCCGTGGTCGTGGCGATAGATCGTCGCACAGCCCCCTCGCCGAAGGCCTGATGTGGCGGCTTCGCAGGGCCACACACACAAAAAACGAACGTTCGTTCACCTAACTCTTTACACACGAACGATCGTTCATGTAGCTTCCCTTTGTTCGATTCGAAAGGTGAACAGGGGGGCCGAGAATCGCTGCGCCGGGGGGCGCAACACCATCGCTCCTGCACGAATTGTCGCGCAGGTCTCTCTGCTCGCCCAGCCACTCGCCTGGACCCTGCCTCGTCGTCTTTGGGCGCTTCAACGCGCGCGCCGCTGAACGAGCAGAGTCCCATCTCGAAGAGGATTCCCTATGACAGAGCATCAGAGAGACCCGGCCCAGCCGATCTTGGAAAAGGCTCAAGCGCTCGTCGACGACATGTTCGACGTCGTTGCGGCCTGGAAGAAGGCGAACCCAGGCGGCCTGGCTGTGGGCCACATGCCCATCTACACCCCTCGCGTGATCCTCGAGGCCATCGGCATCCTGCCTGTGGCCATCTTCGGTGGCGGCGATCAGGTCGACATCATCCGTGGCGACTCCTACTTCCAGTCCTACATCTGCCAGATCCCGCGCAGCACCATCGAGCTCGGCCTGCTGGGCCGCTACGACGTGCTCGACGGCATGATCTTCCCGTCCATCTGCGACGTCATCCGCAACCTGGGCGGCATGTGGACCCTGCTCTTCAAGGACAAGTACTCGGCCTACTTGGACCTGCCCCAGAACTTCAACAAGAGCATCGGCGGCAAGTTCTACGCCTCCGAGCTGCGCCGCATCGCCACCGAGCTGGGTGTGCGCGGCGCCAAGCCCTTGACCAACGAGGGCCTCGCCACCGCCTTGCTCAACGAGAACGCCCGACGCGCCGCCATGGCGAGCCTGGACAAGCTGCGCATGGACGAGCCGTGGAAGGTCGCCGGCTCGGAGGCCTACCTCATCGCCCGCGCCGGCTCGGCCATCATGGCCAAGGAGCACACCGCGCTCATCAACGACTTCGTGGCGGCGGCGAAAGCCCGCCAGACGCGCCCCGTGGACAACGTCCGCGTCGTGCTGCGCGGCGCTTTTTGCGAGCAGCCCCCCATCGCGCTCATCCGCTCGCTCGAGAAGGCCGGCTGCGACATCGTCGACGACGACTTCCAGCTCGGCATGCGCACCATCGAGGGCCCCATCGTGACGCCGGAAAACGGCGAGCTCTTGGTGGCCATCGCCAACGCCTTCCTGACCCAAGGCCGACACTGCGCCTCGCGCTACATCGACGAAGACGAGAAGGGCCTCGACGTCGTCAAGCGCGTCCGTGAGGTCGGCGCCGACGGCGTCATCTTCGCGGCGGCCTCCTTCTGCGACCCAGCGCTGCTCGACCAGCCCATGATCGAGGCCGCCCTGACCCGCGCCAAGATCCCCTTCACCTCGTTCAAGTTCTCAGAGAACACGGGGCAATTCCAGGTCATCCGCGAACAAGCCGGCGCTTTCTCAGACGCCGTCAAGCTCTGGGGGAGTGAAGCATGAGCACCGAAGTCAAAGACGAAGCCCAAAAGGACCACAGCCAGCAGACGCAAAAGCGCATGATGGCCGAGCACTTCAACAAGCTGGAGACGGCCAAGGCCGACGGCAAAAAGGTCGTCTACACCTTCGTCCCCGGCAACATCACCGAGCTCATCCTGGCGCTCGACATGCTCCCCGTGCTGCCCGAGATCAACGCCCTGCAGTCCGGCATGCGCAAGAAGTCGGCGGGCTACATCTCCGAGGCCGAGAAGGCCGGCCACTCCGAAGACGTCTGCACCTACGTCAAGTGCGACGTGGGCATGAAGAAGAGCGGCAACATCGGCCCCACCGGGACCAAGATCCCCGAGCCCGACCTGCTGCTCCTCTCCTACACCGGCTGCTTCACCTTCCTGAAGTGGTTCGAGCTGCTGCGCGAAGAGTACAACTGCCCCGTGGCCATGCTGCACATCCCCTACCAGGCCGAGGGCAAGATCACGCCCGAGATGCGCGACTACGTCGTCGAACAGCTGCGCGACAAGGTCATCCCCATGATGGAGCAGGTGGCCGGCAAGAAGCTCGACTACAGTCGTCTTTCGTCCATGCTCGAGCTCTCGGCCAAGGCCGAAGAGAACCTGGTCGACGTCTGGGAATCGGCCCGCAACACGCCCTCCCCCATCGACGGCTACTTCGGCGGCGTCTACTACATCGGACCGATCTTCACCGCCTTTCGCGGCACCCAAGACGCGGTCCAGTACTACGAAGAGCTCAAGGCCGAGGTCGACGAGCGCGTCCGCCTGGGCAAAGGCCCCATGACGCCCGACGGCGACATGCCCGAAGAGAAGTACCGCCTGGTCGTCGAAGGTCCACCCAACTGGACCAGTTTTTACGACTTCTGGCGCATGTTCGCCCGCGAAGGCGCGACCGTCGTATCGAGCTCCTACACCCGAGTCGGCGGCCTCTACGACATGGGCTTCCGCCACGATCCCGAGCACCCGCTCGAGACCTTGGCCGAGTACTGCATGGGCTGCTACACGAACCACTCCTTGCCCGCTCGCATCGACCTCCTCGAACACTACATCAAGACCTACGCCGCCGACGGCTTCCTGATCAACTCGGTCAAATCCTGCAACTCGTTCAGCGCCGGTCAGCTCCTGATTCTGCGCGAGCTCGAGGAGCGCACTGGCATCCCCGGCGGGTTCATCGAATCCGACCTGGTCGACCCCCGCTACTTCAACAAAGCCAACATCGACAACCGCCTGCAGAGCTATTTCCAGATGCTCGAGGCTCGCAAACAAGGAAGCTACGCATGAAGTGTGTCGTAGGCATCGACTTGGGCTCCACGACCACCAAGGCCGTCCTCCTCGACGAAGACGGCGCCATCATTGGGCGTGGCATCACCAACAGCCGCTCTAATTACAACGTCGCCTCCATGGTCGCCCGCACCGAAGGGCTGATCGCGGCTCGTTTCACCATGTTGCGCCGTGGCTTGGCGGAGCTGGGTCTTGCGAGTACGCAGACCGAGATCGTCGCAGAGAGCCTCTCGCAGCACTTCCGCCTCGAGCTCTACCTAGTGGAGCTGGAGGTTCTGCGCGAAGAGATCCTTCGCCTCTTGGCTTCGCCGGCTCACGTCGCCCACAAAGCCATCCTCGAGCCCGTCGTCATGGCCATCATGGACGACTGCCGAGACGGCGCGCCCAAACTCTTCGGGCTCGAAGCGAAGCGGCGCAGCGACTTCTTCCGCGACATGGCTGGCACCGCCTTCATGGCCTCGGCCGAGGTCCGCGCGAAGAACGGCGAGGTCCCCTTCGAACGCGTGGTCGCCGTGTTCGACCGCGCCATTTTCAACGTCGAGGCCAACCTCGTCGACCACGACTTCGGCTCCCTGCTGAGCCGGGGCTACAAGCGAACGGTGACCACCCTCGATTTCCTCGGTCCCATCGAGCAGAAGAAGCTCGACACCTTGGTCACCCGCACCGTCGACTCGCCTCTGCACGAGGTCGCCTTCGTGGGCACCGGCTACGGCCGTCAGACCCTGCCCTTCCCCAAGGAGGCCGTGCGCAGCGAGATCCTCTGCCACGGACGCGGCGCGCATCGGGTTTTCCCCGAGACCCGCACGGTGCTCGACATCGGCGGCCAGGACACCAAGGCCATCCAGGTCGACGGGCACGGTGTCGTCACCTCGTTCCAGATGAATGACCGCTGCGCCGCGGGCTGCGGCCGCTACCTGGGCTACATCGCCGACGAGCTGGGCCTCGGCCTGCACGAGCTCGGGCCCTTGGCTCTCGAAGCCAAGAAGAAGATCAAGGTCAACTCGACCTGCACGGTCTTCGCCGGCGCCGAGCTGCGCGAGCGCCTCTCGCTCGGTCAACAGCGGTCCGATATCCTCGCCGGGCTTCACCGCTCCATCATCTTGCGCGCCATGTCGCTGCTGGCCCGCTCCGGCGGCGTCCGCGACGAGTTCACCTTCACGGGCGGCGTCTGCAAGAACGACATGGCCACGCAGATCCTGCGTGAGCTGGTCGTGGAGCACTACGGCGCAGACATCAAGCTCAACGCGCACCCCGACTCCATCTACATGGGGTCGCTGGGGGCTGCGCTCTTTGGGCTCGACGACCTGCGCCGCGGTGCGCCGCAGTTGTTGCCGGCCTACGAGGCCGAGAACCGGCCGCAGGCCTAGTGTTTGGGCGGCCGCCGGTCGTCCTCCGCTCTGTGAATGCACGACGCCGGTCGGCGAAGCCGCCCGACGGGATCCAAATCCAAACCTGACCGACATCACCGCGGATTGGGCCCCTGCCCACTCCGAACGATCATCGAGGATGACAAAGTATGTCTACACACACCCATACCACAGCAGGCATCGATGTGGGCTCCAGCTCCGTCAAGGTCGCCATCGCCAAGAGTGATGCTGGCAACAACGGCGTCATGCTCGCCTTGGCCAACCAGCGCATCCGCCGACGCAACGTCAAGGCGGTCGTCGAGGCCACCTTCGCCGAGGCGAGCGCCACTGCTGGGGTTGGAAAGGCCGACATGGACTACATCGCCAGCACCGGGGACGCCGACGAGATCGACTTCGCCACCGGTCACTTCTACGGCATGACCACCCACTCGCGCGGCGCCATCTTCCTTCATCCGGAAGCGCGCGCCGTCTTGGACATCGGCGCCCTGCACGCCCGCGCCATCCGCATCAACGAGATCGGCCGCGTCATGCAGCAGCGCATGACCAGCCAGTGCGCCAGCGGCTCCGGTCAGTTCCTGGAGAACATTGCCCGCTACCTGGGCGTGCCCCTCGAGGACGTGAGCCACATGTCCCTGCACTCCGAGACCCCCGAGGAGTGCTCCAGCATCTGCGCCGTTTTGGCCGAGACCGACGTCATCAACATGGTCTCGCGCGGCATCGCCACCGACGACATCCTCAAGGGCATCCACATGAGCATCGCCCGTCGCCTGACGGGACTCTTGCGCGCCATCAAGGCCGATGGCACGGTGCTCCTGACCGGCGGCCTGGCCCACGACGAGGGCCTGATCGCCGCGCTCAACGAGATGTTCGACACGGCCAAGTCCAAAGGCCGCGGCAAACAGCTCGAGGTCGAGGTCAAGACCCACAGCGACGCCATGTATGCTGGCGCCATCGGCGGTGCGCTGCTGGCGGCCTACCGGCACCAGCAGCTCAAAGAGCTGGGTCGGCTGGAGGTTTTGGCGGCGAACTGATTTGACAGGTTTTAGGGTGCGTGTCCCACAAAACGGATAAATTTAATCGATCGGAGGGCACCAACCCCTTCCGTTCGATCAATTTATATCGATCGGAGGGCGCAAATCACCTCCCTTTGATTGAACTATATCGATCGGGCATCGACCACCGCCTCCATTCGATAAAATTAAATCAATCGA
>Ga0210044_10011677_pt1 | contig 10196 bp, 8 predicted proteins | sample CryGey13umfilter_2_FD_183959 | JGI IMG/M metagenome (GOLD analysis project Ga0210044, IMG submission 183959) | Groundwater microbial communities from aquifer in Utah, USA - Crystal Geyser 4/9/14 3 um filter (SPAdes) (version 2) | ecosystem: Environmental > Aquatic > Deep subsurface > Groundwater...
TAAAAGTCGTATGGGTTTTTATACAAACAATTATATTTTATGCGTAGTTTGTTGCAAAATGAATGGCCCTGATCGGTAACGGATTGACCAGGGGTGCAATTCTAGACACGTATCCTGGCTTGAGCTGAATATGTTTTTAGCGGGCATTATTCCTGCTGTTGCATTGATGCTAGGGATGTTTTTTTTACCTTGTAGCCCGCGATGGTTAGCTAAAAAAGGCAACTACGGAAAAGCTTTTTTTGTATTAAATAAATTGCGACTCAGTTCCAATGCTGCAGAAATTGAATTAAGCAGCATTATTGATAGCACGCGCCACAAAACAAATTCATGGCGTGCACTGTTTCACCATAAAATCAGGAAAACATTATTGATCGGTGTTGGATTGGCGGTGATACAACAAGTCACTGGCATTAATACCATTTTATATTACGCGCCTACTATTTTTCAGAGCAGTGGATTCAATGAAGCCAGCAGCGCTATTTTAGCAAGTGTGGGTATCGGTATTGTATTTTTAGTTTTTACCATTGTTGGATTATTTTTGGTTGATAGCGTAGGGCGCAAACCTTTATTGTATATTGGCGTGACTCTGATGGGTTTATCATTAGGGACAACGGCATTTGCCTTTCATTTAAATGTGGTGTTGCTTAGTACAAAAATTATTTTGCTTGGCAGTATTTTAACGTATGTACTTGCATTCGCGATTAGTTTAGGACCCATTCCTTGGCTGATGATTTCGGAAGTTTTTCCAACGCATGTGCGTGGATTTGGTGCGAGCATTGCTACATTTTTTAATTGGGCAGCCAATGCCTTAGTCGCCATGTCATTTTTAACTTGTATTGATTTTTTTGGAAAATCCAACACTTTTTTAATTTATTTGATATCCTGTGTTCTCTCAATTATTTTTATTTTTTATTGCGTGCCTGAAACCAAGCAATGCAGCCTAGAAACAGTTGAGGCTAATTTAATGGAAGGTAAAAAATTAAAAGAATTGGGATCAATGCCAAGCTGAGGTTTACATGTTTTTTGACAACGTTGAAAAAATACAATTTGAAAATAGACAATCACAAAACCCATTGAGTTACCGCTATTACGATGCGGATAAAAAAATATGGGGTAAAACCATGTCGCAACATTTGCGCATCGCAATTTGTTTCTGGCACACATTTTGCTGGCAAGGCCAAGATATTTTTGGCGAAGGCACCTTTAATCGTGATTGGTTACGTGCTGAAAACCCTTTAAAACGCGCCGAAAATCGTGCGCTTGCTGCCTTTGAATTTTTTCAAAAACTGGGTGTCCCATTTTATACTTTTCATGATCGCGATGTATCACCCGAAGGCGATAACCTAAAGGAAACCCAATATAATCTACTGCACATGCAGGATTTTCTGGCGCAGCAAATGGATAAAACGGGTGTGAAATTATTGTGGGGAACCGCCAATTTATTTTCACATCCACGATACGCAGCAGGAGCTGCAACCAATCCTAATCCGGCGGTATTTGCTTTTGCTGCATCGCAAGTAAAATACGCAATGGATATGACAAAAAGTCTAAATGGTGAGAATTATGTATTGTGGGGTGGTCGAGAAGGATATGATACTTTATTAAATACCGATTTGAAAAAAGAATTAGATCAGTATGCGCGTTTTTTACATTTGGTTGCCGAATACAAACATAAAATTGGTTTTAAGGGTGCATTATTAATTGAACCCAAACCCTGCGAACCCACTAAACATCAATATGATTTTGATACAGCAACGGTTTATGCATTCTTATCAAAATACGGTTTAGAAAAAGAATTCAAAGTGAATATTGAAGGTAATCATGCCACGCTAGCAGGACATAGTTTTGAGCACGAAGTTGCAACTGCGTTTGCTTATGATTTATTTGGTAGTATTGATGCAAATCAAGGCGATCCACAATTGGGCTGGGATACAGATCAATTTCCGACTGATCACCGCACAAATACCGCTGTTTTGTATCAAATATTATCGCATGGTGGATTTACGACCGGTGGATTTAATTTTGACACCAAGCTCAGACGTCAAAGTTTAGATTTGGATGATTTATTTTACGGCACCATTTCAGGTATTGATGCTTTAGCAAAAAGTTTAGAAGCCGCTGCAAAATTAATCACAGATAAAAAAATCGATGCGATGAAGCAGGCACGCTATCATGATTGGGAAAGCGAGTTAGGAAAAATGATTTTAAGTCAAAAAACAGATTTAGCGATCTTGGAAAAATATGTCAATGAAAAGTCACTGGCACCCAAACCAGTTTCTGGCAAACAAGAGTTATTAGAGATTTTAATGGATGCATAGGGCGTTATTGCATAAAACATTTTCCGTAACAAGTTTACGCTGCATGTTCTCTTGTGTCGTGGAATTCAATGTCTTTCCAGCGCTCCATTGTTAGCTCCAAGTTGACTCTCGATGGCGTTAAATAGGTCAATAATCCAGCATTATCGAGCGCCAAATAACGGCCGCATTCTTGCTTAAATGCCTCTAATTTATTTTTATCTTTACATGAAATCCATCGAGCAGTAACGGTATCAGCATTTTCATATTTGCATTGCACGTTATATTCATCTTGTAAACGATAGGCCACAACGTCAAATTGCAATACGCCTACGGCACCTAAAATAATGTCATTGTTATGAATAGGGCGAAATACCTGGGTTGCACCTTCTTCCGACAATTGTATCAGTCCTTTCAGCAAAGCTTTTTGTTTGAGTGGATCAGCTAATCTGACCAGACGAAATAACTCAGGTGCAAAATTCGGAATACCCAAGAATTGCAAAGACTCACCTTGTGTAAAAGTATCACCAATTTGAATCGTGCCATGATTATGCAAACCAATAATATCGCCAGCAACAGCCAACTCAGCATGTTCACGATTGCCTGCCATAAAAGTGAGCGCTTGATTAATTTGCACCGTTTTATTGAGCCGCATCTGAAATAGTTTAATACCAGGTTGATATTCTCCAGAAACAATGCGCAAAAAAGCAATACGATCACGATGCGCAGGATCCATATTTGCTTGGATTTTAAAAACAAACCCTGAAAATTTGGCTTCAGCAGCATCAACAATACGTGAATTTGAAATGCGAGGTTGTGGAGCAGGCGCATAACGCACAAAATCATCTAACATTTCGCGCACACCAAATGCATTCATTGCAGAGCCAAAAAAAACAGGCGCCAGTTTACCTTTTAAATAATCCTCTAAATCAAATTCATGACTGGCACCTTTAACCAGTTCAATTTCATCGCGAAAATATTTTGCATCTTGTTCACCAACAAGCAATTCAAATTCAGGGTTATCTAATCCATCAATTATTTTAATGGATTCAATATCCCCTTTTTTAGATTGCTCATAAACAATGATTTTGTCGTTACGTAGATGGTAAATACCCTTAAATAATTTTCCTGAACCGATTGGCCATGTCACCGGTGCACAACGAATCTTTAAAATGCGTTCAATCTCATCAAGCAGCTCCATAGGATCACGCGACTCGCGATCCAATTTATTAATGAATGCCATAATGGGTGTGTTTTGTCTGCGACAGACTTCCATCAGTTTAATCGTACGTGGTTCAACGCCTTTGGCCGCATCAATTAACATTAATGCAGAATCTACGGCAGTTAATGTGCGATAGGTATCTTCTGTGAAATCAGCATGACCAGGTGTATCAAGTAGATTGACTGTGTAGTCCTGATAAATAAATTGCATCACAGAAGTGGTAACAGAAATGCCACGCTGTTTTTCTAATTCCATCCAATCTGACGTTGCATGGCGCGCTGACTTTTTGCCTTTGATAGTGCCTGCCATTTGAATCGCACCACCGAACAATAATAACTGTTCGGTCATGGTGGTTTTTCCTGCGTCAGGATGAGAGACAATGGCAAAAGTGCGCCGTTTTTGAAATGTGTGTGTTGACATCATGTTTAATTAAAAATAAATCCCGGTAAATTTTTTCTCATGCTAGTGCGAATAGCATACCATTGCTTGTTAGCTGTGTTTTGTAATTTTTTCGCTTTTTTCCCTTTTAAAAAAGCAGCTTTGTGTGCAGCTAATCTTGTGAAATGCACGGCAATCACATCGACAGCGGGATTGTTTTTATAGGCATTCGCAACATCTTTCACATTTTGCAAGGTATCATCCACAAAAATAATAGCATTAATTTCTTTTGTTTCATTTGTTTTTGTTAACAACTGTTTAATCATATCGCCTTTATTTTGCCCAGAGACATATAAAACGCCGTGTAAATAAGCAATATGACGGGGCGCATCTTTTCCCCATTTTTTTGGAAAATAAAATCCAGGATAACTGATGTGGTTTTGTTTTGTTTTGACGGCACTTTTTTCAATGGCATTTAAAATACGATCGTGCGTAAATTGATTTTCAGTTGCGCCAGCCATGCGATAACCACGATCAGTGACGACAATTACATGTGCGCCACGCGCGCTCACTGTTTTTAATGTAGTGGGAATAGCAGGATCATCTAAAACCATTTTGCTCGAATTATATAGAAAATCAGCTATGTTCAACAACTCTGGAAATGTTTTCCATATGCGTTCTTTGCTGCTTTTGGGTAAGCGAGACTGCCAAGCCCACCAAGAAGGACCACCTAAATATTGACAATTCGATGGAGTAGGGCATGGCATCATTGTGAGCGTATCATCATCGTCGACTGCCAGTAATAAATGATGTGGATCTTTGTTTTTTTCAATTAGCGCAGTGATTTGAGTGAAACTGTTTACTGAAATGATGGTTGACTCAGCGTATACACCAGTAGTAACAAAAATAGCTGTTAAAAAACCGCATAAAATACGAATCAATTTAGACATGTCGGAAGCCTCTTTTTTAGAAGAATATCACAAATTGGATATTGCTTTAAATCTCTTTTTGTTTAGAATAAATCTCTATCTTTTTTCACGGAGAAAACCATGCTGTCGCAAACAAAATATTATCCCACCATTGCCATTAATCGCACTGTTGTACAAAACTTACTGATTGTACTTTTTTCTAGTATTGTATTGGCCTTGATTTCACAAGTAGCACTGCATTTATGGTGGCCAGTACCCATTACATTGCAAAGTGCCATGGTGGTTTTGCTGGGTTTAACAACGGGCTCAAAACGCGCTGCAGCGGCAGTAGCACTCTATCTATTAGAAGGCGCGATCGGTTTGCCTGTTTTTGCTGGTGGATTAAGTGGGCTTGCGTGCTTAATTGGGCCAAGCGGCGGTTTTTTATGGGGGTTTTTACCGGCTGCTTTTTTAGCGGGTTTTTTAATGGAAAAGGGTGCTGCAAATCAATTGGTTTCTATTTTTGCCACCGCATTACTTGCAAGCAGCCTTATTTTCTTTTTCGGCGCATTACACTTACATGCTTTTTTTAATTGGCATCACGTTTATCTTTATGGTGTCCAACCTTTTTTAATTATCGAACCTGTTAAGTTACTGCTTGCTGCTGTTGCGGCACAGTTTTGTTGGAAAAAAATCTCATGACAGTCACCATTGATTCTCTTATCCCATCGTTTTCCGGCCAGACCAAGGATGGTCAATTTAATTTTAATGCTTTGCGCGGAAAAAATGTGGTTATTTATTTTTACCCCAAAGACAGCACGCCAGGTTGCACCATAGAGTCCAAAGCATTTCGGGATCATTACAATACATTTCAATCATTCAACACGGAAATTATTGGTGTTTCGCGAGACAGCATTCAATCACATTGCAAATTCATTGATCATCATGCCTTGAATTTTGTGCTAATCAGTGATGAAGATGAATCCATTTGCCAATTATTTGATGTGCTCAAAGAAAAAAGCATGTTCGGAAAAAAATATAAAGGCATTGTGCGCAGTACATTTTTAATTGATCAAAACGGAATTTTAAAACAAGCATGGCGTAATGTATCTGTAGTAGGGCATGTAAAAGCAGTATTAACGGCTGTGAAGGCATTATGAAAAGATACATTATCTATTTTTTATTTTTCAGCCTGATAAGTGCTTCATTTTCAACACTGGCTAACCACGAAGATCTTTCGGATAAACCCCTTGTTTCAACATACAAACCCATTTATATTTTGCCATTTTATTATACGGAAACACCCAGCCCAATTTATATTGGGACAACTCCAGATAATCAAAAAATTCAGAATACCGAATTTAAATTTCAATTGAGTTTTAGAGCGCCGATTGCAAAAGCCTTATTTAGGAAAAAAAATACCATTTATCTTGCTTATACCCAAGATTCTTTTTGGCAAGCTTACAATAACTCTCCTTTTTTCCGAGAAAATGATTATGAGCCACAAATTTTTATGGAGAATAAAATAAAGTGGCACTTACTTCCTAAATTTCCCATAACACGGTTAGACTTTGGCGCCATTCATCAATCCAATGGGCGCGGTGGAATTTTCGAACGCAGTTGGAATCGTTTATATGGAGAAGTACTTTTTAAACGCGGTCATTTTTCAGTAGCAGTAAAAGGGTGGTATATTTTTCATGATCCTGCATATGAAATGCATAATCCAGATATTCAACACTACATGGGCTATGGTAATTTATTACTCAGTTATTATTACAAGCAACAAATCATTTCTCTTGAAAGCTATAATAATGCAGAAAGCGGGTTCAAAAGAGGTAGCTTCATAGTAAATTATTCATTTCCATTAGTGCATAAAATTAAAGGCTTTTTGCAATTTTTTAGCGGTTACGGACAAAGTTTAATTGAATACAATCATCGCACAAATGCTTTTGGTATTGGGATTGCAATTTAATCCACCGTATTGATTTCAAGAAAATATTTTTTTGTTATTTGATTGTCATAATTTTCGTGATTACCACACCATACAAACAAGAGATTGGGTGGAATTGGTGTAGCACCACTGTTTGCTGCATCATACGCTTACGTACACTTTATTTTCCCTGTTTTTCTTTTCACTAAAAAAAGCCTTAAGAAAAAATTATTTTTTGAAAAAATCAAAGAGTCACTTTACATGAAGCGCAAACATTGTGCATGATCCATAAAAATAAATTGCGTGGATAATAAATTATGCGTTATCAAACAAGAAAATCAGCACCACAAGTAAGGCATCCCGAGGAACGCTTATTGGCAATCTTAGCGAAATTCAGTCAATCAGAATTAAGTGGAGATCATGTTGGTTTCCTCGTAAAAGAACTGCTTTCCTTTGATCCAATAGCAGGGGCAGACTGTGGTATTGCTATTCCCGTTAATTTGATGTTGCATGAGGCATTGCGCTTTTATTTTTCAGAGCAGATTTCCTTATCTGCATTCCAGCTTTTTTTCGTAGCACTGCAAGCTATATTCTTTGTGCGTAACGAGCAGTTTTTGCTGGGACTATTGGTTATACATACTGCTTTATGGAGTGATCACGAAAATATAAAAAGCATTTGGGAAACAGTCATTCCAGGCTTGTTTAAAGCATCTAAAGATGAAATATGCGGAACAACGCATAGAGCACTGTATGCTGAAAATAGACTGTTTAATAGCGCAGGTTTTAATGGAGAGATTGCCCGTAAGTTACAATTGTTTAATGGGTTTGATGTAGACGAAAAAAGCGCTGAACAACGAAGTATTCGACTCGAAAAACTAAAGACTTTTTTTCAAAACCGTGATTATTCTAAGGTATCTTTGCATCAATTAGTTTACGCGCTAACAAAGGCAAGCGTTATGCCTTTAGAGCAAGGTCGAGCATTTGGCGTCTTTTTGAAAAGCTTAAAAGAAAATTACCCCCAGCAACCCACGAGGGTATTTTCCGTTCAACCCGTATTTCCAGGACCAGCCTTTTTCTTGCCTTCGATAGCAGCAGAGGGTGTTGCACTACAACAACCACCTCAACAGCCCATCTTTTTGTATCCTCAACAACAGCCAGTTGTCATCTTGCTACCGGTTAATGGCCCACAGTTTTTTTTACCGCAGCAACCACCAATACAACAGCAGCCATCAACTATTGTATTTGTACCAAAACCCACACAGTAAATCGGCACAATCCAGCTGAAGTGCGATAAAAGTTAAAATAAAATAAACTTTTGTCGCGGGCAAGGAAGTGGGCACATGGATAAGAAGAAATCTGTGTTCAAAATACTGCAGCACGCAGGTTATTTCCGAGTACTCTCATTATCTGAACCAGTCTAGTTAAGCGTTCACAATGTTCACAGCGTGGTAACATGACCACTTTTAGGGTACTTATGCTCCATATCGCAAATCAATGTATGAGCACACATACCCAAGCGACCTTGTAAAGCTGCTTTAGGTAATTTAGTTTTACCTACTACTAGCTGATCATCACCTACTAAAACAGCCTTAACAGCCTTAACAGCTTCTAGTTTTTGAGCAGCAGAAAATCCGAGAAAAAAGCGGAGGCCAGTAGTTTTTTTGCTACTGACACTATCTGCTCTATATCCATACTCTAATTGCAGCGCTTTAAGCCACTGCTCAAAAATCCCTTTTTGTTCTTGACTCAGTGGAAATGAAGTGGTTTTCTCTGGTTGTTTTACACGACGATATATCTCCTCAAGCAGACTTGGTTTCTTCTGCGCTACTTTTGCGGATATTTCCTTATCTAAATCAGAATCCTTAATAAAAAAACAATCTTCAAGTAATGTACCCACCAAACTTCCATCAAGATGCCTATTTTCAAACACGACATCTACAAAAGTCAGCAACTTTCCAGGGTTATCATCTTTATAATGCTGATTCATTTTCTTGCACACCGCTTTGGGATCGCCATAAAGAAGCGCTTGACATAAATCCTCTTGTGTTTTAATCAGCTTTGGTAAGCGCTCTATCATATTCATCTCAGTTTCCTTAAATGCAGACGGCATGTCGGAAAGAACACGCTTATAATCCTTTGCTGTTTGAATCAACCTTGGCAAGCAATCTTTCATCCCTTCGTATATAGCCCGGCGCTTTTCCTTACAAGGAGCAGCCTCCAGCATCTTGCTAAAATCCCCTACCATTGACATCAGCTTTGGCAGGTAATCTTGCATCGCCTCGCACAGAGCTTTGCACTGGTCAGAACTGAGGATGGAAAGTACGCTGTTCAAATCATCTACTGTTCGAATCAACTCTGGCAAGCAATCTTGTATCACCTCGCACACAAATTTGCACGCGTCAGGAATGAGGATGAGAAGCAAGTTGCTCAAGTTGCTCAAGTTGCTCAAGTTGCTCAAGTTGCTCAAACCATTTACTGTTAGAATCAACTCTGGCAAGCGATCTTTCATCGCCTCGCACACAAATTTGCACTGGTCAGGAGTGAGTCTGCGAAGTACGCTGATCAAATCATCTACTGTTCGAATCAACTCTGGCAAGCGATCTTTCATCGCCTCGCACACAGCTTTGCGCTGGTCAGGACTGAAGATGGAAAGTACGCTGTTCAAATCTCCTACTGTTGGAATCAACTCTGGCAAGCGATCTTGCATCGCCTCGCGCACAGCTTTGCACCGGTCAGGAGTGAGGCTGCTAAGTACACTGCTCAACTCCCATGATGTTGGAATCAGCTTTGGCAAGCGATCTTTCATCGCCTCGCACACAAATTTGCACTGGCCAGGAGTGAGGCTGCTAAGTACGCTGTTCAAATCCCTTGTTGCTTGAATCTGGTTGAATAACCAATTTTGCATCACCTCGTAGTGGTTAGGGCTAAGTCCGCTAAGTCCGCTTGGAATCAGCTCTGGCAAGCGATCTTTCATCGCCTCGCACACAGCTTTGCACTGGTCAGGAGTGATGAGGCTGCTAAGTACACTGCTCAACTCCCATAGTGTTGGAATCAGCTTTGGCAAGCGATCTTTCATCGCCTCGCACACAGCTTTGCACTGGTCAGGAGTGAGGCTGCGAAGTACACAGCTCAACTCCCGTAGTGTTGGAATCAGCTTTCGCAAGCGATCTTTCATCGCCTCGCACACAGCTTTGCACTGGCCAGGAGTGAGGCTGCTAAGTACACTGCTCAACTCTTCTCCTACTGTTGGAATCAACTCCTCTGGCAAGCGATCTTCCATCGCCTCGCACACAGCTTTGCACTGGCCAGGAGTGAGGCTGCTAAGTACACTGCTCAACTCCCATGATGTTGGAATCAGCTTTGGCAAGCGATCTTTCATCGCCTCGCACACAGCTTTGCACTGGCCAGGAGTGAGGCTGCTAAGTACACTGCTCAACTCCCGTAGTGTTGGAATCAACTCCTCT
>Ga0210044_10011678_pt1 | contig 10194 bp, 5 predicted proteins | sample CryGey13umfilter_2_FD_183959 | JGI IMG/M metagenome (GOLD analysis project Ga0210044, IMG submission 183959) | Groundwater microbial communities from aquifer in Utah, USA - Crystal Geyser 4/9/14 3 um filter (SPAdes) (version 2) | ecosystem: Environmental > Aquatic > Deep subsurface > Groundwater...
ATTTAAACTCATGAAAAACTACTATTTTTTAATCACCTTTGCGGTTATTGCCTTCAGCATTTCAAGCTGTAAAAATGATAATAAAGTCATCATACCAACCGATTGCACGGATGTTCACTGGTCGTATGACGGAAGTACCGATGGACAAGACAAGTGGGTAGATCTGTGTACTGGTTATAGTGATTGTGGTGGTCAATCTCAATCACCGATCAATATTTCAGGCTCAATACCTGATCTAACTTTACCAGGATTGGATTTTAACTATTCTTCAACAACCACCGAAATTGAGAATAACGGTCATACCATCGAATTTGTTTGCGAAGCAGGCAGCGAATTAACCATCGGCACAAAAACCTATCAATTGTTGCAATTTCATTATCATGCTAAGAGCGAACACCAGGTTGACGGAACATACTATCCCTTAGAAGTTCATTTCGTGCACAGAGCATCCGATACAGATTATGCCGTTGTAGGAGTGTTTTTTGAGCCGGGAGAGGAAAATGAGCTTTTTGCAGAATTTCTGGATCATTTCCCAACTGAAAAGGGAACCTATACCGACACTACCGAAATTAATCTGGCAGGCCTGTTGCCTGAAAATAAAAGTTTTTATCATTATAGTGGTTCGCTAACCACACCACCCTGTTCAGAAGTTGTAAACTGGTATGTTTTAAAAAATGAAATCTCTGCCTCGGCAACGCAAATAGCACAATTTGAAGGCATTTTGAAGAATAATTACAGAGATATCATGAATTTAAATGGCAGGACAGTTTACAGTCGGGATGAATAGCAATGCGAAAGCTAACCTGTTGACAATGACGAAAATCTAAACAGCAACGGGTAATCTGACAAACCTCTGACTTGTATTTCAAGAGAAGAAATACTCAAGGGTACAGAGTTTTGCAAGGCAACCATGAAAACAATCCAGATCAAGTATGCCCCGATGATTACGTATTGTACTGAATATCAGTATACAGGTAGTTTAAGCACATGAACAGCACCTGAATGAACCTAACCTAATTTTGACCACAAAACCGGATTTGTGAATTATTCAGGTCAAGTTGTACCTTTCATTGAAATATGTTTGACTGACCGTTAATAATTTGCGATAAACCAATAACAATGAAAATAATAATGATGTTTATTTCATATTCTCAAAATGTTCGGTCCGTTAATAGACTATAAACTTACCCTTTCCTGATATACTACCCTTGTAACTTGAAACGGCTACATATAAACCACTTGCCCGGTTTGACACATTAATCTGTATTGTTGATGTTCCCGGGGGTACTTTTGCTTCAACTATTATACGCCCATACAAATCATAAACAACCAAAATATGATGTTCACTTTCGTTTTCTTTTGGAATTAAAATATTTACTATTTCGTTGGCAGGATTAGGGTATATTTCCAATTCTTGCGCCTTGCGCATGGCGATATTCTCTTTTACACCTGTCCAACATTCATCAAAACTCACACATCCCATGCTGTCGACTTTTATCACCCACACATCCTGGTTGCCGGTATCGGGGGGAAATGGCATCACATCCCCCACAGCAATGTATCCGCCGTCACTTGTAGGTGTTACACCATATAAATAATTATTACTAAGGTCTTCATGAAGTAATTCATACTCACGATACCATAACGAGTCACCATCATTATTACAATTTAGCATATACCCAACCCTTTGCGAAAGTTCTGCATTAGTTTTATATCCGGTTATAATAAACCTGCCCTGCGCATTAACATTCATTGACTTGAGCTGTTTATTGTGTTCATAGTTACCGAATTTTTTATCCCAGATAACATTACCATCCAGGTCAATTTTTATCAGGGCATCCCGGTTTTCACTTTCAGTTGCCGGGTAGTCGATGATATCAGAGTAATGATAGGCACCGACAATAGTGCTGTCGGGTGAATTCTGAAGGTACATGGGCCCGTGTTTTTGATCGAACCAATTAACATAATGACGCCATTGTTCATTACCCATACTGTCTGTCTTTACAATATATGGAGCTGAAATGCCATATAAACCAAAAGTCCATAAATAACAGCTGAGGGCAAAACCAGCATCCGGTGTTTGTATCACGTTTATGCCAAGATTTTTTGAACCATTGTAAAAATATTTGCGCCACAGCTCATTTCCCAAACTATCGGTTTTTAGTAATAGTGCTCTGGCTATAGAGCCATCAACTATTATATCTCCTGCAATTATTAAATCCTTATTTGGTAGAACATCAAAATGTCTGAATAAATAATTTGTGTCATTCGATAATTGCTGATCGCCTATGGTTTTTGACCAAATAGTGTCCAGATTGTTATCAAACTTGTATATTATTCCGACATCATTCACCCAGGTACCAGTATATTTACGTTTCATACCCACTGAATAGAAGCTGTTGTTAACCTGCCTAAAACCTCCTTGAGTATAACTATAATTATAACTATAGATACCATCACCAAATAATTTAACCTGCAGTTTATTTCCTAATGTGTCAATTAATAATAAGCCAAGTGAATTATATGCTGTATTCTCTTCTGAAACAAATGCACTAGGCAACAGGTATCCTTGTTCAATATTTAGTACTACGTTACAAAAATCCAAATCATTTACTTCATTTAAGTTATACCTCTCATTGAAGTATGTTTGCCCACTAATAATTGCTGATAGCCCCAATAACAATGAAAATAATAATGTTGTTTTTTTCATATTCTCAAAATGTTTGGTCCGTTAATAGACTATAAACTTACCCTTTCCTGATATACTACCCTTGTAACTTGAAACTGCTGCATATAAACCACTTGCCCATTTTGACACATTAATCTGTATTGTTGATGTTCCAGATGGTAAATTTGATTCATCTATTATACGCCCATACAAATCATAAACAACCAAAATATGATTTTCACTTTCGTTTTCTTTTGGAATTAAAATATTTACTATTTCGTTGGCAGGATTAGGGTATATTTCCAATTCTTGCGCCTTGCGCATGGCAATATTCTCTTTTACACCTGTCCAACATTCATCAAAACTCTCGCAGCCCATGCTGTCAACTTTTATCACCCAAACATCCTGGTTGCCGGTATCGGGGGGATTTGGCATTACACTCCCAACTGCAACATACCCACCGTCATTTGTGGGTATTACACCATATAAATAATTATTACTAAGGTCTTCATGAAGTAATTCATACTCACGATACCATAACGAGTCACCATCATTATTACAATTTAGCATATACCCAACCCTTTGCGAAAGTTCTGCATTAGTTTTATATCCGGTTATAATAAACCTGCCCTGCGCATTAACATTCATTGACTTGAGCTGTTTATTGTGTTCATAGTTACCGAATTTTTTATCCCAGATAACATTACCATCCAGGTCAATTTTTATCAGGGCATCCCGGTTTTCACTTTCAGTTGCCGGGTAGTCAATGATATCAGAGTAATGATAGGCACCGACAATAGTGCTGTCGGATGAATTCTGAAGGTACATGGGCCCGTGTTTTTGATCGAACCAGTTAACATAATGACGCCATTGTTCATTACCCATACTATCCGTCTTTACAATATATGGAGCCGCTATTCCATATAAACCAAAGGTCCATAGATAACAGCTTAGTGCAAAACCACCATCTGTGGTTTGAATAACATTTACACCCAAGTTAAAAGTACTATTACTAAAATATTTGCGCCATAACTCGTTTCCCAAGCTATCTGATTTTAGCAATAAAGCTTTAGAGGTTTCTCCATTTACTGTAATATTGCCGGCAATTATTAAACTTTTATCGCTCAATTCAAAACAATGATTAAAAATATAAGATGTGTCTATGGGTAATATCTTGTCACAAACACTAGTATTAGTCCAAAGTGTATCAAATAGGTTGTTAAATCTGTAAATAATTCCTGCATCTTTCACCCAACTATCTGTATACTGTCTTTTGACTCCCACAGCAATGTATTCGTCCTCCCCACTTTTTCTAAACGCACCAGGGTATTGAACATAGTATTCACTAATAGTATCACCAATACTTTTTGAAAATACCTTATTTCCATTCTTGTCGATTTTTAAAAAGCCAAGTCTGTGCCACGATGAAACGAATTGATCGCCGGTTGCACCTATAATAACGTATGATGAATCGTTTTCCAAAATATTACCTGCCCCATCCCAGGAATTGTATGTCTCAAAATAATATCTTTCACTAAAGTATATTTGGGAATACACAATGGTTGAGAATCCTAGTAAAAATGATATTATTGCTATTTTTTTCATTGATAAAAGTATAATTCCCACCACAATATACAACAATATTGTGGTGGGAAAAGTGAACTATTTTACAATAATAAATTTGACAACCCCAACCAGTGATCCATTGGCAGCCACATGGCATATATAAGTACCTGTTTCCAGTTCCTGGGCGTCGATAACAGTAAAGCCATGGTTGTTCTCCTGTTCAATGGTTCTGCGGATAAAGCCATTGTTATCTATTACCTTAACAACAACCCTTTCTGCATCATCGACCAAATGGTATTCAACAATCACATAATCCTTTGCCGGGTTAGGATATACTTTAAGTTTGTTGCTTTCGAAAATTTTGATATCCGGTCTCTTCCTTTTCACGATAACCGATTTATTACCTTCGGTTGGCAATAAATAGCTCTCTTTGTAATAAAGGGTATCATCAACAGTATTCAATAAATTAGTAGCCCAAGCACCTGCCAACCCGGTTGAGTTCTGACGGAGGTTGAATAAATTAGCCTTTTGCGCAGCACTTACCTGGTAGATATTCTTATTGGTCTGTGCCAGTTGTACCAGCACCGACATATAGGCTTCTAACCGGGCATGCTCGCTCAAAGCTTCGGCGTCTAATCTGTAAGTATCGTCAATAGCCTGCAGGGTGTTTTGAGCCATCTGCAATTCCCCTTTGGCAAGGTATTCAAAAGCCAATTGGTATTTTGCTTCTGCAAAGTCCTGGGTGTTCAGCAGAACAATGATACTATCTGCAGCATTTATAGAGGAGGTGTCGGTTTTATATGCGGAAATAAGCCTGTTAAGGGCATAACTGCGTTGCCCGTTGTAGTGTGCCAACCGAATTTCGAGCGATTCTTTGGCACCTGTAACCATAGCATTGGCTTCAATCTGGTCTATTTGACTATTGCTAATATCTGCGCGTGCGTATACTTCGTCAAGTACCTTGTCCGATTTGGCCGATTGGGGATTTGCCGTAAGTATTTCGGTTACAATGGCTGCAGGTAACACCTCTTGTTGTTGTATGGTTGTAACCATAACCGTATCGCTCAGATAGGGTGATTTGCCCAATAAGTCGGCTCTTACATCCATTGTTTGATCCGGCATTGCAGTTGTAATATCGGTGTTCGTACCCTCTGTATCCCCTCCATCAACCAATAAACTCAATAAACCACTGACCGAATCAGCTTTAAAATCGTTTTCAGCAACCATATCCTGAAGGAGTCCTATTCCACCACCACCCGTAAAGTTAGATGGGCAGGCACCATCCTTAATATATGACCCTGTAGAATAATTTCCATAAACCTTGACCAAAAAAGGTGTTACAGAATCAGGTTTTAAATCATAAATGCCTTGGCTAGCATGATACCAGTAATTAATTGTGTTATATGTTTCAGTATAAATATCCCAGGCTTCTGCAATGGGCACTTCTATGTATGGGCTGAATATATTTCCAGCCGGGTCGGTTAGGTTATCACCATCAGAACCCTGGTTCCCTTTAATACCTGATGTTCGTAATTCGGGTTCGTCAGCTGTAACGGCAATATCAAACTGGATATTGAAAAATTCATTGCACTTTATTTCAAGACCTCTATCACCAAATAGGTCATTACTGCGATTATGGTTTTGTGCAAGAACCCCAACATATAAGTTTTCAAACCTATTATTATATACAAAGTTGTCATCGCTGCCTGAATTGTTTACACACAGTCCAACGCTTTTAATGGCAGGGGGTGGAAATGGGCCGGAAGGTTGCTGGTGATCTTTAAAAACATTTTCTTCGATTATATACCCTGTTGTGTTGTCTAAATATACACCTCCATAAATGTGGTTTGAGGTTGTGTCCACAGCATTTACATTAAATGTGTTAAAAATAATTGTTGGCTGCATAAGTGCACTTGTGTAGATTCCGGTAATATTTTTATCAAAAACAGTACTTTTAACGGCAATAGTGTTCTGGCTATTTGTGTTAATTGAATGAATGCCATACTCTAATCTTAAGAATCTGCTGGAATCGACATTTTCAGGTGGACAAGGCGAGTATTGGGAGTAGCAGAATGAACTTATGTTAAAACCGCCATCAACCGACAATACTCCAAAACCGCTTAGCGAATCATTAATTAGACTGCCCGAACTACTAAATATTGACTCACTGTTGTTTGTAAAATCACATCCGGTGAAACTCACCCCCTCAACATCCCACAGACTTACCATTCCATGGAATGGAGAATCGCAAAAATAGTCATCATCTACAACAAATTCGCAGTTGACAAACCGACTGAAATTTCTATCAGGAGTAAGAGTAGAAGGGTTGAAATTATGATAGCTCATAAAAGCAACAGCCCTGCGGTTATTTTTAAAGACTGAATTGGTAGCAATAACGTATCCTCCTGTGCTGTTAAAATCCCCATCTTTCCAGAGACTTACAGCTTCATGTGCATTTTCAAGGGTTACACCGTTTAATATAAGCCTTCCCTGAACGTAGTTAAAGTTTGTATCATAGTATTGGCTTGCACTTTTATTTCCCCAAACTTCAATCCCGTTCCAGATATTGCTACAAGTTGTTGTAAGCGTTGCATTGTTTACAGTTAATAGAGCCATTGTGTCAATAAAAACCTCACCTCTGTAATTAAAAAAACAGTTGGCATTTATTGTGAGCCTGCCATTTGGCTCTACATACAACGTGTCGACATAATGTGGGTTGTTCCAAACAATATCTTGGCCGGAATGAATGGTGTAATTTTGAAATCGATACGATTCGTATGCAAGTTTAACAGCTTTGTAGGCGTTAACCCTGCCTGTACCAATTTCGCCATGAAAATCAATTTCATCTGCTATGGGGTCAGTCGTGTTCTTTAAAATAGCTTCAACGTCTCTTGCTTTCAGACAATTGTTGATCGACTTGATAAGTGCGGCTACACCGGCTACAATAGGTGCTGAAAATGAGGTTCCTGAATTCCAGCCTGGGTATAAATTCCAATTGGGAATGGAATCCAATATGGCGATAGTATCCTGTGTTATAGAATCGATAACATATTCATGCCGCCAGGTATTATTTGCACCATACATTTTGTACCCGGGTGCACATAAATCAACTGATGGATAATGTGAAAATGAGGCGGGTTCTCCTAAACTATTAAGTACACCAAAATGATCTGTCGAATCGGTACCGCTAACAATGATGATCTCATCAAAATATGGATCTAATTGGGTATAAGTAGGACTGTTGCCGGCACCCATAACAACTATAGTTCCATTATCGAGTATTTCCAGTATTGCAGCCTTTTGAGTGGAATTAGGATTTGAAGTGTTAAAATCACTGAATGTGTTTGAGATTGTTATAACTTCTGCCTTCATAACGGTTGAAGCATGTACACCAAGGTTTATTTGTGGGGTTCCATCGAAATTATAGCATATCATGTTTGAATTAAAACCTATCGATGCCAGCTTGCCATTAGGAATTCCATTGGTTTCGGTTGTTTCTCCAGCCACAAAACTTGCTATTGCAGTGCCGTGATCAGGCTCAGAATGTTCATACATATGACGATATACATAGCCTGATAAAGGATTAAATGGTGGATTTATTTTTGATGCCAGATCGGGATGAAAAATATCAGGTGGATAATCCATTATTGCGACATCAATACTGTCGCTGCTTATGTGAGATCCCAAGCACTATCGGCTTGAATTTTCTTAAGATGCCATAGATTTCCATTTCCCCAGTACTGATCTTCAGGTTGATAATTAAACTCGGGTTGATAAACAAACATGAGGTCGGTTACAAGTTTACCAGCTTGTTCCTCCAAAGCAATTTTTAATGCTTCTACATCACCTGAACATTCAATCCTGTAGACATTCCAGAGGTAGGGAGTTTTAGCATATGGCATTGACTGTACATAGGACGATACATTGTATTGTTGAAAAATACTAAACAATGTTTCGTTTTGCACGATCCTGTTAGTCCCGGGTTTTGCATCATCAGTCAATGCATTTAAATATAAAATTCCTGGGATAATTTGTTGCGCATTTATTGAGGTTGTCGACAATAAAAGCATGTAGACGAGCAATAAAAGTATTAAACTCTTATTTCCTCGTTTTGTTTTTTTGCAATTGGATACTGATTTTTTTGATTCTTTTTTCATAACATTAAGGTTAAATTTATAAATAATTGAATGAAATATAATGTATAGTTCCATTTTTATTTGCAAATATTATCCTACACTTTGTTTGATATTTATTGTAATAATGTACTATTCTTACTGTAAATCATCTACCGACATCCAGCAGAATTTAATCCTATTTTATTATCCACAAAGGTTCTTCCTATCGACAACATTTTTCCCTGCTCAAATCAGTGCTGACATCCTATCATTTGGAAACTTGGTTTGGTGGGTCTAAATATAAGTTAAATTATTAGCGCTCCAACAAGCGACTAATTAATTTAGAGCAATTCTAAATAATATAATAATAGCAATTGTGTGGGTAGCCTCTTGCATCATGACTAGATTAAAAGGTTGTCATTGGAAACAAAAAAAGGCACAAAGTTTACCCTGTGCCTGGTCCTGTTTAGAGGTAAGTGTTACGAAATCTTGGAGACGGGAAACGCCTCTACTTTTCTCTTTAGTTCCTGCGAAGGGCGGAAGCTGAGTTTGAGTTGTTCTACGTTGGCAGCCGTTACGGCCTCTATAGTGTCGGAAGGTAAGGAACTTAACGACACGCTAAAACTACCCAGATTGCCCAACCGGACAATCCTTCCGTCTTCGAGTTGTTGCGGGATTACTTCGGTTAATCCCATCAAAACAGCATATACATCTGTTTTGGAGACGGTGGACATTTGTGCAATGTAGGCAGCAATCTGGTCGAGGGTTACTTCTCCCTGACTCACCACCTGTGCATAAAACTTAGGTGCGGCCGTTAAATCCTGCGGATTCTTTCGGGCCATGGCTTTTACTTTAATACTCATTTCAATTAAATTTAAAAGGGTTAATAAAAGGATACAGGTACCTGATGTACCGGACATTATTCTTTTTTAGATTATACGTTGCTTTCATTTTAAATGGCTGTTTTCTTTTCGATAACGGGTTTAGATTTTGATACTTAAAGCAAGTTTGTTATGTTTACAACGCAATCCTTTTTTAATTATTTTACCGAAATTCTTTTATTTTTACAAACACCCCCTTTTCCATTTACAACGCACTTATAATCAACTTAAAAGCATCGTATTGTGTTTCCGAAAGGAGGTTCTGTTTTAAACTACCGGAGGGTTATTAAAAAACAAACGGACAAATCCGGAAAAACAAGCGGTTGTATTGGACAAAACAAGCGGTTCTTTTTTGGAAAACAAGCGGACGAATTTTATAAAACAACCGCTTGTTTTTTTGAGGTGGGAAAAGGGAACTTTGCAAAAGGTGTTTTGACGAGTAAAAAATCAGGATTTTTGATTTGAATTATGGGAGGGGAAATGATTTGGGAAGGGTGGTGGCGTGTTTATATTTAACTATTAGTTAATGAATAGAAATTAGCAGCTCTGATACTATCTTAGCGTGATCCGGAAATCAGGTTGATTTTTCGTTTCAGGTAATTTGGCCTGATGGCATTTTCTATCCAGCTATTTTCGATCTCAGGCGACCTTATTAAAATTATAGTTGTACAGTATATCCCGGGACTTTAAGTTATCTTCCAAAGCCTTGTCTAATTCTACTTAAACAAGACTTGAAAATACATTAAAATGTTGAAACTAGGGTTTATATCCCGATTTTTGCAGAATCTCCTGAGTATCCGCGTTCGAAATCAGTTCGTTCAGGGAGATTTCCGGATGATTTTCGTGATAGGCTTTAACGATTTGCCAGCCCAGCCAGATCCCGACGCGTGGCGCCGATTCATTTGAAAACCCGGTGGTAAAGGGGGCTTCCTGAATTAGTTTTGTCTGTGTATCGTAATCTGAC
>Ga0210044_10011682_pt1 | contig 10191 bp, 10 predicted proteins | sample CryGey13umfilter_2_FD_183959 | JGI IMG/M metagenome (GOLD analysis project Ga0210044, IMG submission 183959) | Groundwater microbial communities from aquifer in Utah, USA - Crystal Geyser 4/9/14 3 um filter (SPAdes) (version 2) | ecosystem: Environmental > Aquatic > Deep subsurface >...
TCAAAACCCAAGAGCACATCTTTTCCACTTGCGCGTCGCTGACGAAGTCGCTTTTGGGCCGTACAACCTGGGGCTTGCGGCAGAAGAGGTCGAGGCGCGGGTGGCGTGGGCGTTGGAGGCTGTCGGCTTGAACAACCTGTCCGAGCAAAATCCCGCCTGTCTTTCCGGCGGACAGATACAGCGCTTGGCGATCGCCTCCGCCCTGGCCATGCGTCCAAAGGTGCTCGTCCTGGACGAGCCGACTGCTTCGCTCGACGCGCCAGGGACTACGAGCGTCATCAACGCCTTAGAGCGATTGCGCGCCGAATATGGCCTGACCATCGTCCTGATCGAACACCGCCTGGCTGAAGTCCGCCGCATCGCCGACCGCGTCCTGGTCCTGGACGAGGGTCGCGTCGCTGCACTGGGGACCTTCGAGGCCGTGCTGGGCGACTATGATCTCTTACGCCGTTACGGTCTGCGACGCCCTACGGAGGAAGCGCTGATGCCATGGGCCGATCTGCTCATGCCGAACGGCAAACCTCCTGTTGGCGTGCAACCCCTGCTCGAATTCCAAAACCTGACCGCCGGCTATAACGGACACGCCGCCGTTCACGAGGTAAATCTCAGGTTCTATCCGTGCGAATTTGCTGCTCTGGTGGGTGATAATGGCGCCGGGAAATCCACCCTGGCGCTGGCCGCTGCCGGATTGATCCGCTCCATGAGCGGCCAACTGCTCTTCGAGCGTGGCGCGCGGCCGCGCCCCGGCCTGGATATTGCTTTGCTCTTCCAGAACCCGGCCGACCAGTTGTTTACCGATTCGGTGGACGAGGAGATCGCCTTCGGGCCGCGCAACTATCGCTGCTTCGATCCCGAATGGCATCATCAGACTTTAGCCAACGCCGACCTGCTCGCCTTGCGTGAGCGGAGGCCGTTTTCACTCTCCATGGGTCAGCAGCAGCGGACGGCGCTGGCTTCTTGCCTCGCGCTGCACCCCCGCATGGTCATCCTGGATGAGCCTACCCTCGGTCAGGACTGGCGTCACTTGCAACAACTCATGGACTTCCTCGTCCGCCTCAACCGCCAGGGGACGGCCATCTTGCTCATCACCCACGACTATAAGCTGGTGTACCGCTATGCCCAACGCGTCATATTGATGGAGGCTGGCCGCATCCTGTTGGACGGTCACATCAATCCGGCAGCGCAAAAGCATACGCCGCCCACGATGAGTTTCCCTCGAACGATAGATGCCCATCCGATTGATCAAGAATAACCGTAACTGCTCAGCCTGGCTGTCATTCTGAGCCGCTGGTGTTCTTCCAGCGGCGAAGAATCTCCTCCGACTGGCCTTGAGACCCTTCAGTCGCACAGAACGCTCCCTCAGGGTGACAGGCCTGAGCAATTACGAATAACCTGAAAGAAAGGAATTTGTGCAATGAAATTTACCACCCGTCAACTTGTGACCATGGCCGTCTTCGGAGCACTGTGGGGAGTGGTCGAGATCAGTCTGGGATCGGTGCTGCATGCAATCAAAATACCGCTGACCGGCCTGGCCCTTTCTACGATTGGGCTGCTGGTCGCCCTGATTGGACGCCTGTTCGTTCCCAAACGGGGGTCTACTTTCTTTATCGGGGTGATCGCGACCGTGCTGAAACTTTTCAGCATCGGCAACATCGTTATCGGCCCGATGATCGGCATCCTGGCCGAGGCGCTGGTCGCCGAGCTGATCCTGGACATCTTCCCGAAACCGACCCGGCTGGCTTTTGTACTGTCCATCGCTGGAGCCGCCCTATGGACGTTGATCCAGCCATTCGTCACCGGGCTGCTGATCTTTGGCCGCGAGCTGCTGCCCATCTGGCTGGATACGCTTGATCTTGGCAGCCGGCTGTTCGGCTTGAGCAGTCAGGCCGCGCTGTGGATCGTACTGGCGCTGATTATCCTGCACCTGTCCGTCGGTGCGCTTGGCGGCTGGTTAGCCTGGAGCCTGGGCCATCTGGTGAGCCTCCGTCTGGGGGGACATTCCCCCGAGGCTGTCTAAATTCAATCGAAACAAAAGGAGTTCAAAAAATGAAACGCATCTTGTTTGTAATCCTCGTTTTGGCGCTGAGTCTGGCTGCCTGCGCCCCAAAGCAGACAGTTTCATCTGGCGCTGTCCTGAAGGTTACCAATGGCACGCTCGAGAAAACCTACACGGTAGACGACCTGAAAGCCTTGGGCGCCGCGCAGGCTTCGGACAAAGGGGTTGGCTATGTTGGTGTGCCGTTGAAGGTCTTATTGCAGGACGCCGGGATTGACCCCTCTACGCTTTCAGCGGTAAAGGCGGTTGCCTCGGATGGGTTCACGGTCAACTACGATTCGTCCGTGTTCATGGCGGATGATGTGCTGGTGGCTTATGCCCGTGCGGATGGGCCGCTGGCCGATGAAGAGGGCACATTCCGCATGGTCGTCCCCGATCAAGGCGGGAAGATGAACCCACGCATGTTGGTCGAGATTGACGCCATCCCATGACGGTAAGCAGGCTCCACCCCTCCTCATTCCAGAGCGGGCGAACCAGGCCGCTGGTCGGCAGCGTGGGACACCTGGCGATCTTCCTGTGGTCGCTGGGGATTGTCCTGTTGACCCCGCTGCGCAGCGGTTTCATTTTCGCCTGCCTCTGCCTGGCGCTTCTCAGCCTGATCTATCCCTTTGCCCTGCGGCGCATCCTGCGCCCCCGCTGGCTGATACTGTTGGGAGTCTTGCTGGTCGTCAGTGTGCTGTTCGGCAGCGGTGAACCCGACCTGCAGGTGTGGGGCATGCCTGTTTCCACGGAGAATGTAATTTCTGGAATACAGATGACGTTGCGCGCCGTCGTCATCCTCCTGGCTGCGGATGGCCTGGCCGCCTCGATGGACATCACCGAGGTGGCCGGGTTATTCGAGCGCGCCGGGCTTCAAGGCCTTGGGTTTTCGCTTGGCGTGGCTGCAAACATGCTGCCGAACTTGCGCCAGTCGAGCATGAACGCCTGGCACAGCCTGCGGATGCGGGGAGGGATGCGCGCCCAATGGTGGCGCGGCTTGCAGTTGCTTTTACTCACGGTCTTGACCAACGCATTGCGCCGCTCCGAAGATATCGTCCTGGCAGCCGAGGCGCGGGCTTTTCGTCCCGACCGCAGCCGGGCAGTCCCCATCCGAATTGGCCGCATGGATTGGTGGCTGGTCGGGGCCGGGTTTGTTTCTCTGCTTGGTGTATCGCTCTTTATTAGGGCTTTCGTGAGATGAGTAGATGAACACGATCTCCAGCCGGTGCGCGGAATGGCCGGGATAATGGGGAGTAACGTCAAATAGAAACCTGATTTCTGTCGTTGTGTTTCCCCACCTTAGGACGTAAAATAGTAGGGATGGACAAGGATCGAAATATAACCTACCGACCAGCAATTCTCAGCATGTCGTTGCGAGCGCACTTCCCTGCACCGAACGCAGGACGGTGTGCGAAGCAATCTCCTCGTTAAAACAGGAGATTGCTTCGACGGAAGAGCGCCGTCTCGCAATGACATGGTTCATACTGAGAATTGCTGCCTACCGACCGTTCGGTAGGTGTTGTATAATTGTAAAGTATGGAACACCATCACATAAATCCTATTCTTGAGGTGCCCCATGACCGATTCGTCACGTAAGAAACTCATCATCGGGCTGGCCGTAATGCTGGCAGGGGGGATCGTGCTCCTCGCCACAGCCATCCACGTGCAAGCCATGTCCACGGTCATACAGGCAGGAAAGGTCAACTGGCCGCTGGTCGAGGCGGCGCTGATGCTTACATTGGTCGAAAAGATCCTTTTTGGGCTGGCTGTCGCCGCAACCCTGGCGGCGGCTTATTTTGCGGCAAAACGGTTGGGCGGCATTATCACAGGCGGGCAGGGCAAACCGGATTGGAAACTGGCCTTTAAACGACTGGCTGGCGTGTTGGCGAAGATCGTCACCTTCCAGCCGGTTTTTCGTTTTCGACCCTTGACCAGCCTGTTCCACGCACTGGTTGGCTGGGGCTTTGGGTTCTATCTTCTAGTCAACTTATTGGATGTGCTGCGCGGCTACCTGCCTGGCTTCGAGATCCCAAGCACAGGGGGGAACATCTATCGCCTGCTGGCAGACGTTCTCTCCGTGGGCGTGCTGATCGGGATGACCTTCTTCCTCGTTCGCCGCTTCGTCTTCAGACCCGCTAACCTGTCGACGCGCGAAGCGACTCTGCTCCACCCGAAAGCACGCGCCGGCATCCGACGCGACTCGGCCATCGTGGGCGGGTTCATCCTGCTGCACGTCGGCTCACGCTTTTTAGGCGAATCCTTCCTCGTCGCCGCGCAGGGTCACGCCGACGGGTGGCAGCCGGCCGCTTCGGCGGTGGCAGGCCTGTGGTCCGGATGGAGTCCGCAGGCGCTCGTCATCGGGCAGCACGCCGCCTTTTGGCTGGCGCTCGGCCTGATCCTGGCATTCATCCCCTATTTCCCTTACTCGAAACATGTCCACCTGTTCTTCGCCCCGTTGAATTTTCTGCTCAAACCCGAACGGCGTTCGATCGGAGAATTGAGCAGGCTGAATTTCGAAGACGAGAGTGTGTCGCAGTTCGGCGCTGCGAAGCTGGCTGACCTGGGCTGGGAGCAGATCATGGATGCCTACGCCTGCATCATGTGCTTCCGCTGCCAGGAGGTCTGCCCAGCGTATGGGACGGGCAAGGTGCTCTCGCCGGCCGCGCTGGAAATCAATAAACGCTACGCCCTTAATTATGGCGGGATGTCAACCCTACCCGAAACCCCTTTGACCGAATTCGCGATCTCTGAAGAGGCCATCTGGGCTTGCACCTCCTGCGGTGCATGTGTGGACATCTGCCCGGTGAACAACGAGCCGATGCGTGACATCCTCGACATCCGCCGCGCGCTGGTGCTGATGGAGAACACCTTCCCCAAGCAGTTGGAGACCGCTTTCCGCGGCATGGAGCGGACGTTCAACCCGTGGAACATCTCGCCGGCCGAACGCATGAAGTGGGCCGAGGGGCTGAAGGTGCCGACGGTCGAGCAGAACCCGCAGCCTGACATCCTGTGGTGGGTGGGCTGCGCTCCGGCCACCGACGCACGCGCCCAGAAGACCGCCCAGGCCTTTGCGAAGATCCTCGACGCGGCGGGTGTGAACTTCGCCGTGCTGGGCCAGCGTGAGCAGTGCACCGGCGACTCAGCCCGGCGCGCCGGCAACGAGTACCTGTTCAACGAGTTGGCGACTACGAATGTGACGATGTTGAACGAGGTTAAACCCAAACGCATTGTAACCACCTGCCCGCATTGTTTGCATACTTTGAAGAACGAATATCCGGCTTTCGGCGGGAATTATGAAGTCATTCATCATACCCAATTTATCAATGAATTGATTGGAAGCGGGCGTCTGGAACTCAACCCTGTAGAGCAGGGGAGCGGGGGAGCGGGGGAGCACATTACTTTCCATGACCCATGTTATCTCGGTCGGCACAACAAGGTTTTTGCAGAGCCGCGCGAAGTGTTGGAAGCCGTGCAATTGAATCTAACCGAAATGCCGCGCCACGCGGCCAAGTCCTTCTGCTGCGGTGCGGGCGGCGCGCAGATGTGGAAGGAAGAGGAGCACGGCACGCAAAACGTCAACAAGGCGCGCTTTGCCGAGGCAAAAGCCACCGGTGCGGAAACCCTGGCAGTCGGCTGCCCGTTCTGTCTGACGATGATGAACGACGCTTCAAAGGCGGATGGTGGGGAAGTGCAGGTAAAGGATGTGGCGGAGTTGGTGGCGGAGAGGTTAAAATAAGGGGGATGGACAAGATCCGCAAGCAGTGCCCGGCGGTGAAAGTGCTGGTTCTCTCAATGCACGACAACGAGGAGTACATCCGTCAGGTGCTGACGGCAGGGGCGATAGTAAAATGCAAAATTGGAGATTGAGATGAAAATACTTATGCTTTATCCTGAGTTTCCAGATACGTTCTGGAGTTTCAAACATGCCCTGAAATTTATCCACAAAAAAGCTTCCACGCCGCCTTTGGGCTTGCTGACTGTAGCTGCCATGCTGCCCTCTCAATGGGAAAAGCGTCTGGTGGATTTGAACGTGCGAAAACTCAAGGACAAGGATCTGGCTTGGGCAGATTACGCCTTCGTCAGCGCCATGGTCGTCCAGAGGGAATCCACCCGCCAGGTCATTAGCCGTTGTAAGGCGGCTGGATTGCAAGTCGTCGCCGGCGGGCCGCTATTCACTGCTGAGTACGCGCAGTTCGAGAATGTAGACCATTTTGTGCTGAACGAAGCCGAGGTGACGCTCCCGCCTTTCCTGCGGGACCTCGAACAGGGCCGGGCAAAACGCGTCTACACTTCGACGGAATTTCCCGATATCCGACAAACCCCTGCACCGCTGTGGGAATTGGCTGACTTGAAGCACTACGCGACCATGTCGGTCCAGTATTCGCGCGGCTGCCCCTTCGATTGCGAGTTTTGCAACATTACCGTACTTTTTGGACACCGGCCGCGCGTCAAAACCGCCGGGCAGATCATTCGCGAGTTGGATGGGCTGTACCAGCTCGGATGGCGTGAGAGCGTCTTTTTCGTTGACGATAACCTCATGGGGAATAAGAGGCATCTCAAGGAAGACCTGTTGCCTGCCTTGATCGAATGGCGCAAGGGGATAGCTGGCATGCCGTTCAATACGGAGATTTCTATCAATCTGGCTGACGATGAAAAGCTCATGAACTTGATGGCACAGGCGGGTTTCACCACGGTCTTCATCGGCATTGAAACGCCGGACGAGAACAGTCTGGCCGAGTGCAACAAGACACAGAACCGGCACCGCGACCTGGTCGCAGACGTGAAACGCATCCAGCGCGCCGGTTTGCAGGTTCAGGGCGGCTTCATCATCGGATTCGACAGCGACACCCCTTCCATTTTCCAGCGGCAAATTGACTTCATCCAAGAAAGTGGCATTGTGACCGCCATGGTCGGCCTGCTGCAAGCACCCATCGGTACCCGGCTTTACGAACGCTTGAAGCGTGAGAAGCGCCTGGTTGGGGCGTTCTCAGGCGATAACGTAGACGGCGCAACGAACATTATCCCCAAGATGAGCCTCGAAACACTGCAGAGGGGCTACCGGGCTGTTGTTGGGTATCTCTACGCTCCCAAAAATTACTATGCCCGCGTAAAAACATTCCTGAAAGAATACAAGCCGCCGAAGGTCACCATTCCCTTTGACTTCCAATATGTTAGGGCATTTTTCCGCTCTATTGTCCAACTAGGGATCGTCGGCAAGGAACGCCTCCAATACTGGAAACTTTTCCTGTGGACGCTCTTTCGCCGCCCACGCCTGTTTCCGCTGGCAATTAGCTTTGCGATCTACGGTTATCACTTTCGCCTGGTCTGTGACCGGCATATTCTCTGACGGAGATCCATCATGGAATCATATGATGTTATCGTTGTCGGTGCCGGGCCTGCTGGTTATGTCTGCGCCATCCGCGCCGCACAGCTTGGGCAGAAGACCGCCATTGTGGACAAGCAGTGGCTGGGTGGCGTCTGCCTCAGGCAGGTACTTTGACTCTTTCAGCCAGCCACAGGTTGACCAGCGTTTCGGTCGTCACCCCTCTTGCCTTCGCCGCGCGCCCGATCACTTCTGCCAGTTCTGGCACAAGCGCCACGACGAAAGCCTCTTCGCGGAGGTCAATGTCGAATGTCACGTCTTGCATCTCGTCATCGTAATCCGCAGTGCTGTGAGTGTCCCAAAATTCGACGATCTCATCGATGCTGGCGGAAGGATCAGGCATCGGGTCGCGAGTCAGTTTATTTTTTCCCATAATGTTTGCGCTCCTTGCTATCCATGTCACGGGCGCTGATGATCAAGGCTTCGTGTCCAGCTTTGTGGATAAAAAAGATGGTCAGATAGCGCCCTGAATCTGTTTGCCCGTAAGCGACATACAGGTGTTCGCCCTCATGTGATTGGCCTTTTCCTACGAGTCGGATACGAGGCGCGCCCATGAGAATTTGTCGCATTTCCTCAGGGTAAATGCCATGCTTTGCTTCGATTTTTACAACGTACTGGCGAAGCCAGATGATACGAGTGATTTTCACTCTATTGCTCCTGCCGAATGTTGACTCTGACTTAATTTTATCATGTTTGTTGCATCAAAACTCGGTTCTACCTGTTTACGTGTATACTTGATACCCTCCCACCAAGGAGTTCCTATGAGCACTTACGACCTCATCGTCATCGGCGCGGGGCCGGGCGGATACGTGTGCGCCATCCGCGCCGCACAGCTTGGACAAAAAGTCGCTATCGTGGATAAGCAATGGCTGGGCGGCGTCTGCCTGAACGTGGGCTGCATCCCATCCAAGGCGCTGTTGAAGAACGCCGAAGTTGCCCACACGCTGCGCGAGCGCGGCAAGGAATTTGGTTTTTCGTTTGAAAATCTCAGGCTTGATTTTCCGGCGGCGGTCAAACGCTCGCGGCAGGTATCCAATCGGCTGGTCAAGGGCGTCGAGTTCTTGATGAAGAAGAACGGGATCATGGTCTACATGGGGACAGCGACACTTTCCGCCCCTCAGCTTGTTACCGTTACCGATAAGGACGGCAAGCCGACGGAACTCACCGCTAAAAACATCGTCGTCGCCACTGGCGCCAGCGCCATGGTTCCCAGCGCGTGGAAAGTGGACGGGGAGAAGGTCGTCACCTACCTGGAAGCCATCACACAGGAGAAGCTGCCCAAGTCGGTTATCATCATCGGCTCCGGCGCGATCGGCGTGGAGTTTGCCACCGTGTGGAATTCCTATGGCGTGGATGTGACGGTGGTCGAGATGCTGCCAAGGCTGGTGCCGCTGGAAGATGAGGAAGTCAGCGCCGAGTTGGAGAAGGCTTTCAAGAAGCGCGGCATCAAGTCTCTGACCGGGCATAAGGTCGAATCGGTCGGGACAACGAATGGGGGCGTCAAGGTGACGGTCTCCGCCGGCGGTGAGACGAAGGTGCTGGAGGCCGAGCAGGCGCTGGTCGCGATTGGCTTCCGGCCTAATTCCAAAGGGCTGGGATTGGAAGAGGCTGGCGTCAAGATTGCCGAGCGCGGCTTCGTCGAAATTGACGAGCGCATGGCAACCAATATCCCGGGCATCTGGGCTATCGGCGACGTGACCGGCAAGCTGATGCTGGCGCACGTCGGCTCGGCGATGGGGATCGTGTGCGCGGAGAACGTCGCTGGCGCCGAGACAATTACCCTGGACTACGAGATGATGCCGCGCGCCACCTACTGCCAGCCGCAGATCGCCTCCTTCGGGCTGACCGAAGCGCAGGCCAGGGAGCGCGGCCACACGGTCAAGGTGGGGCGTTTCCCCTTCCAGGCCAACGGTAAGGCGCTTGGGCTGGGCGATTACGCCGGTTGGGTGAAGCTGGTTGTGGATGAAAAATACGGAGAGATTCTCGGCGCGCACATGATCGGCCCCGAAGTGACCGAGTTGCTGCCGGAGCTGACCCTGGCGCGCAACATGGAATTGACCCCGGCCGAGATCGCCCGTAATGTCCACGCCCACCCGACGCTCTCGGAGGTGCTGATGGAAGCCGCGCACGCGGCAGAAGGCAGCGCGATACATATCTAGAGGGCAGTGACCAGTTTTCAGTAATCAGTGACCAGTAAAACCGGCCCCGCGGCGAGAAGTCGCGGAGTCAGATTTGAAAAAATACTATGGCTCGATTTTCTACAAAACAAGCAGCCCAAAAGCGGAATGAATATCTTGGGATTTGCCGCCAGTTCACTTTGAAGTATGGCGTGGAATTTGCAGTTTTTCGCCAGCGACTGCTTGCGGGAAAATTGACTGCGGTGGAAGAGCAAGATTATTTTGATTGGGAACTCGCTATAACCTTCTTGCGAGATGTGGAAACCAAGAAGTTGGCTGAAAAGTATCAGATGGATGATATCAAGTGGGTGACGGGTTCATAATGCACTTAACGGGGGATGGCAGTCCGAAGTACATTTCAGCAAACAGACTCCCGAAATCCCAGAGAATTCGGGAGTCTTTCTTTCACAGCGCACGCGGCGGAGGGGAACGCGATACACATTTAGGCCAAGACTTCAATCCCCGTGCTAGATTTACCACGGCGCATTCAGGATGAACGCAATTGCAATCCCCGCGCAGGCCAGGATGCAGACAATGCTCACAACGCCGACCATGATGATGGCGGCAATGCCTTCCTTGCTGGTTTTGGGTGCAGA
>Ga0210044_10011684_pt1 | contig 10190 bp, 5 predicted proteins | sample CryGey13umfilter_2_FD_183959 | JGI IMG/M metagenome (GOLD analysis project Ga0210044, IMG submission 183959) | Groundwater microbial communities from aquifer in Utah, USA - Crystal Geyser 4/9/14 3 um filter (SPAdes) (version 2) | ecosystem: Environmental > Aquatic > Deep subsurface > Groundwater...
TAAGCTTTGGAATGGTTCGATAAGAGCAAACTCTTTTTATGAATCGAGCTCTGGTCTGGAAATTAAAAAGGAATATACATATTTACAAGTCGCTGCAGGACAAGGAGTTTATAGCTGGAATGATTATAATACCAATGGAATTCAAGAGCTTGATGAGTTCGAATTAGCTGCCTTTCAAGATCAAGCAAATTATATTCGAATCATAATTCCATCGTCGGAATACGTTAAGACTTTAGGAAGCCGTTTCAATACAAGTATCAACTTTACTCCATCATTAATTTGGGCAAAAAGCAATGTAAATATCTTGAAAACTATAGCTCTTTTTTCTGATAATCTGGTTTTTAGAACTCAATATCAAACACAAAATGGAGATTTGTTGGAAGCTATTAATCCTTTCTTAAATAAAGTTTTAGATCCAAACCTCACAAGTGTGAATTCATTTTTTAGAAATTCATTTTATTTTAATAGAAATAGCCCAGTATTTGGTGCAGAATGGAATTTTGTGTATAATAAAAATAAGATTTTGATGCTCAATGGATATGAAGGAAGTGAAAATAAAAAGAATGGAATAAATTTGAAATGGTCTATTTCGCGCGATTATCTTATAGAAATTATTGGCGAGCAAGGCAAGAAATTGTCGTATTCTGAATTTTTTGATTCTCGCAATTTTAATATTGACTTTAAAAATATTACACCTAAAATTACATTTCAACCAGGTCGTATCTATCGAATATCATTATTGTATGCTTTTGCCCAAAAAACAAATCATAATACTACCCAAAATAATCAAATTGCTGTAAATAATTCTTTGACAATTTCAGGAAAATATAGTATGCCAAAGAAGGGAAATATCATAGCAACAGCGAGTTATATCGAATGGAAATATAATTCTAAGGATAAGAATCAGCTTTATTTTGAGATGCTTGAGGGTTTTGAAAAAGGAGTCAATTTGAGGTGGAATATTTCTTATAACCGCAGTTTGATGGATAATTTACAGCTAACGTTTACTTATGATGGGCGAAAAGCAGTTGGCAGCGCAATTATTAATACTGGCACAATTCAATTGAGGGCATACTTTTAATCCAATTTTTAATTGAACAATTACTTCTTCTTAATCTTCGCAGTTTGATTGTCGAAATTTACCCAATATTCGCCAGTATCTAATTTGCTAACATCCACATATCTATCACGTCCGCTCAAGAGCATCACGCCATCCAAAGTATAAATTTCGTATTCAGTTTCGGAAGAAAATTGAAGTTCATTTTTAATTTTCAATTCCTTTATATCAACTTTTGTCACATTTGGCGAACGATATTCAATATCCTTAGAATAGACCACTTCATCGGCCAAATTTATTGTCTTAACACGAAATTTATTATCGCCCGAATGTGGTATTAATTGTGCGGAATAAGTATTATTTTCCACTGTATCTAATGGATCAATTTCTTCAATCACTCTCCAGAAATTCCATTTAAACTGCTGCACTTCAATAGGATAATCGCTAACATCGCCATAAACTCGCCAGCTCATTATATCTTTTTTTATTCGAGGTTTTGAGAATTTGAATTTTTGGGGGCTTTGAATTACCTCAGGATTGACTACCAAAGGAGGGAAGAGAGAATCAAAGTAGATTATAATTTCAACATCTGCTTCAATTTGAATTCCAAGAAGTTGAAAATCAATTTCTATCGCATTGGATTTTAATTCGTTATAAATACTATCGCCATTAATTACATACATGCAAACGCTAAAATTGTCGCCTACCGAGGGATTAAAAACATAAAGATTTGATTCAAAATATTTGCCTTTTAGGTAAATTGAGTCGGTTTGAGCCGAAAGTGCTAAACAAAAAATTAAGAAAAATATTATGGAGGCAAATCTTTTCAAAAAAATTAATCTTTAATAAATTTTTGGATGCTAATTCCCATCTCAGATTTTATTTCCAAAAGATAGAATCCTGAATTTAAATCACTTATATTTAATTTTTTGTTTGACTTGCTTCCAAAAGAAGTGAATTTTTTCACTACTTTAGATTCAGAATTATATATTGTTACTTCATTATTTATTTTGGAATCGCCAAAATCAATATTTAATATATCATGAGTAGGATTTGGCCAAACTGTGATGTTTTGATTTCTCTCTGAATTTCTTAAACCAATAATAATGGAAATATTATTAGTGGAACATATCCATTTTTTTGGGTCGAAATTCACAGTGTCGGGTGATGATGGAAGTTGAATATTGAAACTTTGTCCGGTATGAGTATTATTGAAAACAATAGTGGTATCGTAGTTAGAGCCTTTAAATTGAATTGGAACAGGCATCTCAAAGAACGAAACAGAAGGATGGGAGCTTAATTGATCAATAATTACAGTAGCATTTCCACCGCCATTATCTACTACAGTGCTTGTATATTGTGGATAGCCTTGACCATAAAACCAATCATTAAAAAATTCTGTAAGATTTTTTCCTGAACTTGCTTCAAGATGAGATTTCAAGTCGCTGGTTTTGGCATAACCATAAGTAAGATTAGCATCGAGAAGATAATTTTTTAAACCAACAAAAAATGCAGAATCGCCACAAACCCATCGCAACGAATGTAGTATATAAGCTCCTTTGCTATAAGATAATCGACTGTCAAAAATTCTATTTACATTTGTAGTGTCGTCACAGAAAACCGAACCTCCTGGTGATGAAATAATATGATTTATTTTTCCCGATTTCCAATTTTCCCAATAAGGAAACGTTGGCATATTCTCATAAGTTAGCCCAGTTAAATAAGTTGCGAAGCCTTCATTTAGCCATATATCTTTCCAACTTCCACAAGTAACCATATCGCCAAACCATTGATGAGCAAGCTCATGAGCAATAAGTTCGTGACTAAATCCTCCCATAAAAGTCATTGTCTGATGCTCCATTCCGCCACCCCAACCAAATTCAGCATGACCATATTTTTCGTCGGAGAAAGGATATTCAATAAATAAATTGCTGTAAAGTTGCATTGAAGAAATGGTTTTAAATGTTTGCTGTGTAGCATAAACAGAATCTTCTGGATAAACGTAGTTAAGCACCTCAACCATACTATTTTGCAGCTGTGCCCAATTTGAGTAAACTGCATAATTTGTAACAGCAATTGCAACTAAATAGGTAGCAATTGGATGACGGTGCTTCCAGTGATAAACCTTATTTATTCCCTGGGCATATTCTTGTACTAAAATTCCGTTTGAACCAGCTCTATATTGACTTGGGCATGTAACAAACACATCAATGGAATCTATTTTATCGCTCAAATCATTTTTATTAGGCCACCATTCTCTTGCACCATAAGGCTCAGACAGTGTCCAAATTACTGGCACGCCTGCATGAACATCTTGCATAAATGAACCAAAGCCAGATGAACCAGGTGATCCTTGATAGAAAATAGTAATTGAATCATTTGTTCCATAAGCTAAGGCTGATGGCAGATGTATAGTCAATAAATAAGAGTCAGAGTCTGAAAAGAATACTGGCAAACCATGGTATAATACCGAGTCAACTTGCATTGCTGTATCTAATTCTAAAGTAATATTATGCACATTTGGTACAATTGTCTTGAAATAAGTTGCAATCTCTCCTTTTATATATAAAACTGATGGATTTATATACCATTGAAATCGATTGTAAGTAATATCAATATTGTTTCCTGCATAGGAAGAAGTAGCTGCCATCTTCTTACCAAGTATTTTTTGTTTAAAAAAAGCACATGATTCAGCGCCCTCATTATTTTTCAGTTGACTACTTAAGTCCTCTTGAGCAATAATATTTATTGAAAAAAATATAACCACAAACAAAACAAATAACTTTCTCATGGGAAATGATTTAGTGTAAAAATATGTTGCAAATATAGAAAAAAGCATAAACTGGAACTCAATTCTTTAAACAGAATATCATAAAAATAAAAAAAATTAAGAATATGTTAAATATTATTTGCCATTATTCAAATTATAATATATTTTTGCATTCGTCTTTAGTAACTAAAAGAGCTAAAGTTCGTAATAATACTTTTAAACTTTAATTAAAATAGGAGGACCAATATCGACTGAACTTTTACTTTTTAAAACCATAAACAACAAATTATATGGATTATAGTAAGTTTAGTGATCGCGAATTGGTCGAAGCCTTTATATTAGGCCAAGAACCCGTACTCAATGTTATTATTCAACGCCATCAATCTCGAATCTTTGGCTATATTATGATGTCTGTAAAAGATAGAGATGTAGCCCAAGATATTTTCCAAGACACTTTTATGAAAGTAATAAATAAAATAAAAGCTGGAAAATATTCTGAAGAGGGCAAATTTATCCAATGGACTATGCGGATAGCACACAACCTTATTATTGATTATTTCCGTAAAAATAGTAGAGTTAAAATGCTTCGAAGCACCGATGATTACGACGTGTTTAATCAGTTCCCACTTTTCGATAAAAGCATCGAAGAGGAAATGATTATAAATCAAACTCACTCTAAATTGCGTGATATGATTGAATATCTTCCCGACAATCAAAAAGAAGTTTTGGTGATGCGTCATTATCAAGAGATGAGTTTCAAAGATATTTCTGAGGAAACTGGAGTTAGCATCAATACTGCTTTAGGCCGAATGAGATATGCACTTATCAACCTTCGCAAAATGATGGATGAACAAAATATTTCGCTTTCGATTTAATAAGTATTAAGTAAGAAGGATTATGTCAGAAGTATTAAGTACGAAGTACGATGTCCATATGGCGGCCTGAAAAAGCATTTCATCGTTTTTTGGAACAAAAAACATGAAATCGTTTTTTTTTATGACGAAGTACGATTAACGATACACGATTGAAGATTTGCCTTCCAAAGGAATCCCCTCGGGAGATGATTGCCTGAAGGCGGAGAGTGAAATAAAAAAACATTTATAATTTTAACGGTGTTTCAATAATTTTAATGTTACATTTGCCTCTAATAAAACCACAAACGATGAATTAAAATTTTATAACGCTAATTTTTTAAAATAGAGAAAGGAGGAATTACTTTTGTTGTTGTCATTAATTTTTGTGGTTTTGAAGTAAATTAATAAATTTAATAACAATTAAAACTAAAATTATGAAACTTTTTAAAAGTAAAAATTACAGAGGATTAAATTTACCCCCCCCCTAAAATACTGGTTATCAGTTGTTTGGATATTGATTATGCTTATATTCATTAGCCCTTTTTCTAGCATTGGGCAGATTAATTGGGGAGTAATGACATTAGATTATGTTTCTCCTCCAGATCCAGGTGCAACTTATTCAGGCCAAACAATTAATTTAAATGCTTCCCTCTTAATTCAAAATTATTCCAATATTACATTTACTAATTGTAATTTTCAAATGGACTCTTACGCTTTTATTAGATGCACAAAAAACTCAACAGTAACGTTTGATAATTGTACTTTTGAATCTTCAGGCAGTGATGTTTGGGACAAAATTTTAGTAGATGACGTAAATTCTCGTGTAACTATTACTAATCATTGCGTGTTTAAGGACGCCATTACAGCTCTTATTTCAGAAAATGGAGGTCAAATATTTGTTTTTAATTCCACGTTTCAAGAATGTTTAACAGATATAGACATCAATAATTATACAGGATTATTGTCTGCTTATATTGCTAAAAATTTATTTGATGGAACTAATATTATGACTAAAAACCCGTATTTTGGACATATTTGCGAAAATGGTATACATATTCAAAATGTTATAAATCCTAATGGAAGCTATGCCCTAACAATAGGAGATCCTACAATGGAGACAGAAAACAATTTTTTACAGTTATTCAACGGAATTAATTCTGAAATAAGTGATTTCCGTGTTTTAAATAATATATTTGAAAATAATATTTATGGAATATTTTGCGAAAATAATCTATCTCCAAATACTAGCAATAACTATATTGAAGTAGGTGGAAATAATTTATATGAAATGAATAGTTTTATAAATAATAATGGAGGAATTTATTCTCATCAAAATGCTTCGTCTAAAATTATCAATAATTATTTTTCTAATAATATTGATATTTCAATAAGCTTTTCCGATATAACTAATAGCGGGTTTTTAAATATTGAAAATAATGATATTGAAAACCCTACTAACCATAATTCTCTTCCTATAATCATTGATGCTGTGGTTTGTGACGTGAATATATTAAATAATAATATAAATCAGAATTATGGCTCAAACATTTTTCCAGGTGTTACTTTACATGCATTTGGCAATAATACTATTGATCATAATTCTATTTACAATACAAAAGAGGGTATTAATATTAATTCTTCAAGTGTAAATTCCATTACTTATAATGTTATTGATAATTGTGATAAGGGTATAGTTGCCTTACTACAAAATAATGGGACAATTGATAATAATACTATTAGTAATTTTACAACTTATGGTTTATTTGTGCAAAATTCATCTAATCTATTGATAACTAATAATATAATTAATAATACTAATAATCCACATATAGGAACCGGCATTAAAATAGCAAATTATTCCACAAATATTTCAGTGCAGCATAATAATTTTACTTTTTGTGATCTAGGATTAGATATTGTTGACTATTGTAGTAATATTACATTGGATCAAAACTCCATACTTGCAACTTATAGTTATGGAATTAAAATAATGAATTTTTGTACGAATGTAAATATATTAAATAACACAATTCAAATAGATTATATGATGGGGATTTGGTCTTCATTTACTGGAAATTTTATTATTAGAAATAATAATATTACCAATACTAGTGGTTTTTTTTTCAAATATGGTATTCTTATTGAAAATTCAACAGGACAAAATCAAGTAATATCAAATGGTATAAATTTGAATGGGGCTACTTCAGGATACGAAAATTATTGTGAAGGTATTAATCTGACAAATAGTCCTCGCACTGATGTTTTAAAGAATAATATATACAATACAGGTTGGGGCATATTTTTCTCAGGCGATGACAATAATGGCATTATTGGTTGTAATTTAGTTAGTGGAGCTTATCATGGTTTCGAATTGCTTAATGCTATTTGGGGCGAATATGCTTTAAATCCTATGGCCAAGCATCATTTTGAAATTGGACGTCTAAATAACCCTTATAATAATGGTTGGATTAATATCAGCACTACAAAACGCGTGTTTGGAAGTGTGTATTCTCCTAACTATTATTTTGATTTTTATTATAAAAATAGTCCTAATTTTTTATTAAATCAATCATATTATGCAGTAACTGGTAATTTCAGTACTTATCAAACAAGCGATGCAAATTTTTGCAATATTCCCCCAATTGAATCACCAGGGGGACTATATAATTTAAGTACTACTTCAGCATTATCAAACTATAGAGATAAATACATTGGCTTTGTTATAGATACTTTGAATCTATCTACATCTAATTTGATGTTGTCGAATAATAATCCCCAAGGTATTTATAATGATAATATAAGATATAGCTTAATAAAAAATGCTTTTTACTATTATAAATCTAAATCGTTCATTCAGAACATTGGTTTATCTTCTGATGTAATGTATAACGCATTTAAGCAGATAATTGAATCTACAAATATTGGAAAAATTTATAATATAGATCAAGAAATCAAATTAAAGAATTTCAATTCTGCCTCTAATATATTGCAAACCTATAATCCATCAAATCTGTCAGAAATAAACACTTATACAGTTTATGGCATCTATATTAATTATTTGAAAAATGATAGTTTAAGCGGGCAAGATTCTGCCGATTTAAATGCCATAGCATATCAAAATCATTTAATTGGAGGGTCAGAGGTAAATTTGGCACGAAATCTTTTAGGCATATACGTTTATGATGCTCCAATTCAAATAAACGCTGTTATAAGAAAAGCTAACTCTATAAATGAAAATCAAAATAAGGACCTATTTGTGAAAATTTATCCTAATCCTGCAAGCAATATTGTTAATGTTAGCATGTCGAATAACAAATTTAAAAATACTGAATACATTATATATTCAATTGAAGGGAAATTAATTAAAAGTGGTAAACTTCAAAACAAATCAAATAATTCAATTGATATTTCTGATATTGAATCAGGATTATATTATTTGCATATAATCAATGATGATGGGACAAACATATTAATTGAAAAGCTTATTAAACAATAAAACAAATTCCAGAGAAGTCATCGACTTCTCTGGTTCTTTACATCATGAAATTAAATCTCATTAAAATATTCATTATCGTTTTCTTTATTGCTAATTTCAAAATTATTAGCGCTCAAAATTTAGTCCCAAATGGAAGTTTTGAAAAACACTTTAAATGTCCTTCTATGACGGCATCTTTAGAGGATACAGTAATTTATAATTGGTTATGGGATTGGGGGTCTCCTGATTATTTTTGTTCATGTGCAACAAATTATCTAATTTATGGCTCATATTGGGTTGATGTGCCTTTAAACTATGCTGGCTTTCAATATGCGCGTACAGGCGAGTGTTATGCCGGTTTTGCGCTAAATGGTACAAATACACTTTGTGAAATCACAGAAAATATTAAGGTAGAGCTTAAGCAAACACTTATTATCCATAAAAAATATTGCTTTTCGGCATATTTAAGTTTAAGCGATGGATCAACTTACTCAATAGATGGGATAGATGTGTATTTATCGAATGATAATTCGCTAATACCATATCATATAAATCCTTGCACTTTTAATATATCACCTCAAATTTCACAAAGAGGTCATGGAGTAATTGATGATACTTTAAATTGGGTTAAAATTAAAGGTGAATACATATCAAATGGAAGTGAAAATCATTTGTTTATAGGAAAATACTCTGCATTATCCATAAATGGAATAAAAAAGAATAACTTCATTCCAATGAATTTCCCATGGTGGGGTCTTGCTTCTGTGTATTATTATATAGACGATGTAGCCCTTTGGCCTTGTGATACCACCCCACCCCAATGTGATGCTGGTAAAGATAAAACTATTTGTTGGGGCGATTCAGTATTGATTGGAACTCATAATTATTCAGACTATTATTATCAATGGAAAGAGGGCATCAACAGCAACTTTAATAATCAATATGATTCAGGAGCAATATGGGTAAGTCCAAAATATACAACAACTTATGTGCTTGAAACCACCGATTTTCGTTACGAAAAATCTTATGATACTGTTACTGTGGATTTATGTAATTTAAAAGCAAAGGAATATTTTGTTTGTCTGGGAGATTCCCTTTTGTTAAACAATTCTATTCAAGATAGCTTAAAACATCTTTGGAAGTCAAATGTATTTTTAAATTCTTCCTCAATTCAAAGTCCAATGTGTACTCCAACAACAGATGTAGCTTATATTCATTATATTATGAATTCTTCAAATACTGTCATAGGCCAGGATACTATTTTAGTAAAGGTTATGGATTGCTCACCAGCTAGATCCGACACTACTATTTGCCTTGGAGATGACATATATTTGGGTAATTCAAATTATACATTTACATCATATATTTGGCAACCTTTGAATTATCTCGATAATAATTTAATTTCCAATCCTTTGGCACGCCCACCAAAAAATATAACTTATTATGTAATTGCACTGGATTCTAATGGTGTTGCCCATCAAGATTCAGTTAACATTAATGTTAAGCCGTGCAACTTGCCACCAGAAATTGTTGTACCCAATATATTTACTCCTAATGCTGATGGCATCAACGATATTTTCAAGTATAAAAATGAGGAGTTTTGGCAAGTTCAAACGCAGATATTCAACCGCTGGGGTCAGCTTTTATTCGATGGCAAAAATGAAGAGCGTTGGGACGGTACATACCAAGGCAAGAAAGTAAGCGAAGGAGTTTATTTCTTCCACATCACAGCCAAAGCCGAGGGTTTTGAAAAACTCTTTGAATACCATGGAAGTATTACTGTGATTTATAATTAGGTTAGAAAAATTGACGATTTAGCGATTTGCCGAAGGCATTCCTTTGGAAGACGATTTACCTGACGGCAGTGTGAAAAAACATTTCATCGTTTTTTGGAACAAAAAACATGAAATCGTTTTTTTTTTGAAAATTGACGAAGTGCGATTGCCTGAGGGCTGAGAGCCTCAAAAATCGAAGATTTTTGAGGCTCTCTTATATAAAATTGGGTCGTGGGATTGTCCTTTTCGCGATGAAATA
>Ga0210044_10011688_pt1 | contig 10188 bp, 7 predicted proteins | sample CryGey13umfilter_2_FD_183959 | JGI IMG/M metagenome (GOLD analysis project Ga0210044, IMG submission 183959) | Groundwater microbial communities from aquifer in Utah, USA - Crystal Geyser 4/9/14 3 um filter (SPAdes) (version 2) | ecosystem: Environmental > Aquatic > Deep subsurface > Groundwater...
ACGAGTACCGGTTGAAGGAAGCATATCCCAGCAGAAAAATAGCACGTACAGCCTGCGCGCAGGCTGTACGTCTCTATTGCACAGACAGACCGCACATGTCGCTGGGGATGAAGACTCCCCATGAGGTTCATCATGGGAGTGAGTTATGGGGAGATAAATGTGTCAACTTTTAATCAGGACTTGACAGGAATTTGGTTGTCTGTTCCTGTTTCCGTCTCAACCTTAACCTTGCTCCTGCTTGCGTTTTTCCTGACGCGTACCGGGAAGCGTTCTGTTCTCTGTGTTCCGATCGGAAAGAGAAATCCAGAATGGCAAGTTATGGAATGGTACATATCGCATTCTTATTCCTTCTTTCAGAACACTGAACACAGAAAACGGAACACTTCTTTCTGTGATATTCTGATGAGAACGAAGATGGGGGAGGGCGGTATGTTTCATTTTGTCCTGACGAAAGAACAGCAGAAACTTCGGGATGAAACCCGGGCGTTTTCCAGCTGGGTTCCGAAAAAAATGATCCTGGATATGGATGCTGAGAAGATTCAGTTTCCGAAAGAATATCTTATGGAAGCGGGAAAACGAAATCTGCTGGGAATCCGTGTACCAAAAAAGTACGGCGGACGAGGCCTTGGATGGGTTGAAAACGCCATTGTAGCGGAAGAAATCGGAGTCCCCAGCTATTCGCTGGCCTGTCTCTGGGGAGTTGGAGCGGATATCGTCTGTGATGCCATCTCAACTTTCGGGTCTGAAGAGTTGAAGCAGGAGATTGTCGTGCCCCTTCTGAGAGGGGAAGTGTATGCGGCTGAGGGGTTGACGGAACCTCGAGGTGGGTCCGATTTTTTTGGAGCCACAACCTCAGCGAAGAAGGACGGGGACGACTGGATCATCAATGGGCAGAAACGATTCATTGTCGGTGCTGAGGGTGCGGACTGGTTCCTCGTTTATGCTGTTACCAACCCGGACGGCCCGGCTCATCAGCGTCTCACAGCCTTTATGGTACCCCGGTGTGTTGGTGTAGAGACCCGGTATATCTACGGCCTGATGGGGGTTCGTGGTGGTGGAGCCGGCCGGTTGATTCTAAACGATGTCCGGGTGCCGGAACGTTATATTGTAGGAACTTTGAATAATGGATATGAAGTATTTATCAGGATGATGATCCCGGAACGTCTAGGGACAGCCGCCATGACGGTGGGTGCGGTTCGGCCGGCTATTGAAATCGCCACGAATTACACGGCGAGGCGAAAGGCATTCGGTCAGTTCATCAACCGGTTCCAGGCGGTGGGATTCAAGGTCGCTGACAGCGTCATGCGTCTCGATGCGGCCCGGGCGCTGGTGTATGCCACCTGTCTTGCGATTGACACTGGAAAGGCGTCACCGGGACAAGTTCGCAGAATGATTTCCGAGAGCAAAAAGTTTGTAACGGAAACGGCTTGGAACATTGCCAACGACTGCATGCAGGTGATGGGTGGAATTGGTTACACGGATATTTATCCCCTTGAACGGATTGTGCGGGATATCCGGCTTTCCATGATCTGGGTGGGAACCAACGAAGTGATGCAGCTGATCATTCAGGCAGAGTGGTACAAGGAATTTTTGAAAAAAGTGGGAGATGGACCCGAAAGCCGCGACGTGGAAGCGGACGCGAAAAATGCAGATGAAAGCGAAGAAAAGGTGTTTGAATAGGACGGGGAAGTGTTCTGTGCGCCTCCGGCCCCCGTGTTCTGTGTTCTGACCGGAATGTGGAAGCCAAAATGGTAAGTCCTAAATAGACACCTTTCCCCTTCTTTTTCTTTCAGAACACTGAAAACAGAACACAGAAAACTCGGCCCTTCAGGGCCGTTCTTTTACGATGCCAAGGAGCAGGGGGAGAAGCTGTTTTTTTCTGGAGATAATGCCGATTGCCTGGCGGATTCCGGGGCTTGTTTCCGGGAAACCGGTTTCGGCCATAATTGCAGTGTCTCCGGCAAAAAGCAATAATGAATCTCCTGCCACTATGTTTGTGACCATCATCGCAGAAAAGAGGTAGCCGTTTTCTTTCTGCATCCGCTTCAGTTGTTGCAGCAGGGAGGCAGAGCGTTCCTTGATTTCATCAAATTCCACAACCTCAATCTGGCTGACGGAGAAGCGTGCTTTCTGTTCCGTGAATTCTTTCATATCGGTCCGGATCAGGGCGTTGTCATCCAATCCTGCCACGGCTGAGGAGGCCCGGAACATCTCCATGCCGTATTCTTCCGGGTTTACATTGCCGATTTCACCCAGCCAGGCGGCCATTTCATGGTCCGTTTCAGTGCAGGTGGGGGATTTGAAGATGATGGTATCACTGAGAATACCGGAGAGCAGAATCAGTGCGGTTTTTTCGTCGGGTTTCTGACCGTGATCCCGGTAGAGCGTGGCTACGATGGTGCAGGTGCTGCCGGTAGGTTTGCACAAATAGGTGATGGGCGTTTCGGTGGAAAAGCTGCCGATCCGGTGGTGGTCCAGCACTTCGAGGATTTCAGCCTCATGAAGCCCGGTTACCGATTGTCCCGCTTCGTTGTGGTCCACGAGGATAACTTTCTTTCGGTCATTCTTCAGCAGATCGCTACGGGTAACAATGCCCGTAACGTGGCCTTCTTCGTCCACAACCGCCAGACCTCGATGATGAGAACCCAGAAGTTTGCGCCTGGCTTCGCTTCTCAGCATGTCTCGCGGAATGTGGATATCTCCCTGCTCCGCCGCCAGTGCGGCGGGAATGGAAAGTTTTCCCAGGTTTAGCGCCTGGGTGATGTAAAAATCAGTGGAAACCAGTACCACTCCCTTTTCTTTTGCTGCCTGTACAGCTTCTTCGCCCGGGTGATTCCCTCCCGTTATGACAATGGCACGAACACCGGCCTCAATGGCGAGGCGGATTATATCATTCCTGTCGGCAGTAAAGAGCAGCACTTCGGCTGGGTTTCGGTTTTCCAGATCCTTTGAGAAGGAAAACGATCCCATGACCGCTACCATGAAGTCCATCTTCCATGCGGCGGCGTCCGGTTCTCCCGCCAGCAATTCTCCCTTCAGTACCCGAATCAGATTGGGAAGGGTAATAACGGCCTGCAGATGGGACTCGGGAGATGTGACCTGGAGCAGATGATCGGTCAGGGAGAAAAAAGTGATCATTCCTTGAAGGGTGTTGTCTGTTCGGACAACCGGAACAATCCGAATGCGTTCTTCCTGCATCAGGTCGATGGCTTCGGCCAGTGGGGTCTGTCCTTCAACAGTTCTGACATCCCGGGTCATCAAATCCTGCACCCGGATATGGGTATCACTGAGGTAGCGCGGTGCCGGAATTCCTGCCCGGTCCAGTACCCAGTTTGTCTGGGGGTTGGGCGCACCAAGGCGACAGGGCAGGTAGCGGGTTCCAGTTGAAAGCAAATTCTTGAGCTCAGCATATCCGATTGCCGAGCAGATAGAGTCTGTATCCGGGTTTTTGTGGCCGAATATGTAAACAGGGTTGGTCATCGTTTTTCTCCAATTGTTTTTCTTCCTGCCTATTGTACCTGAATTTTTCGACAAAAAAAGCGGGGCATTCAGCCCCGCCCTTTCGTTATGATGGTCAGCCTGGAACCGGTTATACCCAGCCCCTGAGCTTCATGGCTTCCGCCACGCGTCCCACCGCCACCACGTAGGCGCCGGTGCGGTTGTTTACATTGTACTTCTCAGCTGCTTCCACGACAGACCAGAAGGCTTTCTTCATGATGTGTCCCAGGCGTTCATCTACTTCTTCAGCCGGCCAGTAGAAATTCATGTTTCCCTGGACCTGCTCAAAATAAGAAACAGTTACGCCGCCGGCGTTGCAGAGGAAATCGGGAATGATAAAGACGCCTTTCTCGGTGAGAACCTTGTCTGCTGCCGGGGTTGTCGGGCCGTTGGCGCATTCCGCCACCAATCTGGCTTTGACATTGTGAACATTCTTCTCGGTGATCTGGCCTTCCAGCGCTGCGGGGATCAGGATATCCACATCCAGTTCCAGTACTTTTTCAGCAGGGGTCAACTCTTTGCAGCCGGAAGCCGTGTCGAAACCGGCCAGTGTGCCGTTTTCGGCCACGTATTCAATGGCTTTCGCCACATCAATGCCGTTTTCATCATGGAAAGCGCCGCCCACATCGGAAATCCCGATAATTTTGCAGCCGTCTTCTGCCATCAGTCGTGCGGCATTGGAACCGGCGTTGCCGAATCCCTGAACTGCCACAGTTGCACCTTCCAGTTTGAGGCCCAGATGCTTGGCAGCTTCCCGGATGGTGTAGCGAGCGCCCCTTGCGGTGGCATCTCCCCGGCCTTCGGAACCGCCGATTGCGATGGGTTTACCGGTAATGACGCCGGGCGCGTAGTAGCCGCGAATTTTTGCGAATTCATCCGCCATCCACGCCATGATCTGAGGATTGGTGTACACATCCGGTGCCGGAATATCAATTTCCGGGCCGATATAGCGGCCGATAGCCTGAATGTAGCCCCGGCTCAGTCTTTCCAGCTCGGCCTGAGACATGTCTTTGGGGTCACAGATTACGCCGCCCTTACCGCCACCAAGGGGAATGTTGACGACTGCGCATTTCCATGTCATCCAGGCAGACAGTGCCCGAACTGTATCAATTGTTTCACCCGGGTGGAACCGGATACCGCCCTTTGCCGGGCCTCTTGCATCGTTATATTGTACACGGAACCCTTTGAATACCTTCAGCGTTCCATCATCCATTCGCACGGGGATTGATACGTGAAATTCCCGCATTGGCTCCCTTAAGACGGCATGAATATCCTCGTCGAGGTTCATGAGATCTGCCGCAGTACTCAGCTGCTGCTGCGCCATCTTGAAGGGGTTCAGGGTTTCAGACATTGGGGTCCTCCTCGAAAAAATTGACGCCGTTTTCACGGCGTCTCAATTATAGATGAAAAACATTAAATGCATAGTAAAAAATTTAGGGACTTTTACCACATAACGTGGACATCTTGCAATTCATCTTCGGGCTATCTTTGATCGCAGTCCAATCACAGGGTCCTCGACGTAGCGGCAACTACGTCTGTGGCTCTGCTTTATCGCCGCAAACAAATCTAACCCAACCCTGGGCGCAATTTTGCCCATCTTATCTGGTGAAAGTTCCTTATGAAGCTGCGAAATTCAATTTCACCTCATCTGTTTCCACCAGAATGTCGTCTTTGTATTTCAGAAAAACTTCCACAACGCCAGCAAAATCGCCGACTACCCGCCCGCTTGCACTGTATTCGTAGGCGTGGGAAGGCGCATATGCGCCAGCTTCCCCCTCATGGTCTTTGTCCTGATATTCGTTTTCTTTGAACCCATCCAGATACACGCCCTTTGGAAGGGCATCAAGGTAGGCCTGGAATGGATCCGCTTCGTCCTTTTTGAAGAAATGGGCTTTGAAATCAAACCCCGCTGATTCGATGCGCTGGACAGACTTGACTTCCATTCCCAACGTTTCGTGGGTGTGTGCAATGCCATCTCCCAGGCGTTTGGAAAACTTCTTTTCCAGGCAAAGGTGCACAATGTTTTCAAATCCCAGCCATTCCTTCACAGCGCTGCCAAGGGTTTCGGTCCGAATACCGGTCCGTTTGCTGAAGAAATAGATGGGCTGTTCTCCACTTCCTTCAATCAGCCCCATGAGAAAGCCCTTCACCAGGATGAAGGGAGCGCTGATAACCATTTCTACGAACTCTTTACTCATGTTGACCTCCGAATAGGGATATTTTCAGGTTAAAATCCAGATTTTTCATCACATGTACATTCCGCCGGTTACATTCATCACATCCCCGGTTACATACGCTGCAAGGTCTGATGCAAGGAAGAGCACGGCATTGGCAACGTCTTCCGTGGAGCCGAAGCGGCCAAGGGCGATAGATGCGGCCATTTCTTTCTGCACGTTTTCGGAAAGCTCCGCCGTCATGTCCGTTTCAATGAAACCCGGTGCTACGGCGTTAACGGTGATATTCCGGGAACCCACTTCCCGGGCAAGGGATTTGGTGAATCCAATAATTCCCGCTTTGGACGCGGCATAGTTGCTCTGGCCGGCATTTCCCATGAGACCAATGACGGAAGTAATATTGATAATCCGGCCCCGGCGCTGCTTCATCATTGATCTCAGTACATTTTTTGAGGTGAAAAACATGGATTTCAGGTTCACATCCAGCACCTGCTGGATGTCTTCTTCTTTCAACCGTAACAATAGATTGTCCCGGGTAATGCCTGCGTTATTCACTAGAATGTCTATCTTCCCCTTTTCGTTAATGATACTTCTGAATCCCGCCTCCACTTCGTCTGCCGATGACACATCCATGGGTACCACCATTGCGCCGCCCATGGTGCTGGCGGTTTCTTCCAGTAAGGTTTCGTTTCGTGCCACCAGTACCACGTCGGCCCCTGCTGCGTGCAGTTTCTCCGCGATGGCACGGCCAATTCCACGGGATGCGCCGGTTACCACTGCTACCTGTCCGTTTAAGTCAATCATGTTCCTCCTCCGTCTTCGAAAGGGACTGCAGGAATGAATCGAATGTCCCGGAGTCTGAGATATTCTGTACAATAACATTTCTGTCAATCTTGCGCACCAGTCCGGAGAGCACGCGTCCGGCACCCACTTCCACAAACCGGGTAATGCCGTCGGCAATCATCTTTTGAATCAACTCTTCCCAGCGCACAGGATGTGTTACCTGCTCTTTCAGTTTTTCCTTGATATCTTCCGGTTCTGTCAGCACATCGGCCGTTACATTGCTGTAAAACCGCATGGATGGGTCATCGAAATCCACGCCGTCAATTGCCGGAGAAAGTCGATCCCGGGCCGGCTGCATCAAAGCACAGTGGAAAGGAGCACTTACCGGCAACATCACTACCCGTCTGGCACCGGCTTCCTTTAATAACGGAAGGGCGGTATTCACCGCGTCGGCATGACCGGCAACAACAATTTGACCCGGACAGTTCAGGTTGGCAATGGACAGCACTTGACCATCCGTCCGGGCGAGATCCAGCGCTTTTGCCACTGATGGACCGTCCAGTCCCATGACCGCTGCCATAGCTCCAACACCGACGGGAACTGCTTCCTGCATGTATTCTCCACGGTCGCGAACCAGTTTTACCGCATCTTCAAAAGGGATGACGCCCGCGGCGACCAGTGCGCTGTACTCTCCCAGTGAGTGTCCCGCGCAGGCCTCAGGCCGGATTTCCTCATCCTGCAGCAATTCCCAGAGCGCCACACTGAGGGTCAAAAGCGCAGGTTGCGTGTTTGCAGTCAATTTCAGATCCTCTTCCGGACCGTGAAAACAGATGCGGGAAAGAGGGAAATCCAGCGTTTTGTCAGTGGTATAAAATATTTCCCGGGCCCTTTCAAACCGGTCGCAGACATCCATGCCCATTCCGGCGTACTGCGAACCCTGTCCCGGAAATATAAAAGCTGTTTTCTTCAGTACCTTCATCTTCTCCTCCAGATCATCCTTAGTATGTGTTCTCATGCGCTGAGGGTCTTGAACAGTCAGAATTGTAGCATGGAGGCGATTCTCCATAAAGGAAAAGATTTATGCGGCTTCTTCTTGCCCATTGGCAAACTGTGGACTATAATATTTTCTACTTTGTGTGCCTGTAGCTCAGCTGGATAGAGCGTTGGCCTCCGGAGCCAAAGGCCGTGGGTTCGAATCCCGCCAGGCATACCATTTTTCAGATAAGTCCGGATAAGTTCAGACAAGGTTGAGTCTGAGTAAATAAAAAAGTGTTCTGTGTTCCGTGTTCTGTGTTCTGACCGGAAAAGACAGAAAAGACAGAAAAGACAGAAAAGACAGAAAAGACTGAGAAACCGGAACAGTCACGGTCACTTGTCAATGCATGTTCTTTCTTTTCCTTCTTTTCCCTTTCTTTCAGAACACAGAACACATGCGCCGCAGGCGCACAGAACACTTCTTCATTCCCCACGCACACACATTCAGTCGCACTTTCCGACGCTCCACCCAACGCATAAGCAACAATATGAAATGACAGTATTTTCCGGTTGATATGGCTATGAGCAAGCGTAGAATGAGTGCATATTTGACTTTGCAAGTTTACTTGCGCGAGAAAGGATGAAAATCAAGGGCCGGTGAATCGGCCGGGAGAGAGGAAATGTTCATGAATTGGAAAAGACAATGGCCCATCCTGCTGTTGTTGGTCGCGATGGGTACTGGCGGCGTCTTGGGCATGGCCAACGATGTCGCCGGGAAAACGGCTCCTGCGAAGCCGGTGGTAAACCAATTGAGCCCGCAGGAGCAAGCCCTGTTCGATGCGGTGAAAGCCGGGGACAAAGAGAAAGTGAAGAAACTGATTGCCGACGGTGTGGATGTGAATTGCCATTACGCGGATGGATTCAGTCCGGCTCACGTGGCCATTCTGAGAGATAATGTGGACATGCTGAGGCTGCTTGAGGCACACGGACTGGATTCAAAAACCCTGCTGACCGTTGGAATCAAGGGGCTGAAGGTGGACATGTGCAAAAAGAAGCAGATAGCGACAGATTTTGAGTACTTGTCTTATCCCTTGGTTCAGGTTGCCTCTGCATGGGGCAGTGCACGGTGTACAAAGTTTCTGTTGCAAGCAATACCCAAAGACGACTGGAAAGTATCGTTAGTATGTACGCCCGAGTGGCCAATATATAAGCCATTTGTATGCAAAAACCTTCTGATGGGCAACAAGTCGGAGCATTCCAACTGTTGGAGGAATTTCTACGGCTCAATAAACACCGGATCGTTGTGGAATCCCTTTCACTTGGACCTGATTCGTTTCACAGCTTGGTCGCATGGGTTCAGCAGTATATACCCGGCAGGAAAATACGCAGAGATACTTGAATGGGTGAAACACCAGACACCCCGGACATTTGACACTTCGGACAAGCGCCACTTAAGCATTCGGGATATTAAGGTAATCGCCGGAACAATACTTGTCATGATAGATGAACGGGTAATGGATACCAGAACAGCCGAGAAGCTTGAGCATGCTCTGGACTTGCTCAAGGCACTGGGGGTAAGGATTGATCTCCTTATGGATACTGTGGGCATTGACCTTCCTCTACTGAAAGCCTTGACCCGGAGGGGTTATAACCCTGCTCCGACACTTCCACACTGGGTAGCGCTAGGAGGATCTATTTCCCGTTGCCAACTCTGGGACTGGCTTTATTTTGGCAGAAAAATTGAGGCAATAAGTTGGATTCTGGCGCATGGGGGGAAACTTCCCGATGACATCATGCTGGGTGTGTGGAGATACAATAATGAGTTGGTGAAATTTCTGACTTGCATTGGTGCAGATATCAATGCCCGCAATGCGGAAGGCAAAACAAGGTTGCTTATGTTCTGCACCTGGGATTCTTTTAATATGGACGGTGACATTAAATTTTTGAAGACCCTTCTCGACGAGGGAAGCGACCCTAACATCGAAGACAATTACGGATGGCGGGCTTTGGACTATCTTTTCAGGAACGTACGTCCCGAACCCATTGAGGCATTGTTGTGGCATGGTGTAGATGTATCCCATACGGAAAAAATGTTTAGTTATTCTGTGATTTCTTATTTGATTGAGGAATACACTGATCTTTCCATTAAAATGCTTCATTTTGAGAATGCATCTCCATTCAGCCGGAACAAAGGGGAAAAACCCTTATCCCACTCAAATGCGACAAGCAGACACGTTTTCCAATGGCGCAATGCGCCATTGTTGCCGTTTCTGCAACTGCTCATTCAAAACGGCGCGGAAGTTAATTTTTTTTCCAAGAATGGTTTAACGCCCCTGATGGAGGCCGCGATGATCGGCCGGATGGACGTTGTCGTGCTGCTGGTGGAAAAGGGGGGCGATATCGGGATGAAGGCACGAAAACCCACCGACGATAGGTATCCCGAAATCTGGACCGGTAAGACTGCCATTGAACTGACTGCCGAAGGCCATCCGGCAATCCGGGACTACCTGATACAGAAAGCCAAAGAAAAGGAGAGAACTCAATGAAACAAGTATTGATTTTTCTTATGTTTGTGTCGGATATGGGGTCGGTTCACCACAGTTGACAAAAAGATGCTGGTTTGTTAGCAGAGAGGAAACGGGCGTATCCCGGGACACGTTAAATCATCGTGAAAGAAACAATAGAAGGGCCAGAAATATATCTATATACATGATCAAAACATACACATCCCTGACGAACAAAGAGAATGGAGAATTGT